>Ga0209212_1001785_pt1 | contig 33209 bp, 28 predicted proteins | sample RifGroC2_FD_183996 | JGI IMG/M metagenome (GOLD analysis project Ga0209212, IMG submission 183996) | Groundwater microbial communities from Rifle, Colorado, USA - Groundwater C2 (SPAdes) (version 2) | ecosystem: Environmental > Aquatic > Deep subsurface > Groundwater | place: Rifle, Colorado...
TCGGAAGCCATTTTTTTTGCTACCGTTTTCTTTTTCATAAAAATCCCTCCTATGTTTTTTCGCTTCGTTCATCAACTAATAGTTTAATCATGGTTATTCACAGCTGTTTCTCGTATTCATGTTATTTTTCTTTATTCAGAACTGTTTTTCTTTTTTGCTGTTATTTCTTTTTATTTCGGATTATTCGAGATTAATTTTTTACCTTCCGCTCAATATCTCTTTCTTTCTTTTCTTGAGTTCGTCGAATTCTTCGTTGACTTCTTTTATCTTTTCGTCGATCGATTCGAGCTCGCCGTTGATGCCGTCCATTTTTTCCTCTATGGCCTTGGTTTTACAGAATACGCCGCCGAATATCTCGCCGAGGAAGGAAGTGAACTCAGATTCCTTGAAAGTCGCTTTCAGATGCTCTACAGGCAGATGCAGACCTTTTTGCTGAGTCTTAAACCAGAGTTTATGGAGCTTGAAAAATTCGGAGTTGAGCTTGCGCATCCTTTCGTTTATCTCTTTCAGCTCTTCGGAGTCCTCCGAGCAAATAGCATCAAATTCCTGCTCGCGTGCTTTTTCGATAGCGCCGTCTTCTTTACGCCTTACCAGAGACCTTTCCGCCGGCTTCTCCTTTTTGACCTTCACTTGCGAAGTTTTTCGCGCCACTATGTCTTTTTTCATGTTCATCGCCTCCGACCGATTTATTTCGGCGCGCTTTCTGCGCCTCTATTATTATTCTACCGCATAACCGGGCCGAATGGTAGTGAACAACTACGAAATTTCGAAGCGGGCCGCGGACGTAAAACATCGCTTTTAAAGACAGTTTCGAGCAATGAACGCCGCGCGGACAGTGAACATTAAATTATCTGTTGTCCGCCGGGCGATTTTATGATAAAATTAAAATCGTTAAAAAAATAAATGACTTCAATAAAGGGAGCCGCCATGGAAGCGAAAAAGATAAGATTCACCGTGCCGCAGTACATTGCGGACGCCGTCAAAAGGGACATAGAAAGCTTCGGCCTGACGCTGAACGGGCTTTGCAACCTCATTTTCGAGCGATATAAAAAGCCGCGCGAAGCGAAGGTCGAACGCTCCTGCTACAACAAGATCATACAGTTCAATCTCAACGCGAAGAATATGACCGATTACGAGCATTACTGGCTCAATTTCGACAACGAGGCGGAATACTTCCGCAACATCCTGACCATCTACGCCAACCTGCCGCGCTATAAAAGGCAATTGTTCGTCTTCGACGACGTTTGCAGAAAGATAAACACGGCGGTTAAAAAGCGTCGCGTAGTCGAGATAAAATATAAAGGCGCCGTCAGCGAGGTTGAACCTTATCTGCTCGCCCATTCGAAGGAAGAGGCGTGCAATTATATGTTCTGCTATTCGCTGAAGCACGAAAAGTTTCTCAACTACAAGATACCGCATCTGGAAGATCTGAATATTACAGAAAAAGAATATACGCCGCGCGACGAGAATTATGTGAACAGCGTCAGGGACGATTTCGACGCCTTTCTTTCCAGCGGAAAGACCGTAACGGTCAGGCTCAGCGAAGCCGGCCTCGCGCAGTTCGAAAAGGCGGCGCATTTAAGGCCGGGCGTTCTGAAAAAAGAAGGCAATGTTTTCACGCTCGAATGCTCCGAACCGCGTGCTAAGATCTATTTCCCAAAATTTCTGGGCGAGGCTGAGATACTTGGCCCGCCTAAGCTGCGCTCGTGGTTCGCAGAAAAGTTCAAAAAAGCGTGTGCGTTATATGAAAAGTAATTTTGAAAAAAGCCCTTTGGCAGGGAATAAATTGATTCACGATCAAATTCAGTAGTTTACAAACATCCATCGAGAGAAGAATTCCCCCTCACACTTTCAAAAGCCGCGACAGCGGCAGCCGACTTCAGGGATAGTGAGGGGATCATAAGGGGAGAGGAAGGGCCCTCGGCCTTTCCTCTCCCCTTATCTAAAAAATGCAGAGCCTGCCGAGCACCATGAAAAGTGCGATCAGAGCTGCCGCCGCTATAATACGGCGTTATTATCCTATCTTTTTAAAAACCATCATGCCGTAAAACATCGAATAGGCCTTCCGCGATGTCATCATAAAGCCGCCGTGATTGAAGGCGGCTTCCCATGTTTTATAATCGGTGACGAATTCCTCGAGGATGGTTATCATGAAGTCTTTTTCGACCTGGGGCCACGCCGCGCCATAGTAAATTTTCGCCTCGGCGACGATCTCCGGTACTTTTTCATTCAGCTCCGCCCTGTCGAAGTTAAAGATGCCATCCTCGAGCACGAATATGGAATCTTTTTTAAAAAGCTGCGCCGTCTTTTCGACGAATATTTTCTTTTCGGGATCGGTCAGGTGGTGGAGCGCTTTACGCGACAATCCTTTCGTGAACGAATGGCCGCCGAGCTTCCCGCGGCAATCCAGAAAAGACGATTCGACCAGAAGAATATTTTTTCTACCTTCGAGCTTAAGCCGGGCGTTTTCGAGTTGTTCTTTTGAAATATCGACTCCCACGGCCGCCGCCGCTATATCGGCCACGCGGGCGAGCGCGTCGCCGTTTCCGCAGCCGAATTCGACCGCGCGGTCGTCCGGCGCCAGGTTAAGCGGAGCCAGATAACGGTCCATCTGCTCCCCGGATATGCCGTAGACGTTGTTATATCTTTTAACGTAATCGCCGTTTTTCCAGAGTTCTGACATATTAAAGCCTTTCAATTATGATAATTTTTCGCGCGCAGATAACTCGCGGCGGCCGCCGAAAAATTGAAAAAAGCAATGAAACGTATTTGTTATAATTATTGAGGATCGGTCGGGAACGAATCGACAAAAGCTTTCGCCGCGAGCCGCACGGACTCGTCGCTGTCTTCGAGAAGGCGGCTTATCGGCCCCAGGCAGGCTTTATCGCCGATGCGGTTAAGCGCCGTAACGGCGTTCCACCTGATAACGACGTTTTCGTCGGACAATAAATTGATCAGTGCCTCGATGACGTTCGGCGCGCTGAAATTGCCGAGCGCGGCCGTAGCGTTTTCTCTCACCTGATTCGATTCGTCCGCGAGAGCTTCGAGAAGAACTTCCAGCGATTCCGCGTTTTCGAGATAGCCGAGAGTTTCTATGACTATGGAGCGTATCAGCGGCAACGGGTCTTTCGCCAGCGACATCAGCGCGTAGGTAAGCCTGTTCTTGCCGTCTATATCGGAAAGCCAGAAAGCGAGCGAACGAACGGCCGTGACAACGGCTGTCCTGACCTTTTCGGAAGGGCTGTCGATAATATCGATCAGATCGGAAATGACCTCGGGAAGCTTCAATTCGCCGAGCGCGAGCGCCGCGTTTATAACGACGTTTTCGTCGCCATCTTTGAGCCTGCCCGCTATTTTTTTAACGTAAGGCGTGATATCGTCCGTCAGAAGCTTGCACAGCTCTCCCAGCTCGCCGAGCGCCTTGACAGCGGCGGCGCGCACTTCGGCATGCTCTTCGTTATCGACATGCTTTGTGATGTCTTCGACGACCGAAGTGTCGTTAATTTTCGACAGCGCGTCGATGCAGGCCACAAGTATTTCAGCCGAATGAACGCTGACGAGGATCTCGTGGAGCGGAGCGAGGAATAATTCGTGCGGGTAATCGCGCGCAACGACCAACGCCTCTTTTTTGACGTCGTCAGAACTATGGGCCAGGCCGCGTCTTATAAATTCAAACCCCTGCGTCACGCCGAGTTTGCACAAAAAGCCGCAAGCAGTGATCTTGATCTTGGGCGAAGCGTTTTTACACGCTTCGAGAAGCGCGGGCGCAGTGGCCGGATCGCTGATCTTTGTAAGCGCGTTTATAATGATCAATTGAAGTTCTTCGTCGTCAAATTCGATAGCGTCTATGAGCGGCTGGGCCGAGCCGGCGAAACGCATCTCGCCGAGCGCGAACGCGCAGGCTTTTTTAAGGCCGTAATCGGAAGATTCGCTCAAAACTTTGCGCAGGAAAGGAAGCGCTGAGGCGTCGCCGATAAATCCGACCGTCACAAGTATGTCGACGCGGAACTCTTCTTCCTGATTGGCCATAAAGGCTTCCAGAAGGGATTTGACGAAACGCCTGTCGAGGAGTTTTTTGACGTTGTATGCTATCTGTTTTATTTTTTTGATCGCGCGCACACGCGCTTCAGCCGAAGCGGCCTTGAGGTCTTCGAGAAAGTTCCCGGCAGTTTCGACCTGGTAATCTATAGTTTCAGGGGCAATGTCAAGGCTTAACCCCTCTAAATATTTTGAATCCATTTTTACCTCGTCGCCTCATATATTAAATGATGGAGCTGCGGCTTGATGATCTTATCGTAAGCGAGCCTCACCGCGTTTTTCGAGCCCGGAAGCGATATGACGAGTTTTGAGGCTATAACGCCTGCCGCCGCTCTGCTCATGATCGCGCGCGCGCCTATCTCTTCGAAACTCAACAGCCTGAAAATTTCACCGAACCCCGAAAGCGTTTTTTCGAACAGCGGACTCACCGTTTCGATCGTGATATCTTTCGACGATAAGCCTGTACCGCCGGACATGATAATGGCGTGAGCGCCGCCTTTTAAAAAACCGTCCAGTACTTTTTTTATGGCGGCCGCATCGTTTTTGATCAGAGCATATTCGCCCGGTTCGACCTTATCGGCCGCGACGATATTTTCTTTGAGCCACTTTCCGGTTTCATCGGTGGCGGGCGTTCGCGAGTCGCTGATTATGCATATATCTATTTTGAGCGTCCCCAGAGCATCGGCCGACTTTTCATGCTCGTGTAAGTGTCCGCACGCATGAGTGTGCCCGTGTTCGTGGCTGCAGCCGTTTTTGTGAGCGGCTTCGTTTCTATGGTCGCGGCTTTTCGTCATGGTATATTCTTTCTCCGCTTATTTTTCAGGGTAATTCGCCCGTCAGGTGACAAAATATTCCATTATATAAATTATAGTTCATTCTAACCTAAAAAGCAAAAAATATAAACACTTATTTTGACAATTTTTAATAATTTTCATCTATGAAAGCGCCTGGTATAACTTATTTCAAAGTAACCAGATTTAAGGCTTTTTCGCATATCTTTATATCGAGCGGAGGGGGATTGTATATCTCGCCGTCTATCTGCGAATAGGTACCGCCGCCGCCGGGGCCGGAGATGTAATCTACGCGGCATTCCTTGATCTGGTAGCGGCTGACGCGCAGGCCGCGGAAATTATATCCTTTGCTCACCACCTGCCAGAAGAATTTAAGGTAGTCTTTCACGTCCTTCGAGTTGAGCATAAAAAGGTCCAGAAAACCGTCGCGCGCATCGGCTCCGCCGCTGAGTACATATTTTCCACCGTAAAATTTAGTGTTAGACATCACGGCGAAATCGGCGTAAAATTCCTTCACGCCGAAAATCGAGCGGGCCGTTATTTTGAGTTTTGGAAAATCGTATTTAAGAAGGGATCTGAGGCCCACAAAAAGATATGCGAGCGGGCCGCATATTTTTTTTACACTGGATTCGTTCTCTATCATTTTTTCGATCTCGTTTATCACGAACCCGTCGAATCCGACGCTGGCCATCATGATAAAAAAACGGTCGTTGCAAGCGCCGATATCCATGGGAGTGGCTTTCGCGGCGAACGACGAAGCCAGAGCCGCGCCGGGATCGTTCGAAAAGCCATATTCTTTAGCGAACACATTCACCGTGCCGAGCGGTATCGGGCACACCTCAGGAAGCTCATTCGCCGCCGCCCCTCGTTCTTTTTTGATCATCATCAGGCCGCTTACGACCTCGTTCAGCGTTCCGTCGCCGCCGGCGGCGTAAATTCTTACGGCACCGTCTTCGATGGCTTTTTTAACCAGATTCATTCCGTCGCCGCGCGCAGCCGTCTGGTATATCAGAGGATGAACGCCGTTCTCATCGAGCAGTTTGACGATTCCGCCGATGGAAAGTTTTTTAGCGTTACGCGCGTTCGGGTTATATATCACCGCGTATTTTTTCATGCCGCCGTTAGTCTCCATGACGCTAACCTCCAATAAGAACTATCCGTAAGTCCCTTACAAAAACCAGTATGACGGAATATATTCACACAACGATATATTCCGGGCCAATATATTACAAATCGATTATATTCAATTTACCTTATATTACAGGCCGTTTATTTCGCGGCTTATTTCCGCTTTGACCATCGCCACTACCTCGTCGACTCCGACGACCTTGAGTTCTTTCGAATTTCTGCGCTTGAACTCGACCTTGCCCTCAACGGCGTAGCGTCCCACGGCCACTCTGATGGGAATACCGAGCAGGTCGGCGTCTTTAAATTTGAAGCCGGGTTTTTCGGCGCGGTCGTCGTATATGACCTCGATCTTTTCAGCGAGCATTTTAGCGTAAAGATCTTCAGCGCATTTTTTCTGCGTTTCGTCGCTCGAGTTCAGCAGAATCAGTATGACGTGATAAGGCGCTATCGGCATCGGCCAGTTTATGCCGTCTGAGTCGTTATTCTGCTCGACCGCGGCCTGCATGGTGCGTCCGACGCCTATTCCGTAGCAGCCCATTATGACCGGCTGTTCCTGGCCGCCCTCGTCGATATATTTCGCCGAAAGCGCTTCCGAATATTTGGTGCCGAGTTTGAATATGTGTCCGACCTCTATGCCGCGGGCCTTTTCGAGTTTCGCGCCGCACTGCGGGCACGGATGGCCCGAATCGACCATCACGAGATCGGTGAAAGATGTGACCGAAAAATCGCTCAGGTTGACGTTTTTAAGGTGATAATCCTTTTCATTGGCGCCGACGACGAAGTCGGAAAGGTGCTTTATCGAGTTATCGGCTATTATCTTCACTTTCGGGTTTATGCCAATGGGGCCGCCGAATCCGGGATACGCCCCGACGCGCTTGTGAACCTCTTCAGATGGTATCATTTCGAGATTGATGAATTTCAGGTTGTTTTTCAGTTTGACTTCGTTGAGTTCGAATTCGCCGGAAATGAGAGCCACTACGTCTTCGCGGCCGTCGTTTTCGGCCTTGCCGTTGGTGAAGAACAATATCTTGCACAAACTTTTCTTCTCTACCTTTAAAAATTTAGCGAGGTCTTCTATGGTGGAGGCGTTCGGCGTGTGGATCTTTTCGGCCTTCGAGGCGGCGCCTGCCGGATGGCTCTGCAGCGGAATTTCCGGGCCCATGATCTTATCGAGCTGCGTCGATGCTTTTTCGACGTTGGCCGAGTACCTGCACGAATCGCAGTAGACGATGGCGTCTTCGCCGGAGGGCGCGATCACCATGAATTCATGTGACGACGATCCGCCTATGGCGCCCGTGTCGGCGTCTACGACAGTGTATTTGACTCCGCAGCGCTTGAATATATTGCAGTAGGCCGCGTGCATTTTCTTATAGTTGATATCGAGGCCTTCGGCGGTGGTGTCGAACGAGTATGCGTCCTTCATCGTGAATTCGCGGGCGCGCATGAGTCCGAAGCGCGGGCGTATCTCGTCGCGGAATTTGGTCTGTATCTGATACAGCGTGACGGGAAGCTGCTTGTACGAGCGCACGTCGTGGCGCACCAGGTCGGTTATGACCTCTTCGTGGGTCGGGCCGAAGCAGTATTCGCGCTCAGCGCGGTCTTTTATCTTGAGCATTTCGGAGCCGTAAACTTCCCAGCGGCCCGTTTCTTTCCAGAGATTGGCGGGCAGTATGCAGGGCATGATGATCTCCTGCGCGCCGGCCAAGTTCATTTCGCTGCGGATAATGTTTTCAATCTTTTTAATGACGAGGTTTGCCAGTGGCATGATTATATAAATGCCCGAGGCGAGCTTTCTGACAAGGCCCGCGCGCATAAGCAGCTTGTGGCTGATAATTTCGGCGTCCGCCGGCTCCTCTTTAGATGTCCTGATGAAAGATTGTGAAAAACGCACTGTCATTCCTCCCGAATAGATTTATTGTAAAAGACATAAATTAATTTTGCTGTCCGGCAATAATCTTTTCTCCGCTCGCTGGTCCTCGGCGCCTACGGCGCCTGCGGAGGCTTCGCTCCGAAAAATTATTGCCGGCCTTGCTGATGTAAACTAACTAATTTCGCTTACTATAATTCATAATTAAAACATTGCTTAAAAACAAACATCATAATAATATTACATGAACAATATATACTGATATATCAAAACAATGCGGTGATTTTGCTTATAAATTAACTCCAGATAATGCGGATAATGTCTTTATATGTGACGAAAATGGCCAGAAGTATAAGCAGTATTATTCCGAAAGCGTGTATCTTCTCTTCGATGGCCGTAGATAGCCTTCTGCGCCTGATAGTTTCGATGAAGGTGAATATTATCCTTCCGCCGTCGAGGCCGGGTATCGGGAAGAGGTTCAGCAGGCCGATATTTATCGAAATAAGCGCCGTGATGTTAAGCAGACTGAAAAAACCTTCCAGCGCCTGGTCTTTAACGGTCTTGGCTATGCCGACCGGCCCCTGCATGTAATCCATCGAGATGGCGCCCACCACGAGCTTTTTAATTCCGCGCATCATTTCCATCGTTATCATTATAACCTGGTTGAAAGAGGTCTTCGCGCCTTCTATGATCGTGAGCCTTTCTCCGACGACGCTTTTCATCGCGACGCCTATCCTTCCTTCGCCGGAAGCGGTGTCGAGACGCGGCGTCACTTTAACTTCGACGCGCTCTTCCTTCTCGCCGCGTACGAGGGTCATAGCGAGTTCTTTTCCGGGATTCTGCGATACGAAGCCGAGCATTTCAGCCCAGGTGTTGACCTCTGTGTCGTTTATTTTAACTACCCTGTCCTTAGGTTTGATTCCGGCTGCGGCGGCAGGAAATCCGTCCATGACGTCGCCTATGACGGACATCACCGGCGGAAGGAATCCGAAATGTTCCGCGAAATCTATTTTCGATTCGATGCTCATTTCGTTAGTGCCGCGCATCAGAACGAAACTGATGGATTTGCCTTCGTTTTCCTTTAATATGTCTTCCATCTGGCTGTAATATTTCACCTCGAGGCCCGCCACTTTCATGATGCGGTCGCCCGTTTTGAATTTAGCCTTGTAAGCCGGCGATTCGGGAATGACTTCGCCGATCTCGCATATCGTGTCGGCCATCAATCCGATATATCCCTTTCCGGTCTTCGGATGCACTCTTGCCTTCACGGTGAAATCAATCTGCGCTCCGCCGCGCTCGACCTTGACTTTGATGTCGACGCCGGGCTTCTGCTGAACGTAAGTCCTGAATTTATCCCAGTCGGTTACCTTTAAGGAATCGACCTCTAAAATACGGTCGTGCTTCTGCAGGCCGACCTCGTAAGCGGGAGAGGCGGCGGCGACGTATGAAACCACGGGTATCATGTAGTAAGGCTTCTGCGAGTAGCCGTAGCCCGAATAAAGCAGCCAATAGATCAGAAACGCGAGAACGAAGTTCATAAAGGAGCCGGCGAAAAGAATGAGCATTTTCGCCCAGGGACTCTTGTTGTAAAACGCGCGGGAATGGTCTTCCAGCTCGTCGTTTTCGTCCATGCCAGCGAGATCCACGTATCCGCCGAGCGGTATGGGACGCACGCAGTAAAGCGTTTCGTCGACCTTTTTGCCGAACAGCAGCGGGCCGAACCCGATCGAAAATTCGCGCACGAGAATGCCGCTCTTTTTAGCGGTTATGTAATGGCCGAATTCATGAAAAACCACGATAAGAGATATTACGAAAGAAACCGACAGAAACCCTATTATAAAACCCATTATTTATATGACCTCCAGGTATTTAATTCATCGTTGATCATTGTTGATTGATATTTATATAAAGCGTTATTTAATCTATTTCATTTAATTCAATTTCAATTCATTTTATTTTATCGATTTAATTTATTTTTGGAAACAGCAGCACAAAATAATAATACGAGAACGGAAGCGTCAGAAGCAGGCTGTCGATACGGTCAAGCACTCCTCCGTGACCCGGTATCAGTGCCGAAGAATCCTTGACCTCGCCGTCGCGCTTGAACTGCGACTCTATCAGGTCGCCGAGCACCGAAAACGCGTTGAGCGTGAAGGCGAATAAAACGTAAACCCACAGCGGCACATGCGGCGCAGGCGAATATTTAAAGAACGCGAACGCCGCGGCGCATGAAAAAAACAGCCCGAAATAAACCCCGATGACCGATTTTTTAGGCGAGATGACCGGCGAGAGTTTTTTGCCGCCGCGCCCGAAAGCCATTCCGCCGAAATACGCGAAAGTGTCGGCCGCCCACACCAGAGCGATGCACATGAACAAAAGGAACGCGCCGTATTCGAGGCTTCGAATATAGAATGCGAAACTCAGAAAAACAGGTATGTAAATATATGCAAAAACCGTCACTGAAATATCGACAATGGAATTTTCGACGCGTTTATTGAATTGGAGCCACAGTGTTAAAAATACCGCGCCGAGTACCAGCAGCGGCGAAAATTCGAACACCCTTCCGCCCGTCGCGGCGCCGGCGGAAGCAGAATGCACGTTGATATAATAAAGCGCGGTTATAACGAAAGCCGGCGCTTTAAAGCATCCGGCGGATTTACGCGAGGTGATCCCGAAAAATTCATTGAGCGCGAAAACGCTCAGCAGGCAAAGAAGCGCGCAAAGAAGGAAACCGCCGTAAAATATTGCGGATAGAACGAAAGGTATCAATATAAGCGCTGAAACGACCCTGATCATCATTTTATGTCGGCTGCCTCCATAGTATTTTGCGGCGGCGCCGCGGGAGTCACGCCGCCGAAACGGCGCTCGCGAGAGTTGTAGTCGCGTATCGCGGCGACGAGATCGCGCTCGTCGAAGTCGGGCCACAATTTTTCGGTGATATATATCTCGCTGTATGCGATCTGCCACAAAAGAAAATTCGAAACGCGAAACTCGTTCGAGGTCCTTATTAAAAGCTCCGGATCGGGCATGGCAGGCATATATAAAAAATTTCTAATATAGTTCTCGTCGATATATCCGGTATCGCCTTCCGCCGTGTGCTCCGCCGCTATCCTTCTGACCGCATCGGTTATTTCGGCGCGGCCCGAGTAATTGACCGCCAGGTTTAAAAACATTCCGCGGCAGCCGGCCGTGGCTTCTTTCGTATGCGCTATGGTCTCGCGCACTTCCGCCGGCAGTTCGTTCACGCGCCCTATCACGTTGAAGCGGATATCGTTGTCTAAGAACTTCTGGAGTTTAGCTTTCATGTACTCATTGAAGATCGACATCAGAAAATTGACCTCTTCGGCGGGCCGTTTCCAGTTCTCGGTCGAAAAAGAATATAGCGTGAGGGCTCCCACGCCTATTCTGGCGCAGAATTCGGTGATCTTTTCGACCGTCGCGACGCCTTTCATATGACCGTAAGTGCGCGGCTGGCCCTGCCTGACGGCCCAGCGGCCGTTGCCGTCCATTATGACGGCAATATGCGAGGGTTTGGGCATCAATTTAAGTTCTTCTATCGAATAATCGTTCATGATAACTTTCTTAGAAAACACTTAAACGGCGGGCCTGAACGGGATTGCTCCCGCCCGACTCCGTCGCCGCGCGTTTTCACGTTTTTTATAATAACATTATTGCGCGGCGGCGTCCGGAGAATAACCAGCCGGACGCCGCGCCCACGCAACTTTTTCGCTTTATTAAGCCGTCAATATGTCCTTGTTTTTGGACTCGGTCACTTCGTCGATCTTGATAATATATTGATCGGTTATTTTCTGTATTTTATCGTTGGCTTTCTTGAAATCGTCTTCGGTTATTTCCGCGTCGTTTTTGGACTTTTTAATATTTTCAAGAATGTCTCGGCGGTGGTTGCGCACCGCTATCTTATATTCTTCGGATTTTTTCTTGACGACCTTCACGAGCTCCTGGCGGCGTTCGCCCGTAAGCGGCGGCACGTTCAGTCTGATTATATTGCCGTCGACCTGGGGATTGATGCCGATATCAGATTTCTGGATGGCTTTATTGATCTCGTTGAGAGCGCTCTTGTCAAAAGGAGTTATGATGATCTGCTTCGGGTCGGGAACCGATATCGTCGCGACCTGCGTGAGCGGCGACTGCGTTCCGTAGTATTCGACCTTGATCTTGTTCAGTATGCTCGCGTTCGCCCTGCCGGTGCGAAAAGTCGCGTATTCATCCTTTAAAGCGGTGAGCGTTTTCTCCATTTTTTCGGTTAACTGCGAATAAATTTTTTCTAACAACTCTGCCCCCTCCTTTTACTAGTGAACAGTGAATAGTGTATAGTGAACAGTGAATAGTGTATAGTGAACAGTAAATAGTTTACCTGCAGGTATTGGCGTGAACGAGCGAGCCTACCGTTTCACCCTTCACTATCTTCAATATGTTGCCTTCGCCGCGTATGCTGAATATAACAATGGGCATGTCGTTTTCCATGCACAGCGTAAAGGCGGTCATATCCATTACGTTAAGGCGGTTTTCGATCGCCTCTTCGTAGGTTATGGTGTCGTATTTAACGGCGTCGGGGAATTTCACGGGATCTTTCGTATAGATGCCGTCGACCTTCGTCGCCTTCAAAAGCACGTCGGCGCGGAGTTCAACAGCGCGCAGCGCGGACGGCGTATCGGTGGTGAAAAGCGGATTTCCGGAACCCGCCGCCAGAATAAGCACGCGCTTTTTTTCGAGATGGCGCAGCGCCCTGCGGAGGATGAAAGGCTCCGCGACGGATTTGACCTCGAGTGCGGACAGCACCCGGGTGGTGAGGCCGGTTTTTTCGATGGAGTCCTGCAGCGCCAGGGCGTTCATGACGGTGGCGAGCATACCCATGTAATCGGCCGAGCATCTTTCAAAACCAAGGTCTTTGGCGTATATGCCGCGGAATATATTTCCGCCGCCGACCACGATGGCGATCTCGACGCCGAGGTCGTAGACCTGTTTGATCTCGTTGGATATCCTTGTCAGCGTGGCCGGATCGTAACCCGTTCCGGCGCTTCCGCCGAGGGTTTCACCCGATAATTTCAATAAAATGCGTTTGTATTTTACCGTCAATTCAACTTTCCTTTCACGCCGCCCGCCAGGCGAAAATATTCCGCCACAGGGGGTTTTTTGATGTTTTTTAAAGATAAAATCGGCGCCCGTGCGCGCAAAAAGCCGTAAAGCCTCGTTACCCGCACCGGGCGCCTGATATAAAAAAATTATTTGCCTATTTCAAATCTTACAAAGCGTTTGATTTTAACGGGCGAGCCTATTTTTTTATTTTTATCGGTCACGTACTGGTTGACCTTTATCGTGGTGTCTTTTACAAAAACCTGTTCCACAAGGCATCTTTCTTCGTAAAATTTATTCATTTTGCCGTTGATTATCTTTTCGAGAATGTCGGCGGGCTTTTTCTGGTCGGCCATCTGGGCGCGGTATATCTCTTTTTCTTTTTCGAGAAGGTCCGCGGGAACGTCGGCGCGTTCGAGGCAAAGCGGGTTGGCCGCGGCTATCTGCATTGTGAGATCTTTCGCCATTTCGATATATTCTTCGTTTTTAGCCAGAGCCGCGTCACATTCCATTTCAAGAAGAACGCCGAGTTTCGCGCCCATGTGAATGTATGAATGAACAAGACCGGAACCGTATATGGCGAACCTTTTCACGCCGAGATTCTCTTTGATGGAACCGACTTTTTCAGCTATGAAGTCGCTTACTTTGAGCGCTTTGTTCTTCGCATAGGGCTGTTCGAGAAGGCATACCGCTTCGGCTTTTTCGCCGGCGGGAGCTTCTTCGGCCTTCAAATATTTCGGCTTTGCTTCCATTACGTGCTCGGCTACGTCTTTGACGAACGCCTGAAAACCGTCGTTACGTGCGACAAAATCGGTTTCGCAGTTCACTTCGACTAAAATGCCGGTTTTGTGGTCGGGAGCGACGATCGTGTAAACGACGCCTTCGTTGGCGGTGCGGTCGGCTTTAGCTTTAGCCGTGGCCATGCCTTTTTTACGAAGATAGTCCACCGATTTTTCGATGTCTCCGGCGTTTTCGATAAGCGCTTTTTTGCAGTCCATCATGGGGCAGTCGGTCTTTTCGCGTAATTCTTTTACCATTGCGGCAGTTATTTCCATGTTCAAATCCCTTTCCATTTTATAAATTTTTAATTTATCTTGTTAATTTTAAATTCTTTATTTTATCATTTTTAATTTTTTATGAATTTCATCCGGCCTGCGCGGGTCCTTATTTAATTTTAAAACCGGAATATATTCAACAATTCGAATATATTTCAAACGTAATTATTCCGGATATGCTTAAATAATCGTTGCCGATTAGCGGTTCGAGATTAGCGGATGGCAATCAGTTATCAATAAGAAACCGCGGCCGGGACGCGTTCGCTCCTATCAAAAAACATGCATACGCCCGGCATGCATGTTCTTTGACGGGATATATATTTTGACTAAGCGTCGCTGCGGGTCATTTTGCGTTTGGTTTCGCCGATCTTCTCGACTTTTATGATCTTTCCTTCGTTGTCGATAACGGCTTCGATGGCGGCTTTTTCGCTCGGAGTCGAATATTCTTCTTCGATCGTCGTGCTGTCCGGAAGCTCGTTTTCGTCGGTGACTGCCGGAGCGGTCGTGCCGGCGTCTTCGCTGCGGCCTTCGCGGCCTTCGATTATCGCGTTAGAAACGGTCTGGGTGAGAAGTTTTATGGCGCGGATAGCGTCGTCGTTTCCGGGAATTACATAATCGATCTCGTCGGGATCGCAGTTGGTGTCAACTATGCCGACCGTAGGGATATTGAGCTTACGAGCTTCGAAAACGGCTATGTGTTCTTTCTTGGGGTCGATTATGAAAAGCGCCTGCGGGAGTTTGCGCATGTTTTTGATGCCGCCGAGGTATTTTTCGAGTTTAACGCGTTCTTTTTCTTTGGCGGAAACTTCGCGTTTGGGAAGAAGATCGTAGGTGCCGTCTTCTTTCATGGCTTCGATTCTCTTCAGATAGTCGATACGTTTCTGTATCGTTTCGAAGTTGGTGAGCGTGCCGCCGAGCCAGCGCTGGTTGATGTAGTGCATGCCCGCGCGGGTCGCTTCTTCTTTTATCGTTTCCTGCGCCTGTTTTTTGGTGCCGACGAAAAGGATCGTGCCTTTGTTCGCCGCTACCGATTTGATGAAGTTGTAGGCTTCCTGGATCTTTTTAACTGTCTTCTGCAGGTCGATAATGTAGATGCCATTTCTTTCGGCGAAGATGAACCTTGCCATTTTGGGGTTCCAGCGGCGCGTCTGGTGACCGAAGTGAACGCCCGCCTCGAGTAAACTTTTCATTGAAACTACTGACATTTGTGTAACTCCTCCTTATGGTTTTATTCCGCCACGGGCGTCATTTTTTCGTAAAATCCGCCGCCGCGCATCATTTTAACGCGACGCCGGGCACCATCACGAAAATCGGCCCGTGTGTGAATTGCTATTATTTTATCACAAATTTATGGTTTTTGCAAGATTTTTTCTTTTTTTTATAGTAAAAATCGAGGCGGCGCAAGCGCCGCCCCGATTTTTAAAAAGTTGAGAGTTCAGAGTGGAGAGTTGAGAACTAAAGGTTTTTTGACATATAAAATTTGCGGTTACACATCTTTTATTTTGTAAAAAAGTCCTTAACTCTCCACTCTCAACTTTACACTCTTCACTGATATAATGATCGTTTTATTCTTTGTGTTTATCTTTTAACGACGACGCCGTAGTAACTTCTCGTCGTCCATATCGCGTTGAACGCCGCGGTGCCGTAACGGAGCTGCTTACCCGTCCAGGGGTCGTTGACGTAAACGTATCCGTCTTTAACGCCCACAACGACCATGCAGTGGCCGTCGGCCATGCCGTAACTTTTCGTGTCGACGTAAACGATCACGGGTATGCCGCTCGCAGTAGTAGTTTTGAGCCAGTCTATATTGGCGCCGCCGCCGGCGAAACTGCCGTTCAGACCGAGTTTTTTAGCGGCGTTGAGCATGTCGTCGGAATAAGTGGTGCCTTTGACGTCGGTGCCGCAGAGTTTAGCGACCTCTTTAGTGCTGAGTTTTATGCCGTGGTATTCGAGCACCATGGCCAGACACGTGGGCGCGCAGTAATGCGTGCCGTTGGCGCCGTTGGCCGGATCGAGCTGGGTGCGCAGCGGAACGTCGAGCAGTTTTTCCTTCTTGCCGCCGCCGAAAAGACCGCTGAAAAAGTCGATTATGCCGGCGAAAAATCCTTTTTTCCCGGCGAGCGACCCGGTTTCGCGAAGGGTGCGGTCGGTAACAAGTTCGGAGCTGGGAAGCGGATTATCAAATTCCTCTTCTTCGTTCGCGTTCGAATTGTTGGAATTATTCGCTACGTTGCCGCCATTGTTATTGGTGTTATTAGTATTATTTCCTGAAGTGCTTCCGGTATTGGAGCCGCTCTGCTCCTGCTGCTTTTTGAGCATGATATCGTACTGGGCCTTGTAGTACATATAGATCTGCAGCTTTTCGTCGGACTCGCGGCCGGTTATATTTCCGCTGCCGAATTGTTCTATGGCTTTCATGCAGTCTTTATAGGAGGCCTGCATCAGGGTCTGGGCCTCAGTGACCGTTTTCGGTTTTTTAAGGCCCATCCTCTCAGCCTCGACGTTGGTCAGTACGGTCTGCGCGAAAACGGCGAGCGCCGCAAAGCAGAATATTACGGTTAGAACCGATATAAAAATCTTATTTTTCGATATATTCGCCATATTAATCATCCTTTCATATGAGGCTTGAAATCAATCATAATAATTATAACCGCTAAAATGTCTTTTGTCAACATTCAGCGGTTATAAATTCAAATTGGGGTGTATTACCTAAAAATGACAGTATTAGAGAACAGAGTATAGAAAATAGAGAACAGTTGTGGACTTTTTTACAATTAAAAAGGGCTTACAACTAAGAAAAACAATTTCAAATCGTCAAAATACCTTCACTATTCTCTGTTCACTATTCACTATTCACTTAAAAATTATTCCTTCCCTGCCGAGTTCGTTGACCAGCAGGTCGAATTTATCGTATTCCGGCGCGGGCGCCTTCGATTTGGACTTCGGTTTCAGCGATTCGCCAAGCGCTTCGCGCGTTTTTTCGTCCGCGCTCAAAAGCTCGAATATAAACGACTGGGCGCCGACCCCGGTCATATAGCATTTCGGGCAGCCGCGGCCGTGATAGACTTTGCAGGCGCGCCTGACCGATTCGTCGAAATCTTCCTCGCGGCAGAAATTGCATATGAAATCAACATTTTTACCCGCGGCGATAAGCGCGAGCGACGAAAAGAGCTCTCCGGCGCCCTTCGACTGCGATATTTTATCTATAACCGCCCCGGCCGAAGGTTCGTGCATAATCAAAATAACCAGCGCACCCGTAGCAAGCGACCTCTGAACGTATTCGAAGGCGCCCGTCTCGTGCGGCACGCTTGTCGCTATGATCTCCGCGCCCAGGTTTATGGCCGTTTCATGTACCATTTTAAGGCTCGGCTCGTTCACCAGCGAATACTCGACCTGGCTTACGCAATCGATCGGGCATATGAGATCTTTTTCGATCGAGACTATTTTTTTATCCGGATTCAATTTAACAGCTTCATTTAGGATGGTATAATAAAATTTGGTCAGGCCGAACGAATCGGGCGAGCTCAGAACGATAAGCCCTGATTTCCGCGAAAGCGCCTCGCGGATCTTCGCGCAGTAATTTTTCTGATATTTGAAATAACTTTCGAGCGGCCGCGGAAAACCGTTGAGCGACAATATCTTCAAGACCATATTTTCGCCGAACAGCGCGGGCACGGTGAGAGCGTTGACAAAAAGCCTCAAACTCGATAAGTTTATGGCGAAATTCGACACCTGGAATATGCGGTCTTCCTCGTAATCGAGCTTTCCGAGATATTTGACCTTGGCTACTATATAATCGTAATTTTCGGCTTTTATTGAATGGTCGAGATGAAAGAAGCGGCCGTTGATCTTAACAAATATTCTGATATTATCGCTGAACGCCTCGAAATGAATTTCGCTGGCGCCCGCGCGGGCCGAATCATAAAGTATTTCAAAAAGAGGCCTTATCAGCGAATTTTTATTGTCGCCGATAATGTCGAGCACCCTCTGCGGGAAATTGGAAGGCTTTTTGAACGATCTGACGTTTTTGAGTTCGTCCAGCTGCTCGCTGACCTCTATCTCGCTGAATTCGTCGATGGGAACGCTGCGGGCGTTCTTCGGGCATATATTTTCGAGCGCCTTAAGTATGGCGCTGAAAGAGGTTATGACGAAACTTACCCTGTAAGAAGCGAACGCGGTCGAGTTTAAAATATCGGCTATATTCGAAGGATCGCATACGGCGAACTCTATTTCTTTGTTTTTCTGTGAATATTTAGTTACCGCCGTAAGAAACGTCGTTAAAAAAGACGGATCGATATTTTCAGGAAGCATTTTAACCGTCTCGAGCTTAGCCGGCGCTATATAAGCCAGATCGAAAGACTTCGCCAGCGCCTGCGCGAAGTTCTGCTCGGATAATATGCCGGAGGTTATAAGATACCTTCCGAGTTTTCGCAGATTGCCTTTTTTGATCAAAAATACGCGCGTTAGTTCGTCGAAGGATATGAATTTTTCCTCGACGAGCACCGTCGGCAACTCTTTATTTTTCATCTGGGACAAAATGATGGAATACAGATCGCGTCGCGAAACTATGTTATTTTCAAGCAATATCGTGCCAAGGCGTTTTTTCTGGGCGGCGCAGGCCTTCTTATAATTTTGAAGCTCGCCTTCGCTCAGGCATTTCTTTTCGACTAAGATCCTGCCTACCGTATCGTCGAATGAAGGTTCAAAAAACTTCGCCTTTGTCTTTTTTTCGCCCGAAACTGTATTCGGCATAGCATATCTCCTTTATTTTAGAAGGAATTACTTTCTCTTTAACTTTTTACCGCGGCCGGTCTCATCGCCGGCATCCGGGGACGCCTCACCAGCGGCCGATTTTATGTCGCGCCGCGTTGATTTAAGAACCGAATCGAGCCAGTCGCTCACTTTGATCTTCTTTCCCTTCGATATTTCGACGAGATTATCGGCGCCCGTCTTCGGCGAATACGAGACCAGCTTTTCGCGGAATTCGTCGAGTTCTTTGACGTGAGCGAGTTTCATAGCCCAGCGCAGCCTGATCTGGTTGGCGAAATTATTCGCGCCCATTTTTTCGTTATCGATATAAAAGGATAATCTGGAGTTCTGGATATAACTGATAAGATCGTCCGGCTTGATGATCGAAACGGCCGAGGGCGCTCCGACCGAATAGGAATTGAACTCGATCCTCTGAATGCCCGATTTCGGGATCTGGATGCGCCCGAAACTTGCCTCCACTTCGAAAGTGCCGCCTCTTAAGGAAATTATATCGCAGGTGACCCGGTCGCCGTTAATAAAAATAATTTCTTCGGCCGCGAGTAGAGCTGAAAATGCTGAAAATATTACTGTCAATACGAAAACTGCCGCTATAGTTTTTAAAACTTTCATTATGAACCACCTTTATGAAATTATAACACACATTTTTAAAATATGTCAACCTTTTAGTAGAGAACAGAGAACAGAGAACAGAGAATAGTTAATGACTTTAGACAAAATAAAGCGATTATAGAAACACTGATCATTCTATTTTTAATATCAAAAATCCTCAACTATTCTCTATTCTCTGAATTAGAAAAACCCCGACCGCATTTAAATGTCAGCCGGGGTTTTCCTTTATATCGCAGGAGGTAGAAATATATCTACCCGCACTGCTTTATGTTTAGTTTGGTTATGTTAAATTAGAATTTAACATTGAGGTCTAAACGAACCTGATCGTGGTCAGCGGGAGCGCCAGCGCCGAGAATGACATAGTCAGCATCGCCAGTTTTGTATTTGGTCGTTCTGTAACGAAGTTTGAAGGCGGTGTTTTCTCTGTACTGGTAGGTACCGATTAACTGAGTGGTGTTCTGGTCGAAGTTGCCGGAAGCGCCAACAGCGTTTTTCGTTTTAGCTTTCATATCTTCGTACCATAAGTCTAAATGCATTTTTTCGGTAGCTTTGTAGCCGAGGATGAGGCCAGCAATTTTGGAATTGTTGAAACCGTCAGCAACAGCTGCGCCGGCTTTCGACCAGGTGTTATTGAGAAGACCGCAGTTAGCGTAAATTCCGTTGCCGTAGTAAGCGGAATCGCTATAGTCGTCATTGATAGCAAGTACTAAGAAGTCTTTCTGTCTCTCCTGATATAAACCGGTTAAGTCCCAACGATTGTTGATGGTCCATTCTACGCCGAGTTTCATAGCCTGACCCTTCCAGTTGTTAGCAGCGTCGATGTTGTTGATAACATAGAGTGAGCTGTCTTTAGCGGGTTTCTGATCGAGGAATTCGATGAAAGCAACAACGTGTTTGCCCATTTTGCCATCGAGGGTTAAGCCGTACATGTTCATAGCCGAGTAAGCGTTGCCAGTGCCGCTGATGCGAGCATAGGTGCTGGTTCTGTTGAAATAGTAACCGCCTATAGCTACGTTTCTCCAAGCGTGGTCAACGGTCAACAATTTGGCATCGAGACCGTCGTTGTTGGTGCGAGCTGCGAAGCTAGCGCGGGTGTCAAGGAATGCTAACGCGAAATTGGTGTTTCTGTGGGTCTTTTTCATTAAGAAACCGTCAACTTCGTTGTCAAGAACAAAGCCTTTGCCCATCGTTAAAGTGAAACGACCAGCGCGGAAGTTGTCGATGAGGCGGTTGCCACCGAAGTTTTTGATGTCGATGTAACCTAAGAAGAGGTCACGAGCGGTATCTGCTGCGGTAACGTTGTTGCCGCCATTGTTAGCGTTGTTCTGGGTAGCGAAACCGTGAACGGTCGAGTCCTGTAACGATATGAACGTGGAAACGTTTTCATCGATATTGCCCTTTATGTTCATGCGGAGTCTGTTTACGAATCTCGAATTGCTGAGATCAGCTACGCCAGCGTTTAAGCTTTTGTATTTGTTGTCTTCGAAACGAATGCGATCTTCGAGAGTAACTCTGAATTTGCTGAAGCCGCTCTTTTTGAGATTGTCAACGTCGGTTTTCAGAGTGTCGACATCGTTACGGATAACTTTTACTTCTTCTTCGAGAGCCTGAACTTTAACGCCGAGGAGCGCAAGTTCGTCTGCGAATTCGATCGTGAGTTTCTGTAAGGTTTCGAGGTCAGCGCCACCGAACTTTTTGTCAACTAAACGAGCAATCGTTAAAGCCATTTCGTATCTGGTCATAGCCTTCGCGCCTTTAAATTTGCCATCGGAATAACCTTCGAGAATGCCTTTTGCTGCGAGGCTGTTAACTGCTTCGTAAGCCCAATGTTTTTTAGGAACATCGGAGAACGGACCTGCAAATGCGGCGCTGATCGCCGTGAACGTGAATACCAATACAACTGCTAATAATAAACCTTTTTTCATTATTTTCAAATCCCCCTTGATAAATTTTAAATTTTGATTTTTTTTAACCTGACCGGAGTTAAATTAAACCTTTACTTCGTCCGCTCAAGCTTCGGGGGGGCGTTTAAACTTTTTGCCTTAAGTTTGCCTAGTTACCTTTAATGCTACTCAGTTAAACTTCCCGTCTACTTTTGCTTTCTTTTCAAGATTAGACCGCCCGCTTTCGCGTACGGACCGTTTTCAACCCGACCGGGTTTCGTCGATTACCATACCACATCCGTGCATAGGATTTGTTTGTTTCACCTCCTTCGTTTTCACGAACGCGATATAAAGTTGTCAAGCGAACCCCGCAGTCAAATTAAAAGTTATTTTATCAGTTATTTTTTTCAGAGTCAAGTTTTTTTTATTGCGACCGGTAACCAAACTGTTCAATTCGCCCTTTAATACAATAATTTGAAGAAAAAAAATAAAAAAAACGACGCTTATAATTAATCAGGTTTTGACGACCCGTCCGTTTCCGCCGGCCTCGAAGCCAGGGCCGTTCCGGCATAAAACCATAAAATACGGCTTATTTCATTGTTGAACATGTTATATTCGCTCAATCCCATGATCATGACCGCCGCAAAAGCGCAGAAAGCACCCTGCGTATAGGCTCTTTCGAGAGGCCCGAAGGCCGCGGCGCGCTTTAAAGCCTTAGAAGCAAGGGCGAATAAAACCAGGGCGCACAGCCACATAAAAGAGGCGAATCCTAAAATGCCGGCCTCGGCATAAACCTGAAGATAAAGATTGTGAAGATGGCCGTATACCATGTCCTTGCGCTCGGCCGGGGCCCATTCCACACGTTTGACGTAATCGGAGTAGTTTTTTTCGACGCCGCCTATGCCGACGCCGGTCAGGGGATGATCGGCGATCATTTTAAAGGCGACGGCGTATATGACCTCCCGCCCGCTTGAATAGCCGCCGAGCGTGCTCATTACTCTGGCGTTAAGCTCATTTAAAAAAGCGTTGTTTTTAACGGGAGGGCAAATAATTATCATTAAAGACAGAACGGCTATACCGGCGAACGCCGCGAGCGTTTTATAATACTGGTTAAGCAAAAGTATGAAGCCGATAGTCAGCGTCATTACCAGCCACGGGCCGCGGGAATAAGTTAAAACCAGGGCGAACATATTCGCGGCGATAAGAGCCAGAAAAAGCCCGCGGCTGCGAACGCTTTCGAACGCGTCCTTCGCGCCGAGCACGACCGATATCGATACGCACTGCATCATGACCAGAAATTCGCCGTAGGTTATGGCAACTTCGAAAAGGCCGCTGTATTTGCTCGGCCAGTTTACAAAATCCTGAAAATAGAGTATATCCGTAAGGTTAAGCGCGGTCGATAATATGGCCGTCAGCAGTAAAACAAAGTTGACCGTCTGCAGAATAAAGAGCATCCTGAGCTTATCTATAAGAAGCGCGCCCTTTTCGAACGCCAGAAAAAAAGCCAGGAAGGCCATCACGTTTTTGACCCTGCCGATCTTCGCAAGGCCCAGGCCGCTCGTAAAAAGGCCCGCAATATTTGCCGCGACGAACAAAAGCATTGCCGTATATATAACATCATATTTAAAGCCCGGCCTGGAACCGCCGACCGCCCTGGAATATAATAGAGCCGTTATCGCCGAGTAGAGAGCGAAATTCGACAAGAATGTCGAAAACGAGACCGTCACAAGAAACATCATTATAAAAAATGATATTAAATTATTTATATTGTCTTTTTCATCAGTATCTACGATGTTTGTATTGTCTATCTTAATCATTATTCTCATTCTACTTTTTTCTCTGATTATTTTTACCGCCGGCCTCTGAGCTTGTAATAAACAGAAACCAGGCGCAAATAAATCTTATCGCCTATGATCCTTTTGAAATAGCCGCGAAGCCTGGCTGCACTCCATTCGAAAACAGCCATTATAAGCCCGGGCATATCGACGCGTCCCGAATTGACCATTTTCACGAACCACTTTATGATCACGCCGTCCGGGTTGGAACTCACTCCGCCGGTTCTATAAACCGAAACGACTATGTCCTTGAGCCTCACAAAACGCGCGCCGCAGTTCATAAGCCTGAGCCACAGATCATAATCCATGGAGTATTTCAGCCGCTCGTCGAATTTATTTTCAATGAGCATCTTTTTCGGCATTATGACCGACTGATGACAGAATGAACAGTCATTCGCGAGGTTTTCATGATTCGCCTGGCACATCGAAAATCCGCCCAGGCGGTTTATAACGACCGCGCCGCCGTACAAAATGGTGTTTTCGTCAGGCTGGTTTAATTTTATGTAATCAGCGAGTTTTTTGACCGCTCTGTCGTCATAGAAATAGTCGCTGCAGTTCATCATTATAATATAGTCGCCTCCGGCGAGCGCCACGCCCTTGTTGAACGCCGCGCTTATACCGGAATCTTCTTCGCTTATCCAGTAAGATATCCTGCCGTCGTACCTTTTGAGTATATCGATCGTGCCGTCCGTGGAGCCGCCGTCTACCACTATATATTCAAGATTTTCAAAACTCTGCTCTATTACGCTTTTGACCGTCTGCTCTATATATTCGGCGCCGTTGCGCACGACGGTGATCACCGTCACCGCCGGATAATTTTCCGCGCCGCTTTTAAGCGCGCTTTTTCCGCTCAGCCTCAGGCCGCCCTCGATTTTTATCATAAACCACCGCCGGAAACTGCTTTTGACTTTTTCCCGGATTCCACTAACGATAAAACAATATTCTGATATTTTTCGGCAAACTCGATCGTCCGCGCCTCGTGTGCCTTCAATTTCGCGGCAAGCGCGCCGTCGTCATAAGGCGGCGGAGCGGCATGATATTTCGACAGAATGGCGGCCAGGCCCGCGGCGTCGGCCGGATCGAAATATTCGGCGTTTTGAGGCGCCTGCTCGATATGCACTCCGATATTCGATAAAATAATATGCTTGCCTATCGCCTTGCACTCCTCGACGGTCGAGCTCCAGCCCTCGAAAAGCGAAGGATTGATAACGGCGGCGCTATATCTGATGAGGTAATAAACCTCTTCGTAATCGATCAGCCCGAGCATCAACGCGCTGCGCTCCAGGCCTTCGTCACCGATATATTTTTCCAGTTCGCTAAGATAGCCGGCGTTGCGGTAATCCCTGGCGAGACCGCTGAAAACTATAACCGGAACGGGGGCGCCGGCGTCTTTAAGCGCTTTCAGGGCTTTCAGGGCTATCAGATGGTTCTTATGCTTCCAGAACTGGTTCGGGATATAAAAATATTTTTCGGGCAGGCAATATTTCGCCTTAATCGCTTCATAACGGGCGGCGTCGAATTTATCGACAGCGACCATCTGCGCGAAATTAAGCACCCTGCCTTTATCGGCAAATTCGGGAGCGAATTTTTTATAATCGGCGAGCGCGTCCTTACTGCTCAGAATAACCGCGTCGGCTTCGCGCGCCATTTCAAGGTATGTGCGGTTCCTGTATTCAAGCAGCTCCGCGCTGAACATCTGTGAAAGGTGAATATGCTGGAAATCGGGTATCCAGCCTATTTTTATTATGCCTGCGCCCGCCTCGGCGTTCGATACGTGTGAAATAACGTCTATTTTATGCTTCGCCAGAGATTTTTCGAGCACGGGATTGCGGCCGATCGTCTTTTTAAGGGCGCGGCCCAGATAAGACAGCAGCGATTTCCCCTCGAGGCAGGAAAGGCCGGCGCATTCGAAACCGAGTCCGAGTTTGGCCTCGATCTCGGCGGTCTGCGACGCGGCCGTAAATATTACCGGCTCGATCACGCGGCGTGAAAGTTTTTTAAGCGCGCAAAGAAGGCTTTTATAATAATTAAAGCCGCCGGTCCATGAGCCTATGTCTTTGATTATAAATCCGACCCTTATCATAAGGGTCGATTATACACGATATACGCCTATAAGTCAATAAAATGTGTTATATAACGACGAATATTTAAGTCAATATTTAAATTGAATAATAACCGAAGTTGTGATAAAATGAACTCATTTTTAAAACCGCTTTATAGATGAGGCGAGTGACAGGTTAAGCAATTATGAGCATATTTTCGAGAGTGGCCGGCGCGCTTCCCGCTAATTTTCTGAACGCGGCCGCTATAAACAACATATTCTGGCTCGCCTTCGACAAGGTTATAAGGCTTTTCATAGGCCTGTTCGTCAACGTCTGGGTCGCAAGATATATGGGGCCGGAAATGTACGGCCATTATAACTATATCTTTTCATTCGTCATCATCTTCAGCGTCTGCGGCGCGCTGGGCCTGGAAGGCGTCGTTATCCGCGAGCTCGTGAAGCGGCCGGAGGATAAAAATATGATCCTGGGAAGCGCCTTCCTGCTGAAGATCATCGGCGCGCTCACCGGCATGGCGCTCACTATCGCCGCCGCGTCTTTTATGAATGTCAAAACGCCCGACTGGCTAGTGCTTATATCCATATCGACACTTTCATTCCTTTTTATGCCGTTCGAGGTCCTCGATTATTTTTTCCAGTCGCTCGTAATGTCCAAATATATCGTCTTCGCCAGAAACTTTTCGCTCATAGCCTCTTCCGCGATCAGGCTTTATCTGATCTCCGCGGACGGCTCGCTCATGGCTTTCCTGCTGGTCAACGTAATAGAGGCGGCGCTCACATTTATCGCCCTTATCGTGTTATTTTCCAAAAAGAACAGCATATCCGGGTGGAAGTTTTCGGCTGGCTTAATGAAAACGCTCATGATAGACAGTTTTCCGCTTATGATGACCTATCTGATGACGCTCATCGGAATGAAGATCGACCAGCTGATGCTGCTTGAAATGATAGATGAAAAACAGCTCGGATATTACTCGGCCGCGATAAAATTGTCGGAAATATGGTATCTGATACCGATGTCGGTCTGCTCTACCTTCTTTCCGATATTGATCGCCATAAAAAAAAGGAGCATCAGCCTGTATATGAAACGGTTCCAGATGCTCTACGATTTCATGGCCGTAACGGCGTTTGCCATAATACTTCCGGTATCTTTTTTTTCAGCAAAGCTTATACCGCTTCTCTACGGCCCGAAATACGTTAATTCAGCCGCCATTCTCGCCATTCACGTCTGGGCGGTGCTTCCGGTTTTCATGAGCGTCGTCTGCCAGTATTACCTTATCGTCGAAAAAAAGCAAAGACTCTCGTTCTATAAAACCATCGTCGGAGTCATAACCACCGTGGTTTCAAATTATATCCTGATACCCAAATACGCCGCCGCCGGCGCGGCCTGCGCCCGACTCATATCCGAATTCGTTTCGAGCTATCTGTTCGACATGTTCCACCCGGCGCTGGCCCCGGCTCTTAAAATGAAGATCCGCGCCACCACGCTGATCTCGCTTTTTAACAACACGGCGATTTTTCTCGCGAGGGTCAGGGCTAAAAAATAAGGCGAAGTTAAAAATAAAAGAGAATCCGTAAAAAGTTATAATAACATTAATGAATTACTTGACATTATATTCGATTATTAATAAAATAACGAAAGGCAAACGGCGAAAATATCAAAAACGTTAATAAAACTATTTCTATTGTTTGTAATCCGGTTAATATTATAAAATTATTGAAAGACGGATGCATCTATGTTACGTAAAATAAAGGAATCCATCAGCGGCGCGCGCTTCGTTCTGCTCGGCAAAAAGCCCTGGAGCGCAGGTTATTACACATACAAAAAAAACTCGATATCGCGCGCGATCGAATCGAAAACGCTCGATATTTCAAAACTTCCCGAAGGTTTCGGCCACCGGATCGACGAACGGGCGGTCGAGTATCCCTGGTTCTTCGCGCGCCTGGCGGACGGCGCCGGAAACCTGCTCGACGCGGGCTCCGTATTGAATTACGACTTCGTCATATCGCACGAAAAGCTCAAAAACAAGAAAGTTACGATAATGACGCTCGCGCCCGAGCCGAACTGCTTTTACCAGAACGGCGTTTCATATATTTTCGGCGACCTGCGCGATACCTGCTTTAAAGACGGGCATTTCGACTTCATCGCCTCGCTTTCGACCATAGAGCACATAGGCCTGAACAACAGCCTTATTTATTCCAAGGCCCGGGAACACAACGAAAACCGGCCGGAATCGTATCTGGCGGCCATAGCCGAATTCAGACGCATTTTAAAAAAAGACGGAACGCTTTATCTGAGCGTGCCTTACGGAAAACATAAGAACCACGGCTGGTTCCAGGTATTCGACCGCGGCATGATCAAAAATATCATAGACGCGTTCGCGCCGTCGTCGTTCAAAGAAACCTATTTTCAATACAAACCTTCCGGCTGGATAAATTCGGACGCAGAAAAGGCCAAAGACTGCGAATGTTTCGACGTCACGAACCGCAAAAAAAATTATGACAGCGATTTTGCGGCTTTCTCGAGGGCGGTCGCGTGCATCGAACTGGTGAAATAAAATCAAGATCATAATAACAGTTGAGAGTTGAAAGTGGAGAGTGGAGAGTTAAGGATTTTTTGATAATTTTAAGATCAATATCTGAAATTTTAACAATCCCGGAAAATGATTAATAAATTCAAGATCATACTTAAAAAATTCATTAACCTGTTCAGTGCCAGGCATAAAAACTGCGTAGTCGGCTATAAATCCGAAATATACGACTGCGCGCGGATATTTAACGGCCACAAGGCGCCCTCGAAGATCAGGATCGGCGATTATACGCATATACGCGGCGAACTTCTTTTATTCGGACACGGCGGGGCCATTCAGATCGGCGATTACTGCTATGTCGGCGAAAATACCAAAATATGGTCGGGCGCTTCGATAAAGATCGGCGACCGCGTCCTTATATCGCATAATTGCAATATCTTCGATAACGACACCCACCCTATCGACCACGCGGCGCGCCACGAACAATTCAAAGCCATCATAACGACGGGGCATCCGGGCGTCATTAATTTGAACGACAGGCCCGTCGTCATCGAAAACGATGTCCTGATAGGCGCCAACAGCACAATATTAAAGGGCGTCACGATCGGATGCCGTTCGATAATCGGCGCGGGATCGGTCGTAACGGGAAATATTCCGGCGGACGTCGTCGCGGCCGGAAATCCCGCCAGAATCATCAAAAAAATAAACGAATAAACCGGGAATGCGCTCAAATGAATAAAATAAGTTGGGAAGAGGCCGTTGCAAAAATAAAAAGCGACGAAACTTTTAAAAAACTCGTAATAGACTCCTTTTTCGACGACCCCGTGACCTCGGCCGCCGAGCGGTTTTATTACGGCGGCGAATGGAGCGCGGCGCGCGAATTGATCGCCGGTTTTTTCCCTCAAAATTACGAGCCCCATAAAATGAAGGCGATCGATATCGGCGCCGGCCGCGGAATAGCATCCTACGCGCTCGCGCGCGACGGATGGAACGTTACCGCGCTCGAGCCGTGCGGCAGCGTATCGGTCGGAAACCGCGCCATACAAAAGATCATCGACGGCTTTAACATCAAAAACATTTCCATCTCGGACGATTACGGCGAAAGCCTCAAATTCGCCAACGGCGCCTTCGACCTCGTTTATATGAGGCAGGCGCTCCACCATGCGGCCGCGCTCGACAAATTCTGTTCGGAGGCGGCGCGCGTGCTCAAATCAGGCGGCGTTTTCATCGCGGCGCGCGAACACGTATTAACGCGTAAATCCGATCTGCAGGCCTTTCTGGATGCCCATCCGCTGCATAAATACTACGGCGGCGAAAACGCATACACGCTCGAAGAATATCGGATCGCGCTCGAAAAGGCCGGTATCGGGCGTATAAGAGTTCTTAAAACTTACGATTCCGACATAAATCTCTTTCCCGATTCGCTGGAATCGCTCAAAAAAAGGCTGGGCGCTAAGATCGGCTTTAACCCGCCGGCTTTTATATCCGGCGCCGCCATGCTCGTGCTCAACTTCTTAAACAGTGCGCCGGGCAGACTTTATACTTTCGCGGGGGTCAAACTATGAAAAACAAGATCATAATCACAGGCGCGCATGGATTTCTCGGCCGCAACTGCGCCGCTGCGCTGTCGAACGCCGGATACGAAATATACGGGCTCGGCCACGGCGGCTGGCCGGCTTGCGAATATTCGAAATTCGGAATAAAGGAATGGATATCGGCCGATATAACCTATGAATCCCTGTGCTCGCTCGATCTGAGCGGCAAGATCGCCGCGATCATCCACTGTGGAGGCGGAAGCTCGGTCGCATACTCGGTCGAGCACCCGTCGCTCGACTATAAAAAAACCGTCGAAAGCACCCTCGCCGCGCTCGAATACCTCCGGCGTGAAAACCCGGGCGCGCGCCTGGTCTACCCTTCGTCCACGGCAGTTTACGGCATCACCGGTGACGAGCCGATATCCGAAACCCATAAGATAAATCCTTTATCGCCGTATGGCTTCAACAAGGCCGCGGCCGAGCTGCTCTGCGAATCATACCACAAAAATTATTCGATCAAATGTTCTATCATAAGGTTCTTTTCGCTCTACGGCGAGGGCCTGGAAAAGCAGCTCCTCTGGGACGCCTGCAATAAAATTGCGAACGCGCCCGACGGCGGCGAGATCGCCTTCTTCGGGACCGGGCTCGAAACGCGCGACTGGCTGCACATATCCGACGCCGCCGGCCTCATATTAAAAACCGCGGCTTCGAAATCGCCGCACGAAATACTCAACGGCGGAACCGGCGTTAAAACCGCCATCAAAGATACTATTTCAATTCTTTTAAAAGAATTCGCGAAACATAAAGTATCCGGCCGGAAGGCAGTTTTCAACGGCATCGTCAAACCCGGCGACCCCGCCTATTACTGGGCCGACACCGAAAAAGCGGGGGGCCTTGGCTGGTCGCCTAAAGTGACCTTCGCCGAAGGCGCGGCGCGCTACGTTAAATGGTTCATGGAACGGATGCGATAAATTCTTCAGTAAATCAAGTTACAGGCTCACGGAAGAAATTTCACAAATAAAAACACCTCTAAACGCTAAGAAAATTAAAATACCACATTATTCTTATGCTTATCCTTATCTTTACATTTATTTACATTCAATTTCATAATTTAATTTTTAAGTTATCCGATAAATAAATCGGAGGGTAGAAATCAAGTATGAAAAAAATCAGTATTTCAAATAAAAAAATATTTATTTCAATCTTAACCCTGGCTTTGATATTATCATTTTCCGGCCGGGCGGCTTCATCCGCCTCGTTCGAAGACGTCGAGCTGAAATTATCCGACGCTCAAAAATTCCAATTAGACCTTCCTGCCGCTGCTGACGCCTCTGACGCCGAAAATAAAACTTCTGATCACAATGAAAAACTGGCTGAGATCATAAAAAGATACAACGAAAAGCACCGCGCCGAATACCTTGCCGCCATGGAAAAGTATCAGGTTAAAAATCAGAAGGGGCCCGAAAAAAAAGGCGCTTTCGGTAAAATGGGACCGCGGCCCGATATGAAGGAAATGAACAGAATGGGCAGGGCCGATCACGACGCGAAAGGCCGGGGCCAGGACCGCTCGATTAACAATACGAAATCAGGCGTCACCAGATATACGCCTCCCGGCGAAAAGATCGACCCGTTATTCAGCCTTGAACAGCCGAACCAGACTTCGGACGTTTTTTCATACGCCGGCAGCCTCATCTTCGGAATGGTCATGAGATACCCCGTAGAATACGCGAAAAAATATGCGCGAAATTACGCAAATAAAAATTACAAAAAACAGGCCGATCAGATCGGCCGGACGCGGCAGACGGTCTCGGACGCATATCACAAACCCGTCAGAACGATCGAAAACAGCATCTCAAAAAATTTCTTCAACGGCGGAACCGACGAGGTCAATCTCAACTTCTTTTACATGCGCTCTACTATGGGCGTACGCATGAGCTATTAGATCCGCTGTTTTAATTTATTTTATTTTTTGAATATAGAACGAGCCCGGTTCGTGCAATTGCCCGAGTCTCGGGCACTTTTGCCTGAGCTTATCGAAATGCGCATGACGCAGATAATTCAGCGCGCCGATGATCCTGTAATCGCCATTGGATGTCAGAAAAGCCTCCAGCAGATACTGTTCGTTCCAGAACAGCGCGCTTGCAATAAGCCACTGTTCGGGATAATCGCGGGGCGAGAATATGTCGTGGATGTGCACGATGACGCCTTTATTCAAAATCGGCAACAGTTCGAGATATTCGAACAAAACGTCGCCCTGCGGCCTTATCATGTGCGACGAATCGATAAACAGAATATCGTTCTCCTTTAATTCGCGGAAAACCGATATATCGACGGTCTCGACTTTATCGCGTATCACCTTTACGCCAGTTTTTTCGAGCCACGGCATTTCGTACGGCTCGATGCAGACGTGCGCACATTTATAGCCGGGGTCTTCGGCCATGTTTTTATTTATAGCCATTACGGCCATTTTGGTGGAATTGCCGCTTCCGATCTCGACGATCCTGGCGGGTTTTATGTGCCTGATGATATTGTACCAGTATTCGCAGTCGCCCGCCTTAAATGATGGATTGTCGAAATAAAAAGCCAGCTCGTCCGCCGCCCTTTTGTCGGAAACGCCCGCCAATTCAGCGCCGTAATTGAGCTTTTCAAGAAGCGAAAGCTGGCCTTCGCTATTCCAGTCGACGCCCGGCAGGCTGCGCTCTTCCGACAGAGGCTTGCGCAGATTCCTTCCGTCGAACAGCGGCTCGTAATAATGATCGATGACCGGCATGACGCCCGCTTTCAAAAGCGCGGCCCGGCAGGCCGGAAAGCGCGCGACGCCGAAACGCCTTACTAATTTGAGCGGCAGGGCCGCGATGAAAACGAACGGCATAAGTATTACATCGAGCAAAACAAAAATAAACGGCAGTATTTTTTTTAAAATTTCTCTCATCGGTCTCTCACTCTTAAAATCGTTTCGCGGTCCGGTCAGCCGCGGGCGCTGATGCCTATAACGCCGAAATTTTTTTCGACAGTTTTTTCGCCGTGCTCTTCGAATCGAAGCTGGCAGACATTTTCAGCGCATTATCGGACATTTTTCGTTTTTTTTCGACGCTCAGTTTATAATAAAGCGTTATCTTTTCCGACAGATCGGACGGGCTTCCGGCGTCAAAGAAAAAGCCGGTCACGCCGTCGATAAGATATTCGCCGAGCGCCTCTATGCGGCTGCCTATGACCGGCGCGCCGCAGGCCATAGCCTCTATTCCGACCAGCCCCAGGCTTTCTTTGAGCGTCGGAAAAATAAAAATATCCGACGCGCTGTAAAATGTTGAAAGCTCATCCCGCATGGTATTTTCGATATGCATGATCTCTTTTTCGAGCCCCAGCGCCGATACCTTTTCTTTGAATTTATTAACCTCGGAGCCTTTTCCGACCACCAGCGCCTTAAAATTCCCGGCGGCGCCGGTTTTCTTCAGATCTGAAACCGCCTCGACCAGAACCTGCCAGCCTTTATTTTTTTCAATGCGCGAAACGTATCCGATGACGAATTCCTTTTCGTCCAGGCCGAGTTTGCGCCTGCATTCATTTTTATCGAGCGCCCTGAATTTTTGCGCGTCGATCCCGCCCGAGGGCGAAACGAATATTTTCGCGCCGTCGACGCCGAATTTCGACGCAAGGATCTTTCTATACTGCCTCGACGGCGTTATAACAAGAGAGGCGCCCCTCAATATTTTTTTTATCAGCGGCGCTAAAAAATACGAATATATAAAGCGGCGGATACCGCCTTCCACCAGTATATCGCTTCCATGTATGTTTATGACCATCGCCGGCTTTCTTACAAGCGCGATCAGATAAAGCGGCAGGCATATGTGAGAGACGAAATGGCCGTAAAGAATGTCGTAATCATTGAAGAGGCCCTTATATAAAGCGCGGGCGTAAAAAAAAGCATAAAGAAATAGTTTGTGAAGCCAGCCGGAAGGCGATCCGCCGATAACGGCATGATCCGTCACGAATCCATTTTCAGCGAGGCCGTCTTCA
>Ga0209212_1001786_pt1 | contig 33195 bp, 32 predicted proteins | sample RifGroC2_FD_183996 | JGI IMG/M metagenome (GOLD analysis project Ga0209212, IMG submission 183996) | Groundwater microbial communities from Rifle, Colorado, USA - Groundwater C2 (SPAdes) (version 2) | ecosystem: Environmental > Aquatic > Deep subsurface > Groundwater | place: Rifle, Colorado...
ATCGTTCCGGCGGATGAGCGGCGGCTGCCCGTCTGACGCAAAGCGACAATCAGAGCTTACTCTTTTTAGGCATTCCGAAAAGGGCGCGCCGGAGAGGGCTGTATGACCCGGTGGCCATCTGTCAAAGCCAAGAAAGTGCTCTCTACCCTACAGCTATCAAGAGATGGAAAACATGGTTCACGCCATTCTTCCCCATGATCCCGAATACTCGAAGGGAAACAATTTGGTGGACTTTCTTTCGATTTGCGGATAACCATTTAAATGTACGGTGTTATAGGGCTGATTTTTTAAATGAGCGTGGGTATCCGTAACTTCCTGAACACGGTAACCGGCGGACTTCATATTGCCCGCAATCGCGGTTGCGCATTACGGGTAGAACCGGCTACGCAAGCGCATCTGCCGCAAAACCCGATCAATATTTTCAGATGTTTCGGCTTGGTCACTTCTTGGGCAGACTTTTATTGATTTCTCTCCTGCGCAGCTCGCCCCGGATGATCTTGCCGGTGGTCGTCATCGGGAGTTCGGTTACGAACTCGATCTCCCGCGGATACTCGTGGGCGGCCAGGCGCGTCTTCACAAACTCCTTGATATCCGTAGCCAGATCTTCGGTGACCGGCGTCCCCGGTTTAAGGACGATGAAAGCCTTGACGAGCTCTGTCCGGACCGGGTCGGGTGTTCCGATGACAGCGGACATCGCCACGGCGGGGTGCCTGATCAGGCAGTCCTCGATCTCCGCGGGGCCGATTCGGTAGCCGGAGGAGGTGATGATATCGTCCCTTCGGGCGACATACCATAGGTAGCCGTCTTCATCCTTCTTCCCGAGGTCTCCGGTGAGCGACCAGTCGCCGATGAACTTTTCCCGTGTGGCCTGCTCATTTCGCCAGTAGTTGAGGAACATGACCGGGTCGGGGCGGAGGATGGCGATCTCGCCGACCGTGCCCGGCAGGAGGATGGCTCCCTCGTGATCGACAATCTCCACGCGATGGCCGGGGATCGGCTTTCCCATCGAGCCTTTGCGGATGGGCATGATTTCGCAGCAGTTTCCGACGACGAGGTTGACTTCGGTCTGGCCGTAGAATTCGTTGATCTCCAGATCCATGACCCGGCGGCCCCAGTCGAGGAGCTCTTCGCCCAGGGTCTCGCCGCCGCTGCCGATCGTCCGCATACTGTAATCATAGCGTTTTTGGGGATCGTTCACCTGCCGCATCATTTTGAGAGCGGTCGGCGGCATGAAGGCGTTACGGATTCCATATTTGGCAATGAAGTGAAAAGCCTGTTCCGGGTCGAATTTTCTGGCACGGTAGGCGACGACCGGCACGCCGTGGTGCCAGCTCGGCAGGAGGACATCGATCAACCCTCCGATCCAGGCCCAGTCGGCCGGCGTCCAGTAGACGTCCTCTTTTTTGGGAAAAAAGTTGTGAAAAAACTCGACGCCGGGTATATGGCCGAGGACCACGCGGTGGGCGTGGAGGGCCCCCTTCGGCGGGCCGGTGGTGCCCGATGTGTAAATGATCAGGGCCGGGTCGTCCGCTTTCGTCGGGACCGGGTCTAAACGGGTTGCACCTTTTTCCAGCGCCCCCCAGAAATCGATAACGCCGGCCTCCGGTTTCCCCCGGGTGACGAACAGGAGCTGCAAATCGGTCAGGCGATCCCGGATCTGGAGAACCTTCTCGATATTGGCCCCATCGGTGATGATCGCTTTCGTTCCGCTGTTTACGAGACGGTATTCGAGGGCATCGGGGCCGAACAGCGTGAAAAGGGGAACGGCGATGGCGCCGAGCTTGTAGATGGCGATGTGCGCAATGGCCGTCTCCGGACACTGCGGGAGGAGAATGGCGACCCGGTCGCCGCGGGTGATTCCGTAGGCCCGAAACGCATTGGCCAGACGGTTGGAGAGGTTCTTAATGTCCCAGAAGGCGTATTTCTCGGTCCGGCCGCTCTCGTCCTCGTAAATCAGGGCAAGACGGTAACGTTCATCCGCCCACTTGTCGCAGACATCCACACCGATATTATAGTACTCGGGGATCGGCCAGCGAAAACTCCGATACAGCTCGTCATAACTGCCCTTTTTGCTCAGCATGGGTTCCCCATGGATCATATCATCAGATATTTCTTCTTGATCTCTTCATTGCTGCTCAGCTCGGCGATCGTGCCTTCGTATTCTATCCTGCCTTTGTTGATGACGTAGGCTCGCTCGGCAATCGCGAGGGAGAACCGGATGTTCTGCTCGGAAAAGAGAATGGTGACGCCCATCTCTTTGAGCTTGATGAGCTTTTCGGCGAAATCCCTGACGATCAGGGGCGCCAGCCCTTCGACGGGTTCGTCGAGGAGGATCAGTTCCGGATTGCCCATGAGCGTCCTGCCGATGGTGAGCATCTGCTGTTCGCCGCCGCTCAGGTGCCCTCCGAGATGTTTTTCCAGCTTTTCCAGGTGGGGAAAGCTCTCATACACCTTTTCCACCGTCCAGGGCTCGCCCGTGTAATGCTCGGAGTTTTTTCGGGCGATCTCCAGGTTCTCGCGCACCGTCAGGTCGGGGAAGATCAGACGGTTGTCGGGGACGTAGCCGATGCCCTTGCGGGCGACCATATAAGAAGGCTTGCCCCGGAGGTCCTCGCCGTGGAAGAGCACCTTACCCGTCTTTGGGGCCGTGAGGCCCATGATGCTGCGCAGCGTGGTGGTCTTGCCCGAGCCGTTCCTGCCCAGCAGACACACCAACTCGCCGCGTTTCATGTGCAGCGACAGGTCGAAAAGGATATGACTTGTGCCGTAATACGTGTTTATGCCCGAAACTTCCAGTATCATATGTCCTCACCGAGATAGCACCTCTGCGCTTCTTCGTTTCTTCTCACCTCTTCGGGGGTCCCTTCGGCGATCAGGATCCCTTGATACAACACCGACAGCTTCCGGGCATAGCCGAAGATGACCGATATGTCATGTTCCGTAAACAGGATCGTAAGCCCGATCTGGGCATTGAGGCGTTTCACCAGTTCCATCGTCTCGTGCGTCTCTTCGGACGACATGCCGGCCGTGGGTTCGTCGAGAAGAAGCATTTCCGGCTTTCCCGCGAGCGCGAGCGCCAGTTCGAGTTTCTTCTTGTCGCCCTGCGAGAGGATTCCGGCAACGGTGTCCCGGTTCGGCAGAAGCCCGGTCAGCTCCAGCAGTTCAAGCGTGCTTTCCCGGGCGAGCCCGCTGGCCGGGGTGAAGATGTCGAGCGTCCGCTTTTTCTGCGCCAGGATGGCCTGCCGGACGTTTTCGTACGTCGTCAGGCGCGGATAGATGTTGCTCACCTGGAAGGCGCGGCTGATGCCGGCGCGGGCGATGCGGTGGCGCGGCCAGTCGGTGATCGCCCTGCCCTGGAAAAGGACCGTCCCGCTGTCGGCATTATGGTAGCCGGTGATGAGGTTGAAAAAGGTGGTCTTGCCGGCGCCGTTGGGTCCGATGATGGCCGCGATTTCTGCCTTCTGGAGGCTGTAGTTGACATCGGTGAGCACGGCGTACTTGCCGAACGACTTGCTCAGTCCGCTGATCTTCAAAATGGTGGGGTCCGTATCGTTCATCGTTCCTGCCGTCCTTGTCCGTCCGTTTTTCCTGTGCCGTTACCCCTCCGCATCAGAAACGGGAATTTTTCGTCGATCAGCCCCAGGAATCCGCCCGGCATCAGCAGCACGACAAGGATAATGATGACGCCGCTCACCAGGGGCCAGTACTCGGTAAAGCTGGTCACCGTGGCCATCAGAAAGGTGTATATGGCGGAACCGACCAGCGGCCCGAGGAAGCTGAAGGGTCCGCCCATGACCGTCATGAACACCGGTATCCCCGAATGCATCCAGTTGGTGAGATCCGGGGCGACGCTGCGGTTGAAGGGCCCCCAGAGCGCGCCGGCAAGCCCGGCAAACATCGCGGCGATGATGAAGTTGAGAAGCATATACCGCTGGACGTTGATGCCGATGAATTCGGTTCGTTCGGCGTTGTCGCGGATCGCCCGCATCGTGTAGCCGAAAGGCGACTCGCTGATGATCCAGAGCGCAATCATCCCGATCGTGACGACGATCAGCGTGAAGAAGTAGTAGGGATTGGCCGCCTTACCGAGAAACTCAGGCGGCACGATGCCCTGCAGGCCGTTGTCGCCGCCGGTGAAGGAGTACCACTGGAAGATGATGTAATAGACGAGCTGCCCGAAGGCCATCGTAAGGATGGCAAAGTAGATGCCCCGGAGTTTGACGCAGAAATAGCCCAGTAGGGCGGCGCAGAGACCCGCCGAAAGCATGGACAGCGGGAGGGTGGCAAGCATCGGGACATTGGCCTTCACCATCAGCAGACCCGTCGTGTAGGCGCCGATGCCGTAGTAGGCGGCATGGCCGAAGGTAAGTTGCCCCATGTAGCCGAAGATCATGTTAAAGCTGGCGGCAAAAAGCCCAAGGATGAGGATCTCGGTAAGCACATGAACCCAGAACACGGGTACGATAAAAGGCAAAACGACCGCGAGCATAAACAGGATAGTAGCGAAAAAGTATTTGTTTTTCATCGGTCATGTCCTCATCGGTGTGCCGAACAGTCCCCAGGGTCGCACGATCAGGATGGCGGCGGTGATTACAAAAATCAGGACCATCGCCCCCTCGGGCCAGAAGAGGATCGTAAAGGAGAGGACCTCCCCCACAATCAGCGAGCCGACGAGGGTTCCCATCAGGCTGCCGAATCCGCCGATCACCACCACGCAAAACGCCTGGATGATGATGGCGGTATCCATGCCCAGCGTGATCGAGCCGATCGGCGCCTGTATCCCCCCGGCGAAACCGGCCAAGAATATTCCCAGCGTGAAAACCCATGTGTCGATCTGAGGAATCGGGATGCCCAGCGCGCCGACCATCTCCCGGCTGTAGACGGCGGCTTTGACGATATGGCCGTAGCGGGTGTATTTCAGAAACCACCATAGCCCGATTGCCACGGCGGCCCCGGCAAGGATGACGAAGATGAAGTAGGAATCGAGAGGCGCTCCAAATATGAAGACCGGCTTGCGAAGCATCTCGGGTCGGACGATCAGCTTGTTCGTGACGCCCCATGTGAGTTTGATCGTATCGCTCAATATCAGGGCTACGGAGTAGGTAATGAGAAGCTGCTCGTACAGTTCACGCTTGTAGATCCGCTTGATCAGCACGACCTCCATCAGCCAGCCCACCGCTGCTGCGGCAAAGCCGGCCAGCGGTATGCTGAGCCAGAACGCGAATGAATGCTCCTGCATGAGATTCCAGAAGGTGTAGGAAAAATAGGCGCCCATGAGCCAGAGGGCCGCATGGGCGAAGTTGAGGATGTTCATGACGCCGAAAATAAGGGACAGACCTGCGGCAACGAGAAACAGTATCGTGCCGTAGGTCAGTCCGCTTAGAAACTGCGTAAACAGCGAGGTGATATCCACATCGGTTTCCCCAGGGGTTATTTTTTCTTTCTGGCTTCCAGTATCTCTTTCTCGGGACGTTCGCTTTCGCTGCCTTTGATCTCGACGATATCCTTGTAGATCGGGAACGGGTACTTGGGGTCGTCGGCGATCGTGCCCGTGTAGGACGAGCAGCTTAACTGATTGTCTATTGGCCGGAAGGTCAGCTTGCCCCTTGTCAGGTTGACCGTCATCCCCTTCATCGCATCCTTCACTTTTTCGGTTTCGATCGATTTGGCTTTTTCAACGCCCTGTTTCAGCGCATATACGGCGTCATAGCTAAGGACGGCCCAGTCGCTGGGGAACTTGTTGTACTTCGCGCGGTAGTTTTTGACAAAATCGGCCATCATCGGGATGTCCATGTGCGCAAAAAACGGTCCCCTGGTCAGTGCGATGATATTGCGGGGGAGCGTCTTTGCCTGGAGCTGCAGCTCGGTCACGGTGATCAGCGAACCGGGATAGGGGATCTTGTCGAAGAACCCGTATGTCTTTGCCTGTTCCATCCACGCGACGTTATCATTGGATGCGATGCTGCCGACGACGAAATCGGGTTTCATGGCCATGATGCCGGTGATGTAGGAAGTGAACTGCGCCTCGCCCAGGCGGGGCCAGAACTCTTTCTTCAGTGTGAGATTCGGCGCCGTCTCTTTGAGGAATTTGACTGTTTCCGCCTGTGTCGATCTCCCCCATTCATAATCCGAGGCGATGGTGATATACTCCTTCCAGCCCTTCGCTTTGGCCATCTTCGCAATCGCGACGGCAACGGCCTTGGCCTGCATGTAGGTGTTGGGAACCACCTGGAAGGTGTACGGGCTGGGGTTGATTTTCGTGATGTTTTCGGAGTTGCTGATGGAGGCGATATGGAGCACCTTGTACTCCTGCGCAATTGGTTTTACCGCCATTGCCACCGCGCTGGAATAGTCGTTGATGACGGCCCTGATTTTGTCCCTGAGGATGAGGTCTTTCACCTCACGGACCCCCACATCGGGCTTGGTCTGGCTGTCGCGTACGAAAAGCTCGATCTTGTGCCGGCCGAGAAAGCCGCCCTTGGCGTTGATCTCTTCCACCGCCAGCTTGATTCCCTCTACCCCGTCGGCGCTGTACAATGCCCCTGCGCCGGTGAGACCGAGCGCTACGCCGAGATTGTATGGTTCCGCTGCCTTGGCGCCGGTCATGCCAAAAAAGAATACACATGTAATAACCGTTACGAAGAACGCTGTTGTTTTTCTGAGATCCATTTTATTCCCTCCTTGTTTGTGGGTAAAGATTTGAAATCTGTTTCCAATCAATCACCGCGTGCCCGTCTTAGGGACCACAATTCCCAATCAATATGTCAGCGTCATTCCCCCGTCAAAAAGGAGATCGCCGCCGTTGAGGTAGGTTGCAAAGCGCGAGTATCCGAAAATAAACAGATTGCCGACCTCCACGGGCGACATCATCTCCTTGATCCGGGATTTACCCATCATCACGTCTTTCACCACTCTCTCGGGGGTGATATGACGCTGTTTGGCCTGGGCCTGGATCTGATTCAGGGCAAGCTGCGTCTTTACAAAGCCGCTGCTCACCGTGAAGGAGCGTATCCTCCCTTCGCCCTCCGCCGCAATCGATTGAGAAAGGGCGCGAAGCCCGAATTTGGTGATGTTGTATGCCGGCTTATTGAGGGTGCAGATGTGGCCGTGGACGGAGCTCATGTTGCCGATCACCCCTTTGCCGTCGGCGTTCTTCTTGAAATGGGGGATGACAAGCTTGGAAAGGTAGAAGGGGGCCCGCAGCATGATGCTCATCATCTGGTCATATTTTGCCATCGGAAAGTTGTCGATGGAATCGATATGCTGGATACCGGCGATATTGGTGAGGTATCTGATGCTGCCGAGTTTGGCGGCCTCCCGGACGGCGAACTCCATGTCGCCGTCCTTGGTGAGGTCGGTCTTGATGAAGATCATCTGACCGCCCATCTTCCGGGCGAGCTGCTGCGTCTTCTTCCCCGCCGCGGCGTCGATATCGAGCCCTACGGTCATCAGGTTGTTCGCGGAGGCGGCGATCGCCGTCGCCTTCCCTATGCCGCTGCCCGCGCCGGTGACGATGCAGACGTTATTGATGTTGAAATCCTTGTCCGCCACCTTCAGGATATCTTCCTGCCGTATCTCGGGTTCCCTGATATATGCAGTCATGGCTCACCTTCTGAGTAGCTTCAAAGTTGTCAAAGTGAATTCTTGTCGAAGCGCCCCCTGCGGGGCGTGTGTCGCTATGGTACGCGAAGCCCGTGCCACTTTTTATCGGCAGGGCAGGATATGAAAATAATGGAATGGTTTCAAATGATTATTTTCTACTTGCCTTTACCGGGAGACAGGGTGTATCATCGCGTCATGTAGGATATTTGATACATTGTGTAGAGATACGGGTACGATCCACTGTATACGTCGAGAGACAGAAAAGAGGACAGGCCCATGCAGGGAAAAGGCTCAGTCGGGGGAAACGGCGCCGCTGCGAAAGACCGTCTCGCTCTGCTTGAACTCATTCTGGACAATATCTACAACGGCGTTATCGTTACCGATGCGGACGGTTATGTCATCTTTTTCAACAAACCCTACGGCATGTTTCTGGGGATCGATCCGGCCGAGCAGATAGGAAAACATGCCACAAAGGTGGTGGAAAATACCCGGATGCACATCGTGGCGAAGACCGGGGAGGCTGAAATCAACAAGGCGCACAAGATCAGGGGACAGAACATGGTGGTCCAGCGCATCCCCATCAAGCGGGACGGCAAGGTGGTCGCCGTCTTCGGGCAGGTCATGTTCAAGCACGTCAGCGATGTCGGCAAACTCGCCAAGGAACTCGCCTTTCTGCAGTCCAAACTCAAGATGGTCGAAGAGGAGCTGCTTACGCTCCGCGCGGAACGGTACACCTTCGACAGTATCCTTGGAACAAACCCCTTGATCTTGAACCTGAAAAAAGAGGCGCAGCGGGCGGCGGCGACAAACTTTCCGGTGCTCATTACCGGCGAATCGGGCACGGGCAAGGAGATGTTCGCCCAGGCCATTCACAACGGAAGCCATCGGAGGCTGCATCCTTTTGTCCGCCTCAACTGCGCATCCATCCCCAGGGATCTGCTCGAATCGGAACTCTTCGGGTACGAAAAAGGGGCCTTTACCGGCGCCGGTTCATCGGGCAAGTACGGTAAACTCGAACTCGCCGACAAAGGCACCGTGTTCCTCGACGAGATCGGCGACATGCCTTATGAAATGCAACCCAAGATCCTGCGCGTGCTGGAAGAAAAAGAGCTGGAGCGCATCGGCGGGGTTGCCCCGGTGAAATCGGATTTCCGGCTTATCGCCGCGAGCAATCAACCCATCGAGGAGATGGTGAGCGACGGCCGATTCCGGAAGGATCTTTTTTACCGTCTCGACGTCATACGTTTCCATATCCCGCCGCTCAGAGAACGGCGGGACGACATCGCTATCATAGCGAAAGCCCTGCTTGCGGGCATAGCCAAGAACACCTCCTTCCCGGAAATAAAGATTCACCCGGCAGCGGAAGCGATACTGCTGAACTACGACTGGCCCGGCAATATCCGAGAACTGGTCAATGTGCTCAGCCGTGTGACCTGCCTTTTGGAACGGGACACCATCCAGCCTTACGATATCCCTTTTTTTCTGCGATCGGGCAAAGAGGCGGCGGGAGGCGCTGTGCGCACCTCCCTCGTGGGTGTCATGGACGCGGCGGAAAAAGACGCCATTATCAGCGCTCTTGCCTCCGCGGGCAACAACAAGACCGCCGCCGCCGCCTTGCTCGGCATACACAGAACGCATCTGTACAAAAAGATAAAGAAGTACGGGCTGTGATTTGCCCTTGACAGCGCAAGGGGAACAGGGGCAAGATGCCGAAAATTTTATTTGCATGGGGATGATAATGGAAGAAAGCAATCAGAGTATGGAAGCGGAGGGCGATGAGAAGAGTTTTGCCGAGCTGCTGGGCGAAAGCGAGCCTGACAGCGGCTGGCTGAAACCCGGCCAGCGCGTGGAGGCGGTGATCGTGAAGATCACGCCGGAATGGGTCTTCATCGACGTGGGCGGGAAGCACGAAGGGTATCTGGACCGCAAGGAGTTCCTCGACGCAGAAGGAAAGTTGACCGTGAAGGAAAGGGATTCGGTTCGGGCCTATTTTCTCTCTTCACAGCACAATGAAAAGCTCTTCACGACGAAGGTCGGGGCCGGCGAGGCGGGGCGGGCGTTCCTCGAAGACGCCGCACACGGCGGGATTCCCGTGGAGGGGCTTGTCGAGCGGGAGGTGAAGGGGGGCTTTGAGATCAAGGTGGGCGGTGGTTCCAGGGGATTTTGCCCCTTCTCCCAGATGGGACTCGTCCGCGCGGAGGCGCCGGCTCAGTGGATCGGACAGCGCCTCGCTTTCAAGATCATCGAGTTCGGTGAGCGGGGACGCAACATCGTGCTCTCGCACCGGGCGATCCTCGAGGAGGAGCAGGCGAAGCTGCGGGAGGGCCTGAAGGTGTCGCTGAAAGAGGGGATGCCGGTGAGAGGGAAGATCGTCTCGGTCCAGAAGTTTGGCGCTTTTGTCGATATCGGAGGCATCCAGGCGCTTATCCCCATCTCCGAGATCGCATGGGAGCATGTGACCGATATCCATCAGCGGCTGAGCGTCGGTCAGGAAATCGAAGCGGTCATCCTCAAGCTTGACTGGGAGACCAACAGGATCTCCCTGAGTTTGCGGTCGAACCTACCCGATCCCTGGGAGCGGGTCGAGAAGGAATTCCCCGTGGGCGCCTCCTTTACCGGCACAGTGGCCCGTCTGACCAAGTTCGGCGCCTTTGTGACCCTGCTCCCCGGGGTGGACGGCCTCGTCCATATCTCCAAGCTGGGGAAGGGAAAGCGAATCACGCACCCTTCCGAGGTCCTTTCGGAAGGGCAGAGCATGGCGGTAAAGATCGAAGCGATCGACCGGGAGAACAACCGTATTTCTCTCGCACCGATCGGGGATGCGGAGGATGAGACGGCGGAGGAGCTCGAGGACTATCAGAAGTATGTGGGCAAGGCCCCCGGCTCATTCGGTTCGCTCGGCGACGCCCTACAGAAAAAAATGGATGCAAAAAAGAAGAAATAGGGAAGGTCCGATGCGATGAGCGGCGACCTGGACATCAAGGCCAAGCACGCTCCGCGGAGTCCCGGCATCTACCTCATGAAGGACGGGGCAGGAGAGGTCCTTTACGTGGGGAAGGCCCGGGACCTGAGGGTGCGCATTCGGTCTTACTTCGCCAGAACCGATGCACGAGCGATGATCCCCTTTCTCATCTCCCGTGTGCAGGATCTGGAGTTCATCATTACCGGGACGGAAAAAGAGGCGCTGATCCTTGAAAACAACCTGATCAAGGAGCACCGGCCCCGGTACAACGTCGATTTCCGTGACGACAAATCCTATTACCACGTCCGCATCGACCCATCGGAACCTTTCGCCCGCTTTCAGCTCGTCCGCCGTCCCAAAAAGGACGGCGGACGCTATTTCGGCCCCTATCCCTCGAGCGCCGCAGCGAAGGAGACCCTCCGCTTCCTCCAGACGATCTTTCCCCTCCGGAGCTGCCGGGACCGGGAGCTGAAGGGACGTCGCCGCCCCTGCCTCGAATACGAGATCGGACGCTGCAGCGCTCCCTGCGTCGGACGGATCGACGGGGCCGCCTACCAACGTCTGGTAGAGGACGGGATCACTTTTCTCGAGGGCCGGGAGAGGACGCTCATCGGAGACCTCCGCACCCGGATGAACGCTGCTGCCGAGGAGCTCCGATTCGAGACGGCGGCCGCCCTCAGGGACCGCATCGCGGCCATCGAGGAGACTCTTGAACGGCAGCGAATCGTCTCCGCGACCGGCAAGAACCGGGACATCTTCGGTCTCTGTCGGGAAGGAGACCTGACGCAGATTTCCGCACTCTTCATCCGCAGCGGGCGGATGATCGGCCAGAAGGCCTTTCCCCTGATCCGTCTCCGCGCGGAAAACAGCGAAATCCTCTCCTCGCTCCTGAAACGGTATTACGACGGCGTGGCGGACATTCCGGATGATATCGTCATCCCGGAGGACCTGGAGGATGGCGACGTCGTGGCGGAGTGGCTGACCGAGAAGCGGGGTAGGGGTGTGGCGATTGTCGCGCCGAAGCGGGGAGAGGCCCTGGCGCTCCTCGATATCGCCCAACGGAACGCCGAGAGCGCCTTCCGGACCGCCCGTCTCGCCGCCGACCGGCCGCTGGAGACCCTGCCGCTCCTCGAGGAAAAGCTCGGTCTTCGCAACGTGCCGTTTCTGATCGAGTGCTTCGACATCTCCAACATCGGGGGTAAATACGCCGTCGGCGCCATGGTGACCTTCGCGGCGGGCGCGCCGCGAAAAGAGGGATACCGCCGGTTCCGGATCCGGACCGTCCCCGGGGCCGATGACTACGCGATGCTCTACGAGGTGCTCAAAAGACGCTATGAGAAGCGGGAGAACCTCCCCCATCTGATCATGGTGGATGGGGGGAAGGGGCAGCTCGGCGTCGCCCTGGCGGTCCTGAAGGACCTGCGCATCGAAGGGGTCGACGCGATCGGCATGGCCAAGGAGCGCGAGAATCCCCCGAGGAAGCCGCCCGCATCTCCGCCGGACCCCCTTCCTTCTCAAGGAGAATTACCCGGCGGGTCATCGGGTAGCGCGATCATCACTAAACTATCTCCACCCGCGGACAAAAAGGGCGACGCCCTTTCTCCCGCCGGCCGCCGTCGTAAGCTGGACGCGGCCGGAAAGGGGGAGGATCGTGTGTATCTGCCGGGCCGCAAGGACCCGGTCTATCTCTCTCGGTGGCCCATGGCCCTCTTTCTTTTACAGAGGATCAGGGACGAGGCGCACCGCTTTGCCGTCTCCTATCACAGGAAGGTGAAGGAAAAAGAAGACCTGCGTTCGCTTCTCGACCGGATTCCCGGGATCGGCGCCGCGCGCAGGACAGCGCTTCTGATCTTCTTCGGCGATATCAAACGCATCCGGTCCGCATCTGTTGTTGAGCTGAAACAGGTCGAAGGCATTGGCGGGGAGGTGGCAAACCGCATCCGCAAGTTCCTCGACGCCGAGAAATAACCATTGACAAATCACCCATAAAATGATTCGGTTAACGGACCTTATCTGGTAACTTTAGCACGACATCACTGGTTTGCGAGTTTCGTCCGAACGCTTCAAAAAGCACTCTGGAGCTGAGGGAATGACCGGATCGAAAGCGCCACTATAATAGTGCCATCCAATTTACACCCGTGTTCTGAATCGTGGACCGACTGGTGTGCGCAGTCCTGTTATGGATAAAACGAAAGGAACAACGCTGATGGAAAACGAACTGCCCCGTATAAATAAGGCAGTAATGATGGTCACACATCTCGGTGATGACAGTGAAGAAAAGCAGTATTGGCTATCACGAACGATAGCCGACCGCTTGAATGCAATTGAATACAATCGGAGGATGGTTTATGGCATCCATCGAATTTCATCCAGACTTCAAAGACTTCTTGAGATTGCTGAACTCTCACGGCGTTGAGTACCTTGTGGTCGGCGGATATGCCGTAGGGTACCACGGTTACCCTCGTGCGACTGGAGACCTGGATATTTGGATCGCAGTCAGCGGGGCGAATGCCGAAAGGGCCGCACAGGCGCTCCGGGCGTTTGGGATGCCAGAACTGGAAACAACGAAATGGCTCTTCACTGAAAAAGACAAGGTTGTCCGTATGGGGGTTCCCCCGGTTCGGATTGAAGTGATAACCGGAGCGTCCGGCGTTAAATTTGATGAATGTTACTCGCGCCGCGAAATCGTGGAAATTGACGATACCCCGGTAAATTTTATTTCGTTGGATGATCTGAAGTCAAACAAACGGGCGGTTGGCAGACATAAGGATTTAGAAGACATAGAACATCTTCCATAACAACCGCATCAACACGCACGGCCACTCGCGGCAGCCGGTTATGCAGAGCGTTATGCCTGAAGGAAGATTAAGTAGGACTGATCCTACGACCGATGAACTACATAAGATTCTATCCTGTATATGAAGAAGGGTCTCTTTCAAGTATCCTGGAAATGAGGGAGACAAACATGGCATCTTGAAAGATCGGGCGGTCGTTGAAAGCACTAACGAAAGTGGTACTGTACCCTATTGGGATGTGGTTGATCTCATCGAATTCAAGGATGAAAAAGAATCAGAATGGATAAGGATCGGTTATTATCGAAAACCGAAACATAGGCTAAACTGGGGCAGCCAAACGACGATTACGGAACCTGTGTCCATCTGGAAGCGGATTCTTGTCAATGCAGCAAAAGAGAAAAAGTGGTTCCACAACTTGCTTGAAGATGTTATGAGTGAAGTAAAGAAATGAGTGCAAAACAAACCAGTCTGGATCACGGGGTTGCTACGGGTTCTCAGCGGGCTTTTTGTTATGCACAACCAACGTTCATAAAGGTGATAACCATGGAAACAAAAAAATTTGTCTATTATCAGGACGAAAATATGTACATCGGATGGCTTGAAGAGTTCCCCGATTATAAAACACAGGGGGAGACTCTTGATGAATTAAAGGAAAACCTGAATGATATTTACAAGGAATTAACCAGCGGCAGCATACCTAATGTTCTTCATGTTGGGGAGCTTCGCGTTGCATGAAGCGCAAAGATTTAATCCACGCCATTGAGGAGATCGGGTGGGTCTTAATTCGCCATGGAGGCCGCCACGATTGGTATCAAAATCCAGCGACAAAAATATCGCAACCTGTCCTCCGACATAACGAGATTAGAGATTCATTAGCTAAGCATATCCTTAAGATGCTTAAGAAATAATGGACATAACATCTGCATCAACCCGGACTGGCAATTCCACTACGCTCCATTGCCAGCCGGTTATGCGGGCGATGGCGCGGACGCTGCGCGCCGTTGGACGGACCTTGTCGCTCTCTTTCGAAAGAAGCTTCCCTTGGACTCTTACCCTATGAGGGTCATGCCCGAAACGAAAAAACCGGTTCCGATTTTCATCCTGCTCGACAGCGGGGCGGTGATCCCGGCGGATTCGAAAATCATACGGCCTGATATGTGCACGCGCACGTGATCCGTTTGTCATTCGGGGAGCGCAAGCTTGCATGGTTGCAAATCAATGGCCGGACGTCCAAAACGCCCTTACCATCACCCCGCTGCCGGTTGGGTTTGTGTCGGGCGGGTTCCGTACGAAGACCCATTGACCTGTAATTACTAGGAAGAGGAGGTGTCATATGGAACAGGATGAACGAGCGTATATCAGGCTGCAGCGCCATTTAGACAGTCAGGCGGTGGGGTTTCCCGCGACGAGGTCGGGTGCCGAGAAAAGAATTCTAAAACACATTTTTTCACCCCACGAGGCTGAGATCGCCACGTGTTTGACCTACAAGCTTGAACCCCTCGAAAGGGTATTTGAAAGAGCCGGGCATTTGGTCGAATCATCGGAAAAACTGGAGGAGCTGCTTGACCGTATTGAGAAAAAAGGGGGGATCGAATCAAAAGTCAAGGATGGCAAAAAACGGTATTGCAATGTCCCCCTTATTGTGGGGATGTTCGAATTTCAACTCGGCAGGCTTACCCCGGAGTTTTTGAAAGATATTGACGAATACACATCGGACAGGAAATTCGGGATAGAATTTTTAAGCACGAAACTCCCCCAGATGCGTACCATACCGATTGAAAAAAGTATCCAACCCCAACACAATGTAAGTACATTCGATGAAGTGGCCGTACTGCTGCAACAGGCGGAAGCGCCTTATGCCATCTTCGAATGCATATGCCGCCAAAAAAAGGCATTGGGGGGCACACCCTGTCGAGTGACGGATAGAAAAGAAACCTGCTTTGCCGTCGGCAGCATGGCCCAGGCTGTCCTGCGAAGTGGAATCGGAAGAGAAATCACGCTGGATGAGTCCATGTCGATCCTTGAACAAAATCAAAAACAGGGGCTGGTTCTTCAACCATCCAATACGGAAAAGGCGGAATTTATATGCTCGTGTTGCGGGTGCTGCTGCGGCATGCTCGGTATGCAGAAATTCTTGCCTAAACCTTTGGATTTTTGGGCTTCAAATTTTTATGCCGCGGTCGATGCCGACGCGTGCAATGGATGTGGAACTTGTGAAAAGCGCTGCCAGGTCGGTGCGGCAAGCGTACCCGAACAGAAGAAGCAATCCTCGATCGACCTGAACCGCTGCATCGGATGCGGCGTCTGTATCCCCACTTGCCCTAAGAAGGCTATCGCCCTGCATAAGAAGCCTATAGAAGTAAGACCGCCGCAAACGAAGGAAGATCTCTACGACATTATCATGTCCCACAAGAAAGGGAGATTGGGAAAGCTAAAAGTGACCGGAAAACTGGTCATCGATGCGATCCGAACAGGACAGACCCATTTGCTCAAATAGCGAGGTGTATGGAGGTTTCCGGATTCTTGCGGAGAATCGGTGCGCCATGACCCTGGTGATCGGATTGAAAGAGGAGGACGAACCGCCGCCTGTCGTGTGGGCGAAATATCTTTGCATTTGAAAATGCTTGACTTTCCGGGAGGATTGAAGTAGCGTTCATCCGCCCTGAAGGGGAGTAGCTGCCCGGGCAAGGTCAACATGCTGGCGAGAGCCTGGCCTTGCCGTTGGTGCGAGCCAATCAGCGAGACTTTCGGTGTGACGGTCGTTGTCATACTGAAGTCTCGCTTTTTTTATGGAAAAAGGGTGAATATGAGCGTATTTATTGCATCGTTCCTGTTCGTCGTACTCGCGGAGATGGGGGACAAGACCCAGCTACTGGCGATGGCCTTCGCCGCCCGCTACCCGGCGAGGACGGTCCTTGCCGGGGTCCTGGCGGCGACGCTTCTCAACCACCTGCTGGCCGTCGTCATGGGAAGTTGGCTGACGAACGTTGTTCCCCTCAACGTCGTCCAGGTCGCCGCCTCCGCCTCCTTCATCCTCTTCGGTCTCTGGACGCTGCGCGGCGACAAACTGGAGGGCGAGGACGAGAAGTATAAATTCAGCCCTTTCTGGACGGTGGCCGTGGCATTCTTCTTTGCGGAGATGGGCGACAAGACGCAGCTGGCGACCATTGCGCTCGCCGCAAAGTACCAGTCGATCATTCCCATCTGGATGGGGACGACGGCGGGGATGATGGTCGCAGACGCCTTCGGGATCATCATCGGCGTCGTCATGGGAAAGAGGATCCCCGAGCGGTTTGTCAAATGGTTCGCCGCAATGATTTTCATTCTCTTCGGGATTGCCGGTCTTTACGATTCGCTGCCGGAGAGCTTAAAATGATAAGGAGGTAAAAAGGTGAAAACAGATTTTGATTGCGTGTATGATATCATCGCCTCACCCATGGGCGAGGTGGGGATTGTCAGATGCCCCGGGAGCTTGCGTCATGTCCGGAGGATCTTTCTTCCCCGAGCGGGAATTTCCGCAGGAGAGCGCATCCGGGAATCTTTCCCTGCGGCCGTGCCGTCATCGGGGAAGGGGGATAAAATCCTGATGCGGATCAGGGCATTCCTGACGGGCGAACCCGTGGATTTTTCGATCGACGAGTTGGACATTGAAGGCGTCGGGGGGTTTGAACGCCGCGTCCTGTTGGCGGACTTCGCCATCCCGCGTGGACGTGTCATGACCTATGGGGGCCTTGCGGCAAAAGCCGGTGTTCCCGGCGGCGCCAGGGCCGCGGGGAATGTCATGGCGGGCAATCCATTCCCCCTTGTGATCCCCTGTCACCGGGTGATCCGGAGCGACGGCAGCCTCGGCGGCTTCGGCGGCGGCCTCCCGATGAAAAGGGCGCTCCTGGAGATGGAAGGGGTTGCCTTCGACAAAAAAGGCCGTGTTCTCTCCAGCCATATTCTATAGAGTTTTCGGGTTTCGGGTTTTTGATTTTTCGTCCGGATGGATCATGACGGCAAGGTTATCCCGGTGGATGATCTCATCATAGTCCTTGTAGCCGAGGACCTGTTCGATCTTCGTGGTCTTCAGCCCCATGATTTTCCGGATCTCTTCGGCGCAGTAATTGACCAACCCCTTGGCGATCGGATTGCCGGCCGCGTCCACGCAGGTCACCGGATCCCCGAGGACAAAATCTCCCTCCACCTGTATCACCCCAGAGGGGAGAAGGCTCTTGCCGTCCGCTACGAGGGCCTCTTTTGCCCCTTCGTCGACAAAGAGACGCCCTCTCGCCCTTAGCGTAAAGGCGATCCAGTATTTCCGGCTTGTCAGATGGTCCGCCATCGGGAGGAAGAGGGTGCCGGTCTCTTTACCGTCCATAATCTCCTGCAGAACCCCGGGACGGCGGCCGGGGGCGATGATATACGGGATGCCAAAGGCCGTGACTTTCTTTGCGGCGAGGACCTTGCTTTTCATGCCGCCCATCCCGATGGGAGTGGCCTCTTCGGTCGCAGCGGCCTCGATCTCCGGGGTGAATTCCGTGACGAGGGGGATGAGTTTTGCTTTTTTTGAGTCGGCCGGATTATGGTCGTAGAGCCCCTCGGTGTTCGTCAGGTTGATCACGAGATGCGCCTCGACGATGTTGGCGACCATCGCGGCGAGGTGGTCGTTATCGCCGAACTTGATTTCATCGACAGCCACGGTGTCGTTCTCGTTGATGATCGTGATTACACCCCATTCCAGCAGGGTAAAGAGGGTATTGCGGATGTTCAGGAAGCGTTTCCGGTCGGTGAGGTCGCTCATCGTGAGGAGGACCTGGCCGACGAAGAGACCATGCTTTCCGAAGGCATTCGAGTAAACCCGCATCAGACGGCCCTGGCCTATTGCCGCCGCCGCCTGCTTCTGCGGGATGCTCTTGAGCTTTCCTTGGATACCCATCCGGTGCTTCCCCGAGGCGATGGCCCCGGAACTGACCAGGATGACCTGATAACCCCGCTCCCGGAGGGTGGCGATATCGTCGACAAGCTGCTCGATGATCGTGAGGTCGAGGCCTTCCTCGCCGGTCAGGACGGCGCTGCCGACCTTGACGAGGATCTTCCGGACATTGGCAAGGGTCTCTTTTCGTTTCATGATGGACTATCCTCCGGCAGGGCCGCTCCGCCTTCCTCATCGACCGAGGGGAGATGCGGGGGAATCAGTGTGATGAGCTCCCGGAGCACCTCCGGGACGCCTTCCCCGGTTGCCGCCGAAAAGGCAAGTAATTTTACCCCTTTTTCTGCAAAGGTGTCAATATCCTTTTGCATCCCCTCCCGGGTGGTGGGAAGGTCGAGTTTGCCGATTGCCACAACCTGCCGTTTTTTCAGCATTGCGGGGCTGAAGAGCTCCAGTTCGCGGTTGATCATTTCGTAGTCGTGCCAGGCGTCCTGGTGGGATTCTGCAGAGATATCGATAATATGGAGTAGGACGGACGTCCTCTCGACGTGGCGGAGGAACTGCATGCCCATCCCCAGCCCATCGTGCGCTCCCTCGATCAATCCGGGGATGTCGGCGATCACGAACGACTCCTTATCCCCGTACTGGACGACGCCCAAATGGGGAACAAGCGTTGTGAAGGGGTAATCGGCGATCTTGGGACGGGCGGCCGACACCCTTGAGATGAATGTCGATTTACCGACGTTCGGCAGACCGATGATTCCCACATCCGCCAGAAGCTTGAGCTCCAGTGTGATCCACCTTTCTTCGCCCGGGATGCCGGGCTGCGCGAAACGGGGGGTCTGGCGGGTGGCGGTGGCGAACCTCGCGTTTCCCCGGCCGCCCATGCCGCCCTTCGCGACGACAAAGACAACGCCGTCGGTCGTCAGATCGGACAGGAGTTCTCCGCTCTGGGCGTCGCGGACGACCGTGCCTACCGGGACGACGATCTCGACGTTATCGGAGTCCCTCCCGGTCCGTTTGCTTCCCTCGCCATGACCGCCATGTTTGGCAATGTGGTGCTGGCGAAACTTGAAGTCAAGGAGGGTTCGCCGGCTCAGTGAGGCCCGAATAATCACGTCTCCTCCATGGCCTCCGTCCCCTCCGTCCGGTCCTCCCCGCGGGACGAACTTCTCCCTTCGGAAGCTGACGCAACCGCGGCCGCCGTCGCCTGCCTTGACATAGATTTTTGCCTCGTCGATAAATTTCATACCGTTTGCTTGCCCCTTTTCTTTTGGAGAGGTGGGCGGAACGTGTTACGCCGCGGGGGCAGGGGACCCCGAAAAATCTCCGATGTGTGCTGGGGACATAATTTCCAAGTTGTGCAATAACGATCGCACCTTTTGTTCGCTGCGACTGGAAAAACGGACGGAGCCCGGCGGTAAACACACCTCCGCCGGGCTAGCACGGGATGACGTTCTATGAACAGGTTTAGATGGAGGATAAGTATTTCGACCGGGCAGTATCCGGTTCGCTAAATCTTGTGCACATCCACGGCGGCCTGGCCCTTCTGCTCCTGAGTTACCGTAAATTCGACGCGGTCGCCTTCCGCCAGGCTGCGGAATCCCTCCGCGACGATAGAACTGTGATGAACAAACACATCCTCTCCCGAATCCCTGGAGATGAAGCCGTAACCTTTCTTGTCGTTAAACCACTTGACAACCCCGGTTTCGCGTCCGTTCTCGCCCATTGTTCCCGATTCCTCCGTTACAGAAAAAATGTCTACGCCGCAGCGTAGACGCTGACCTTCTTCCGTTTCTTATCGAGTCTCTCGAACTTCACGGTGCCATCGATCTTTGAAAAAATGGTGTAGTCCTTACCCAACCCGACGTTGTTGCCGGGATGAAATACGGTTCCGACTTGACGTACGATGATGGAGCCGGCATTGATCTTCTCGCCGCCGTAAACCTTTACGCCCCGCCGCTGGGAGTTGCTGTCTCGTCCATTCCGGGAGCTTCCCTGCCCCTTCTTGTGTGCCATAATCTCCTCCGCCTAAATGGATATTTCTTTGATCCGCATACTCGTCAATTGCTGGCGGTGTCCGGTCTTTTTACGATAGCCTTTTCGTTTCTTCATCTTGAAAACGGTGAGTTTTGCGGCCTTGGTCAGCGCGAGGATCTCGCCCGTGACCTTTGCGCCTTCCACCACAGGCCTTCCGATGTGAAATTGGCCTTCCTTCTCAACCATCAGAACCTGATCGAAAACAATCGCATCGCCCTTATCGCCGTCGATCTTTTCTATGGCGATCACGTCTCCTTCGGAGACCTTGTGCTGCTTACCGCCTGTTTTGATTACTGCATACATGGTTCATATCCTTGTGAAAAAAATTTTGACTTTGCACTATATCGAAAATGGATGCCGTTTGTCAATACATTTTATGGGGATCGCCGGAAAAAATTTGCCGGTCGGCGATACCGGCAAAATCGGCAAGCTGCGTGCCGGTCTTCACAATCCGTATCTTATGAAGGGCCTCGGGAGAAAGACCAAAGACGCCGGTCAGCACCTCGGCGGGCCGGACCGTCCCTTCGGGACCGAAACGCGCCGAAAGGAGGATACGACAACCGGTTCGGTCAAGGGCCAGGTCGGCGACGAAAGGGCGGATTTCCTTGATGACCGGTTTCCCGTTCGCTTCCCGCGTGACACGGAAACTCCCCGCCGCCAGGAATGCAGGGATCTTCGCCTCGAACCGGTCCATTGTCTCATCGGTTGAATCGCTTGGCAGAATAAGGTCATAGGTAAATCCCACGGCGAGTTCCGCCAGAGAAAAAGCGTTCGGGGGCAACTCAACCATCGCCGTAATCCTCATCCCCACGGGCAGGCCCGCATTGATCCGGGCAGTGAGAAGACCAAGCTCCTCACAAGGGTCCTGAATCCGGATGTCTACAAATTCGCCCCGGCTCTCCATCCCGACCGATGTGGCGCCGGCGAAGGAGATCTTCGGATGGGGGTGGTAACCTTTTGAATAGATGAAGGAGGTCCCGGTCAGGCTCACCGCCCGGCTTAGGGCGGAGGAGAGCTCCAAGTGGGAAAGAAATCGCGCCGGACCCAGTTTGGTGAATCGGGTACGGAGGGTCTTTTCCGGGCCTTCGTCTTCCCGGTCGGCGTACGAGGATACGAGCGACCCGACGGAGGCGTCTGCGGGGGCGGTCATGGTGCGAATGGTCTTCTGATCGCAGACGCCGCAGTTTCCGCATTGGCCGGTCCGGCAGTCCGGTGTCGGTTCGCCCTTATCGGCCCGGAGTGCCTCGGCAAGAAGAAACTCCCGGCTGACCCCGCTCTCGATCCTCTCCCAGGGGAAGACCTCGGTGAAGGGGCGCTCCCGGAGATAGGATTCGGGGTCGATCCCCGTCCTTCGCATCGCTTCTTCCCAGAGATCGAAGCGGAAACGGTCGCTCCAGCCGTCAAAGCGGCAGCCGAGGCGAAAGGCCGTCTCTATGAGCTCCCCGGTCTTCTCGTCACCCCGGGAGAAGACCCCCTCGAGAAGGCTCATCCGGGCGTCGTGCCACTTGATGCTGATGTTCCGGTTCTTCAGGCGCGTGCGAAAAAACTCCTGGCGGGTCTGAATCTGTGCGCAGTCGATCTGTCGCTGCCATTGGAAAGGGGTGTGGGGCTTGGGGATGAAGGTCGAGAGGCTGACCGTGACCTGACCCCGGTTCTCTGCCGTCAGGAGGGTTTTACGGGCGAGGTCGGCGATTCCCTCCAGATCCTCCTCGCGTTCGCCGGGAAGGCCGAGCATGAAATAGAGCTTTACCGCTTTCCAGCCGGCTGCGAAAACCTGCGCTGTGGTGGCGAGGAGCTCCTCTTCCGTATTGCCCTTGTTGATAATGTCCCGTAAGCGCTTGGTTCCCGCCTCGGGGGCCAGGGTGAAGCTCGTCTTTCGGACCCTGCGGATGGACTCGATTAATTTCGGGGTGAGGGTCTCGACGCGGAGCGAAGGAAGCGCAAGGGCGACGCGCCGTGCGTAATAACGATCCATCAGCGCCTTGAGCAGCGGCTCGATCAGGGTGTAGTCGCCGGAGCTCAGGGAGAGAAGGGAAATCTCGTCGTGTCCCGTCGACCGGAGCATTGCCTCGGCCATTTCCTCGATGACCGCCGGCGTCCTCTCGCGTACGGGCCGCCAAACCATTCCCGCCTGGCAGAAGCGGCAGCCGCGCGTGCAGCCTCTGGCGATCTCCAGGGTTATCCGGTCGTGGATCGTCTTCATCAGAGGGACGATCGGGCAGAGAGGAACGCGCCAGGCGTCCAGATCGGTGATGATCCGCTTTACGATCCTTTCACCCCCGGTATGGATTTCGGGTACATACACACCGCTGATCTCGGCGAGGGCCTCAAGCTGCTCCCGCCTTTTCCCGCCCCGGTTCCGGAGGGCAAGTACCGAGGCCGCGATCTCGGTGACCGCCTCCTCACCCTCTCCGACGACGAAGGCGTCGATGAAGGCGCTCATCGGGGCGGGGTTGAAGGCGGACGGGCCGCCGGCAATGATCAGGGGATGTTCATCACCACGCTCGCTGCGGTGCAGGGGGATCCCGCCCAGCTCCAGCATCATCAGGACATTCGTGAAGGAGAGCTCATACTGGAGGGAGAAGCCTATGATGTCGAAAGCGGCCAAAGGCCTCTGCGACTCCAGGGAAGCGAGGGGCAGACGGCGCCGGCGAAGTTCCCTTTCCATGTCGGGCCAGGGGGCGTAGCAGCGTTCGCAGGCGATCTCCGGCAGAGCATTCAGGATGGCGTAAAGGATCTGCAGGCCGAGGTGCGACATCCCGACCTCGTATGTATCGGGGAAAGCAAAGGCAAAACGGAGGCGGCACGCGGCATCCTCTTTCCGGACGGAATTCAACTCGCCGCCCGTGTAACGGCTGGGCTTCTCGACGGAAAGAAAAAGTTCACCTGCATCGAATGGGGTCATATCATTCATTACCATGTGTCGACGGTACTATCATCTTTGGATCGGGAGCGCAACCAGCACCGATTTTTTCTAATTTTGACGGCTTCGTAAAAAGTCCGGATGCTGCGTTGCACTTCATCCCTCGTCGCTGCGACGTACGCCAAAAGTACGCCTCACTCCTTGGGATTCGCGCGCCTTGCCTGCGGCCTTTTTACGAAGCCGTCCCAAACGCAGGGTGTTTTACGACTTTTTACGAGTTCAGCAATTTTCGTTGACAGGGCGGCCTGCGTGGTTTAATAGAACTAGTGCATCAGCCCGGATCGATCCCCTTGTGATCCGACGCCGATGTGCAGGCAACATTTCCCCGGAGGTCGAAGGAGTGGCAGAGATGAAACCGGAACTCCTCTTTCCGCGAGAGACAATCGGTAAGCGGGTCAAGGAGCTTGCCGAGCAGATCTCCAGGGATTACGAGGGGCGGGAACTCCTCCTCGTCGGAGTTCTTAATGGGGCCTTCATCTTTATGGCGGATCTGATCCGCGGTATGAGCATACCGTGCCGAGTCGATTTTGTCCGGGTGGCAAGTTACGGATGCGGCTCCCAGAGCTCGGGTGAGGTCAGGATCACCAAGGATCTGGAAACGCCGATTGCGGGGAGAGATGTCCTCATCGTGGAGGACATCGTCGATACCGGCCTCACCCTTTCCCATCTGCTTAATGTCCTCAGGGAGAGGCAGCCGGCCTCGGTTCGGGTCTGCACTTTCCTCGACAAGAAGGAGCGGCGGCGGGTTCCCTTTACAGCCGAGTATGTGGGGTTTGCTATTCCCGACGAGTTTGTTGTAGGCTATGGGCTTGATTTTAATGAAAAATTCCGTTTTCTTCCCGACGTCTGCATGCTGAAAGACATTGCGTAAGTAAGGAGGGACTATGATTATTCAGTGTCGGAAGTGTGAAACACGGTTCCGGTTTGACGAGACACAGGTCGAAGGTGAGGGTTTCTGGGTCCGTTGCAGCCGCTGCCGGGATGTTTTTTTTCAGGAACGCTTTGCCGTTGACGAACCCCTGTCTCCCCGGTCTGCCGCCGAGTCCGAGATACCGTCTGTAAGGGTCAGCGACGCCAAGCGCATTTCAGAAGACCGCTTCTCCCTCGGCGAAGAACAGCCGTCGCTTCCCGAGCGCGAGAGAATGGAGATACCGCCGTTCCCCCGAAGAGCGGTGGACAAAGAGATTTCGTCCGAGAACGCCAAAGAATCGATCATCAAGGGGTTCGAGGAAGGGTTGGAGAAAGATGCACTTAGCGACCAGGCCTCTGATTGGGAAGATGACATAGAAGATGACTTAGATGAAGAGGAGTTCCAGGAGGACGAGCCGCCGCGGAGACGGTGGGGGCGGTTGATCATGAAGATCCTGGCCCTGCTGGTGTGCGCGCTTCTTATTGCGGGGGGGCTCTATGTCTGGCTATTTCCGGAGGTCCGAACCAAGGCCCTGCAATGGGTATCGCCCTGGCTCAAGAGCGTTCCCGGCCTCCAGAGTGTTCCCGGAGTTGAAAAATTCCTCGGGAGTGAAACGAAAAGCCGCGAGACCGCTAAAGAGCCGATCCGCCTCAAGGACGTCCGTCAGCGTTCCGTGGCGAATCTCCTTGGAGCGAACCTTCGGGTGATTGAGGGGATTGCCGTGAACCAGTCTCCCTATTCCCAGTCGAAGATACGGGTTCGCCTGGTGATTTCCGATGCCAACGATGCTGTCCTTGGGGAAAAGATCGTATACTGCGGCAATATCCTGACCGATGCCGAACTCAATACCCTTGCCGAGAGCGAGATTCAGCGGGAGCTCTCCATCCCCCAGGGGACCGACGTCATTAATGAAAAAATCGCACCGAACGGTGAGATTCCCTTCATGGTCGTGTTCAGTCAAGAACAGGCAGGGGCGGTCAAGACGGTGGTGGCGCCTGCCGGCGCCGACCGCGTCCCGTAAGCGTCACTTCTTGAGATTCTCGTGCTTCCTCTCGACTTCTTGGGCCATCTTCCGGCTGTAGGACTGGAGTCTTTTCGAAAGGTCCGCATCCTCCAGGGCGAGAATCCGGACGGCGAATAACGCCGCATTCTTCGCCCCCGCCTTGCCGATTGCCATCGTCGCCACGGGGATGCCCCCCGGCATCTGTACAGTCGCGAGAAGGGCGTCCAACCCCTTGAGCGAGGTGGCGTCGATGGGGACGCCGATCACAGGGAGCAGGGTTTGCGCCGCGATGACCCCGGCCAGGTGTGCCGCGGCCCCGGCGCCGACGATGATGATCCGCACCCCTCGTTTGGCCGCCCCGCGGGCGAATATTGCCGTCCGCTCCGGGGTCCGGTGGGCCGAGGTAAGAAACAGTTCATGGTGAATAGCAAAGGCATCCAGGACCTTGACGGCCTCTTCCATGACCGGGAGATCGGAATCGCTGCCCATGACAACGCTGACGACAACCTCGCTCTTTTCCTGCACGCCCTCTTCCTTTCTTAATGTTTAAAGTGCCTGATTCCGGTAAAGATCATGGCCATGCCGTGTTCGTCCGCGGCCCGAATGACTTCGTCGTCCTTGATCGAACCGCCCGGCTCGATCAAGGCGGTGATTCCCGCCTCGGCGGCCATATCGAGCCCGTCCCGGAAGGGGAAGAAGGCATCCGATCCCAGGACGCAGCCTGTCGTAGGGAGGATGGCCTTCATCTTGGCGATTTTGACCGAGTCCACGCGGCTCATCTGGCCGGCCCCTACACCGACCAGCTGATCCTTGGTCGTGTAGACAATGGCGTTCGATTTGACGTGTTTTACAACACGCCAGGCGAAATCAAGGGCCTGGTACTCTGCCTCCGTCGGCGCCCGTTTAGTGACGACCTTCGCCTTCCGGATATCGAAATCCTCGCTATCCCGGTCCTGTATGAGCAGGCCGCCCATGACCCGGCGGAAATCGTAGCCGGCCGAGCGTACGGAACAGGTCTCCGGGATTTCGAGAACCCGGACGTTCTTTTTCGTTCCCAGGAGTTCCGCGGCTTCGGCGGTAAACCCCGGGGCGATGATCACCTCGAAGAAGGTCTTGACCAGTTCCTCCGCAGCTTTTTTATCCACGGGGCGGTTCAGGGCGACAATCCCGCCGAAGGCCGAGACGGGATCGCCGGCCATCGCCTTTTGGAAGGCCTCGGCCATGTCGCCGTCGGATGTGGCCGCGCCGCAGGGATTGGCGTGCTTGATGATCACAACCCCGGGGAGGGGGAGGTCGGAGACGATCTGCCAGGCCGCATCGCTGTCCATGATGTTATTGTAGGAGAGCTCCTTCCCCTGGAGCTGACGTGCGTTGGAGAGGGCCGAAAGCCGCGGGTCTCTCTCCCGGTAGAAGGCGGCCTTCTGATGGGGGTTCTCCCCGTAACGGAGGTCCTGTGCCTTGGCGAACTGGAAGGAGAAGGTGTCGGGGAATTCCCGCTTTTCGGCGCTTCCGCCGCCGAGCAGACCGAGGTAGTTGGAAATGGCGCCGTCGTAACGGGCCGTGAGCTGAAAGGTCTTTTTTGCCAGTTCGAAGTTGGTTGCTTCCGAAATCCTGCCCCCCGTCTGCGCCATTTCCGTGATGATCTTTGGGTAATCTTCCGGATCGGTGACCACGGTAACGAAGCGGTAATTCTTGGAGGCCGCACGGAGCATCGTGGGGCCTCCGATGTCGATATTTTCGATGGCGTGCTCCAGCGTGCAGTCCGCTTTGGCGACGGTGTCCTCGAAACGGTAAAGGTTGATGACGACCATGTCGATAAGGTCGATCCGGTGTTCGCGGAGGGCCTGCATATGCGACTCGTTGTCCCGAAGCGCCAGAAGACCGCCGTGGATCTTCGGATGCAGGGTTTTGAGCCTGCCGTCCATCATCTCCGGAAATCCAGTGTAATCAGACACATCGGTGACGGGGACCCCGCTTTTCCTGAGCTGTGAAGCTGTTCCGCCGGTGGAGAGGATCTCCACGCCGAAGGTCCGCAATCCCTGGGCGAATTCGACGATTCCTTTCTTGTCCGTCACACTGATCAGCACTCGCTTTATTTCGTTCAGATGCATGCTCTTCTCCTATCCGATGTGCTCTTTTCTTATCATCTTCATATGTTGAATCCTCTTCCGTATGAGAGGCTCGGTGCCGATGTCGGGCCGATGGTCCACGGGGCCGCGGATGGCAGAGACCGCGCTTTCGGCTGTCCTCTCCGCCTCTTCCAGGCTATCGGCGATGCCGACCACGCCGATCGCCCGCGACGAGGTCATGTAAAGCCCGTCCGGCCTCTGATCGATGGAAGAGTAGTAAAGCCGGGCCCCCGGCACAGCGTCTATCTCGATCCGTGAGGACGTGGAAGCGGCATCGCGGTGGTCCTGGGGAAGGCCGTAACCGACCGGGACGACATATTTGCACACGGTCGCTTTTTTTTCAAATACTATCTCGAGTCGATCGAGCGCGCCGTCGATGATCGCCCGGCAGACATCGATGAAATCGGTTCGCAGAATGGGAAGGATGTTCATCGCCTCGGGGTCTCCGAAGCGGGCATTGTATTCGATCAGTTTTACCCCCGAAGCCGTGATCATGAAGCCGCCGTACATGATCCCCTTATAGGAAATGCCGGTTTCCAGGCGGATCGCCTCGGCGACCTTTCGCGTGATCTCCAGGCCTTCGGTCACGGCAGCAGAGTCCAGAAAGGGAAGGAGGTGATCGGGACACGAATAGGAGCCCATCCCGCCTGTATTCGGGCCCCGGTCATCGATAAAGCGCCGCTTGTGATCCTGGACCGGCGGAGTGGCCACTACCGTCCTGCCGTCGCAGAGGCACTGCAGGGAGAACTCCTCGCCTTCCAGCTTCTCCTCGATGGTCACGCCGGGGTGTGTCTTCAGGATGTCTCGGCAATGGCCGAGGGCCTCGGCCCTTGTCTGGAAATGGTCCCCCTGGACAAGGACTCCCTTCCCGCCCGTCAAACCGTCCGGCTTGAGGACGATGCCGGCCAGTTCGTCGCAGAAGGTCTCGATGCCCTCGATGGACGAGAAATTCCTGAAACGCGGGTTTCCGCGGATGCCGTATGTTTCCAGCAGGTTTCTTGTGAAAGACTTCGAGGTTTCCAGGCGGGCCAGGGCCCTGGTCGGTCCAACCGCCGGGATTCCCACCGCTGCCAGGTCATCCACGATGCCGTAGCTCAGAGGATCCTCGGGACCGATGACGGCAAACTCCGCCCCCGTTTCTTTGGCAAAGGCGATGATCGCCTCCGGTGCATCGTAACGGCCGATCCTGACCTCGCTCGCGAGGGAGGCGATTCCGGGGTTGTTTGTTTTCATGAAGGTAGAAAGTCTCGGGTTCCGGCTCGAGCGCGCCACCGCCTCGGCGATTGCATGCTCGCGGGCCCCGTTGCCGATGAGAAGGACATGGGTCATAGAGGTCTCCTTTTTATAAGATATATATCGGGAAACCGGTCCGGAGTCAAACCTATCCTTTCAGGCTGTCCTTTCAGGCAAGCAAAAAACAAATTGTTTGTCTTTTCTCAATATGATCTGCTAAGTTTCACCGCAAAAGGTCGCAGAATCATAAAATTTGGGACGGCTTCGTAAAAAGGCCGCAGGCAAGGCAACGCAGCATCCGGCCTTTTTACGAAGCCGTCCGATATGAAGGTGGCGGTTATGCACGACCAAGACGATATCAAGGCCGAGGAGCGGGAGGGGTTCCGGACGATTATCCTGGCAGCCGGCAAGGGGAAGCGGATGAAATCCGATCTGGCAAAAGTGCTCCATCCTGTCTGCGGGGTTCCGATGCTAACCTATTCGGTTGCCGCGGCCCGCGCGGCGGGAGCGCGGAAGATCGTCGTCGTGATCGGCCATCAGGCAGCGCGGATCCGCGAATTATTCGACAAAGACGAATTAATCTTCGTGGAACAGCGCGCTCTTTTAGGCACGGGTCATGCCGTTTTACAGGCTGAGGAGGCCTTTAAAGGCTATACAGGGGCCGTCGTCATCCTCTGTGGCGATGTCCCGCTGATCCGGCCGGAGACGGTGCGGGCGCTCTATGACCGTCACCGGTCGGATGATGCGGCGTTAACGGTTCTGACGACGATTCCGACCGAGCCCGCCGGTTACGGCCGTTTGGTGAAGGCAAAAGACGGCCGAGTCCTGAAGATCGTCGAGGACAAGGATGCCACCCCCGATGAGAAGCGGATTCGTGAGATCAATACGGGGATTTACTGTGTAGAAAGCCCGTTCCTTTTCGATGCGGTGAGCAGCCTCGGCAACCGGAACGCCCAGGGGGAATATTACCTCACCGATATTGTCGAGATTGCAAGCAAGAAAGGCTTGCGCGTCACATCGATCCTGGCGGACGATCCGGAGGAGGTCATGGGGATCAATACATGCGAAGAGCTGGAAAAAGCCTGTCGGCGCAGGGAGGAATGGGGCCGAAAATAAGATGAACATCGGTCGTTTACGTCTGAAGAACAATATCGCTCTTGCCCCGATGGCGGGAGTCACCGATCTCCCGTTCCGCACACTTGTGCGCGAGTTCGGTTGCGGCCTCGCCTTTACCGAGATGGTCAGCGCCAACGGCCTTGTCAGGGGGACGGGCAAGACCTCCCGTTACCTCGATTCTTCGCTTCACGACCGGCCTCTCGGGGTTCAGCTCTTCGGCTCCGACCCGGAAACGCTGGCGGAAGCGACAAGGATGACGGAGGAGCGAGGGGCCGATCTTATCGATATGAATATGGGATGTCCGGTGAAGAAGGTCGTGAAGACGGGGTCGGGGGCGGCGCTGATGCGCGACCCGCAGCGGGCAGCCGCCATTCTTCAAGCCATGCGTAAGGCAACCGAACTGCCTTTTACCCTCAAAATCCGAGCCGGATGGCGCCCCGGCGAAATAAGCGCCCTTGCCATCGGCCGCATCGCCGAGGACTGCGGTGTAGACGCCGTCATCCTCCATCCGCGCACAGTCGATCAGGGCTTCAGCGGCAAGGCGGACTGGAGACTCATCGCCGCTCTCAAGGAGCGGTTGCGGATTCCCGTGATCGGAAGTGGCGATGTCCGCCTTCCCGGAGATGCGGTAAGGATGGTTCGCGAGACAGGGTGCGATGGGGTCATGGTGGGAAGGGGGGTCCTGGGGAATCCATGGCTCATCAGAAATATCCTCTGCCTTTTGTCCGGAAGGGATTTTTTTGAGCCCTCGCTCGCGGAAAGGACGGAAATCATCGAACGTCACCTGGCGATGGCGGTCGCATATGATGGAGAAAAGGTCGGAACCAGGGACTTCCGGAAGCATCTCCTCTGGTATACAAAAGGTTTGCCCGGGGGCGCTCAATTTCGCGCGGCGGCGGGGAAAATCACCGATCCGGCTTCGGTCCGAAAAGTCTTGCAAGACTATTTTCAAAATCTGGCGGAACCCGCCGGAGTGATGTAAAATAAGGTGACCCAGTAAAAATCTCAAAGGGGCGTGAATATGGGGCGGCTTCGTAAAAAGGCCGCAGGCAAGGCGCGCGAATTCTGAGGAATGAGGCGTACTTTGGCGTACGCCGCAGCGACGAGGGATGAAGTGCAACGCAGCATCCGGCCTGTTTACGAAGCCGTCAAATAAGGTCTTGACTTTCGCTCGTCACATTGTCATAATCGGATGCAACTTTGCACGGCGCCAAGGGTTGTAGCGTCGGACGATGCGGGTTGAAATTGACGGGAAAAACGGAGGATTTGTGGAATTCTTAAAGTTTGATGAACTGGAAAAGAAGATCACCGGTCTGGTCGAGAACCATACCTTGTTGAAAAAGAGGAATCTGGAGCTGGAAAAGCTGATACAAAATAAATCGATGGAGTTGGAAGAGGCAAACAAAAAATTAGGGGGGTTGAGGGAAGAACGGGATACGGTGCGCACAAAGGTGGACTCGCTTCTTGATTTGCTTCAGGAGATAAAAACGACTTAGTACAAACCTTGAGGTCGTCCATTGAAAAAACGCTTTGACGTCAAGATACTGGGACAGGGGCTCTCAGTCGTGAGCGATTCGGGGGATGAACATGTGGCAAATGTCATCAGGCTTGTCAGTGACAAGGTCGAGGAGGCGGGAAACGCCGCAGGAAGTAAAAACACCTTGAACATTGCAATCCTGGCCGCCTTGAACATCGCGGATGAGTATTTGCGCGTGATTGGAATGAAAGAAAACACGTATAGCCAATTGGAGAGCAGATCGGAACAGATGATTCATTTGATTAATGATATAAGGTAAACAGAGTATCCCCTGCGATGTGCGTGATTAACGTTCGTTTTTTGAACCAACACCTTGGAACCGGGAACCTTGCCTCGTTAGCGGTGTGCATGTCCGACTTCCGCGCAAGCGGGTGATGGAAAGCCTGAAGCAACGATATGTGGTGCCCACTTTTCAAACGGTTCAAAAGGTAGTTAACACGGCATAGGCGGGGTTTTTATTCATTCCCGATCAGCCGGTCCAACCTTACGCCCCCCACGATCTTCCCGGATCGAACCATCAGACCATCGACCTTTGTTTAAAGAAAATTCGAGGAGGTGAAAACTTTGTACTATAATAATATCTTAATCCCTATTATATTGGCAACGCTCGCTGTCGGTCTGGCGGCAGGGTATATCGTCAAACAAATGCTTTCCAAAAAAAGGCTCGAGTCCTGCGAGAGTCTTTCGGTCAGAATTATCGATGAGGCCAAGAAGGAGGCGGAGACCATCAAAAAAGAGGCCATCCTTCAGGCCAAGGAGAACCTGCTCAAAGTCAAGACCGAGTTCGAGAAGGATACCCGGGACAGGAAGGTCGAACTGGATGCCTTGGAGCGAAGACTCAGATCGAAGGAGGAAAACTTAGAACGGAGGACCGATCTCCTTGCCCAGAAGGAAACCACCGTCGAAAATCGGGAAAAGGCGATCTCGAACAAGGAATCTCAGCTCAATGCAAGGCATGAAGCGATCGACCGGATGCTGGAAGAGCAGAAGCTGAAACTTGAGCAGATTGCGGGTATTACGTCGGAGGAGGCAAAGAACGTTCTTATCCAGTCTATGGAAGCGGCTGCGAAACGGGATGCCGCCCTGATGATCCGGAAGATCGAGGAGGAGGCAAGAAGAACGTCCGACAAGACGTCGCGGGAGATCATTGCCTATGCGATACAGAGATATGCGGGCGATTATGTGGCCGAGAATACCGTATCGGTAGTCAACCTGCCGAACGATGAAATGAAGGGGCGGATTATCGGCCGGGAGGGAAGGAACATCAGGGCTATCGAGGCGGCGACGGGGATCGATCTGATCGTCGATGATACCCCGGAGGCAGTGGTACTCTCGAGCTTCGACCCCGTTCGGCGGGAAGTGGCGAGACTCTCCCTCGAGAGACTGATCACCGATGGCCGGATCCATCCGGGAAGGATAGAGGAAATCGTAAAGAAGGTGCGCTCTGAGGTGGAAACTATCATCAAGGAAACGGGGGAGAGGATCTCCTTCGATGTCGGAGTGCATGATCTGCATCCCGAACTGATCACCATGCTGGGCAGCCTCAAGTTCAGGACAAGCTATTCGCAGAACGTGCTCCAGCATTCTATCGATGTGGCTCATCTGACCGGGATGATGGCAGCAGAATTGAAAATGAATATCAAAGAAGCGAAACGGGCGGGGCTCCTCCACGATATCGGTAAAGCCGTCGATCACAATGTGGAAGGAACCCATGCAGCCATCGGCGCCGATTATGCCAAGCGGTTCAGCGAATCGCCCACCATGACGACGGCAGGACCAACACCCTGCTTGGCGTTTTGGTCCAGGCGGCGGACACCCTGTCGGCCGCACGGCCGGGGGCGCGGCGCGAGATGCTGGAGAGCTATGTGAAACGCCTGGAAGAGCTCGAAAAAATCGCGCATTCCTTCAGCGGCGTCGACAAGTGTTTTGCGATCCAGGCCGGCAGGGAAATCCGGATCATGGTGGAGAATGAGAAGATTTCCGATAACGATACGGTAATGCTCTGCAAGGATATCATAAAGAAGATCGAGGCG
>Ga0209212_1001791_pt1 | contig 33113 bp, 22 predicted proteins | sample RifGroC2_FD_183996 | JGI IMG/M metagenome (GOLD analysis project Ga0209212, IMG submission 183996) | Groundwater microbial communities from Rifle, Colorado, USA - Groundwater C2 (SPAdes) (version 2) | ecosystem: Environmental > Aquatic > Deep subsurface > Groundwater | place: Rifle, Colorado...
TTTCGCTTGACAAACCCCCGAATATCGCTTTAATTATGAAAAACATCCGTTAAATGGAGGAATTATGCCATCTGGCATCAGGTGGACATTTTGTTTCATAGTGTGTCTTGCACTGACCGGTTGCGCCGGCAATGACCTCATGCTCAAGCGCCAGGCCGAAGCAGAGGCCAAAATTGAGCACCTGCTGCAGAACGATAAAAAGGGTGAACAGCGCATGAACGACCTGTTTGCCCGGAGCCAGACCCAAGATGACCAGACCAGGGCCTTTGCTGTACAGCTCAAACAGCTTCAGTCCGCAAATCAGGAACTGCGGAGCGCTCAGGAGGAACTCAAGGCCCAGGTGACATTGCTGGCCCAACAGGCTGCAACACCCAAGATCGAGGTGGTTAACCCGGATGCGGCCCCGAAGGGGAAGGATAGCGGTCCTCCAGCTGAGTATCTCAAGGCCTTCGGGTTTTACAGCGCCAACAACTTCAATGCTGCTGTCGAGGCCTTCGGGGCATTCATAAGGAACAATCCCCGGAGCGATTATGTGGCCAATGCCATTTACTGGATCGGAGAGTGTCATTACACTCAGTCCGATCTCGTCAAGGCACAGGAGTTTTTCCAGAAGGTTGTTGATGAATATCCCAAAAGCAGTAAAGCGCCCGATGCTCTGTTGAAGCTGGGGTATGTACTGTCAGCCATGAAAGAGAAAGCTAAGGCCATGGCCATCTTTGAAAGCCTGATCAAGCTATATCCCGGCAGTCCGGCGGCTGGCAAGGCTCGCGAACGGTTAACCGCGAATTAAGCATGTTGTTCGCAATAATAAGTTTGAAGCTGTTTTCTGAAATTCTAGTACGTTTCAGGGTCAGAAATCATTGAGGTGCCTATGAAAATCAAAATGATCGCACTGCTGTTGGCGTTGGTCTTCGTCACTCCGGCTCTGTTGATGGCAGCGGAGCAGGATGAGCCGACCATCTATGTCATCAAGAAGGGTGATACCCTTTGGGGGTTGTCGGAGCAGTTCTTGAAAGATCCCCACTACTGGCCTGATATGTGGTCGAAGAACAGCCAGATCACCAACCCGCATTTCATTTATCCTGGCCAGAAGGTGCGGGTTTTCCCCGATCGCCTGGAATTCGTGCCCAAGGAGCAGGCGGCGGCTGGTGGGCAGAAGTCCGCACTGGCCGGTAAGGCCGCGGAGATAACTCAGGAGGTGGCCGAAGAAAAGAGTTTTACGGTTCGTGGTAACGAAGGTTTCCTGATGGAGACGGATGTTGTCCCGACCGGGTCTGTGGTTGGTGTCCATCATGATCGCATTGTGGCCGGAGACGATGATATTGTCTTTACCGATATTGGTGCGAGCCAGGGTGCCAAAGGGGGGGAAAAGTTCTCAGTCTATCGCAAGGAGGCTTCAGTCAGTCATCCTCTGACCAACGAGATCATGGGGAACAAGGTTGTGCCGCTGGGTACTCTGCAACTGACGGATGTCGAGCAGAAGGCCTCCCGTGCCATCATCACCAAATCGTACCAGGAAATTTCTCCCGGCTCATACCTGATGCCATACCGCAATGGCAAGCACCGTGAGGTTGCGCTCAAGATGCCAGCGCGAGAGCTGAAGGGTTTTGTCATTGAAAGCTACAGTGGTACCAGTATTATCGCCGCCGGGGATATCGTCTACATAGATTTGGGGAGTTCCCGAGGGGGCGAGCCAGGCAATTTGCTGTATATCGTTCGTGATGTGACCCTTGACCAGCGTTATGTGCAGGGGCGCATAGATCAGCTTCCCCAGGAGCTGGTGGGTGCGTTGGTAATCCTGGAGACCGGCAAAAAAACGGCTACGGCCCTGGTTGTCAAGAGTATCGATGCCATCTATAAGGGCGACAAGCTCATCAGCCACACAAAGTAGCGGTTCTTGACAGCAATCCTGGACCGGCCCGGCGGGCCGGTTTTTTTTTCATCAATTAATTTTTCTGATGACAGGTTGAAGCAGCAAGCACTGGATACCTATGTTTCTATTTAATGATAATGATGAAGAATTCTACTGGATTGGCCTTAAGTCAGTGGCTGGTGTCGGCAACGTTACCTTTCGGCGGCTTTTGGAGCGTTTTGACTCGCCGCAGGCAGCACTGTCGGCGTCTCCGAATGAGCTGGCTACTGTCAAGGGTTTGAGCCCAACCGTTGTCGATGGTATCAGAGGCGGTGCATGGCAGCGCTTCGCCGAGCAGGAATGTCAGCGACTTCGTACCAGCGGGGCAAGGCTGATGACCTTCACCTCGGCCGACTACCCCAAATCCCTGTTCGAGATTCCCGACCCGCCCCCCTTTCTTTATATCCGGGGCGAGCTGCGAACCAGCCAGCCGGCCATAGCTATTGTCGGTTCTCGCAAAGCAACCTCATACGGCCTTCTGGCAGCTGGGCGATTGTCCGAGGGATTGGCCCGGCATGGCATGGTCGTGGTGTCGGGCATGGCGCGTGGGGTGGATACGGCGGCTCACAAGGGAGCACTGCTGGCAGGGGGGCGGACAGCAGGGGTGTTGGGGTGTGGCATCGATAAGGTATATCCTCCTGAAAACCGCAAGCTTTACGATGAAATGGTCGAAAAGGGTTGCCTCGTGTCCGAGTTCCCCCTGGGTACATTGCCGCTGGCGGAAAATTTCCCCCGTCGCAACCGCATTATCAGCGGTCTTTCAAGAGGGGTGCTGGTGATAGAGGCGGCCGAGAACAGCGGTTCACTGATTACCGCCCAGTACGCCCTGGAGCAAGGGCGCGACGTATTTGCAGTGCCCGGCAATATTTCCTTTGCCTCCAGTCGGGGCAGCAACCGACTGATCAAGCAAGGGGCAAAGTTGGTGGACTGCGTAGAAGATATTCTTGAAGAGCTGCCGGGAAGCCGTACAACAGCATCAGGCGAAAATGGTGAAGCTCCTTCCCGCAACTTTGCCCTGACGCCGAAAGAGGCTGCCATCTATGAGCTGCTGGCCCGCTCGCCGCTGCATATCGACGACATCATCAACCAAACGGAATTGACAGCCGGAGAGGTTTCCTCTATGTTACTTCACCTTGAACTCAAGGGGGCGATTACGCCACTGCCCGGCACGCACTACGCAACAGCCGGATAACAAAAAAACGTGTAAGGATATTACCTCATATGCCGCAGAACCTAGTTATCGTCGAATCGCCTGCCAAGGCAAAAACCATAGAGAAATTCCTGGGCCCGGATTACAAGGTGCTGGCCTCCTTCGGCCATGTCCGCGCACTGCCCAGCAAGCAGGGTTCGGTGGATATCGAAAAGGACTTCGAGCCCAAGTATCATGTGCTGCCCGAGAGCAAGAAGCATATCGATGCCATCAAGAAAGCATTGAAAGATGCCGACCGGCTGCTTCTGGCAACTGACCCCGACCGCGAGGGGGAGGCCATCTCCTGGCATCTGCTGGCCGCCTTGGGGTTGGATAAAAAGAAGCCCGGTATCGAGATTCAGCGCGTCGTCTTTCATGAAATCACCAAAGATGCCATCATCCATGCGGTCCAGAATCCCCGCGACATTGCCGGCGAATTGGTGGACGCCCAACAGGCCCGTTCGGTTCTGGATTATCTGGTGGGTTTCAACCTGTCCCCCTTTCTCTGGAAGAAGATCCGCTATGGCCTGTCGGCCGGTCGTGTCCAGTCAGTGGCACTACGCTTGGTCTGTGAACGTGAAAAGGAAATTCAGGCTTTTATTGAACAGGAATACTGGACCATCGCCGCCCGTCTGGGCGTTGCACCCGGGCAGGAATTCAAGGCCGGATTGGTGGATGTGGGTGGTAAGAGGCTGGGTAAGTTCGACATCCCAGGCGAAGAGATTGCCGCCGGGTTGAAGACTGCTCTCCAAGCGGGAAGTTACCGGGTGGCCAAGATCACCAAAACCGAGAAAAAGCGCAATCCTTCCCCGCCGTTTACTACATCTACCCTGCAGCAGGAAGCATCCCGCAAACTGGGTTTCTCGGCCAAAAAGACCATGTCCACCGCCCAAAAGCTCTATGAAGGCATCGATATCGGCGCAGAGGGCACGGTTGGTCTGATTACCTACATGCGTACCGACAGTGTCAATCTTTCCACCCAGGCGCTTACTGAGGCGCACGATGTTATTACCGTGATGTACGGCCCGGAATACGCCCTGCCCAAACCGCGTGTATTCAAGACAAAAACCAAAAATGCCCAGGAGGCCCATGAGGCCGTCCGGCCGACTTATATCTCCAAGACCCCGCTGGAGATGAAAAAGTTTCTCACCCCTGATCTGCATAAACTTTACGAGCTGATCTGGAAACGCACCGTGGCCTGCCAGATGGCAGAGGCTTTGCTGGACCAGACATCGGTAGATATCAATGCCGATCTTGCGAGTGCTATCGCCAGCGGTCCCTTCTCCGGGGCGCAACGCTGCGGACTGCGGGCCGCAGGAACCGTCATTCGTTTCCCAGGTTTCATGAAACTGTATATCGAAGGTCTGGACGATCAGGATGAGGAAAAAGAGGGCCTGCTGCCCGCCATGAAAGAGGGTGCCTCGCTGAAGCTGCATGAGATTCTCCCCGAACAGCACTTCACCCAGCCGCCCCCACGCTACACCGAAGCCACCCTGGTCAAGACCCTGGAAGAATTCGGTATCGGCCGCCCTTCCACCTACGCCTCCATCATGAATACCCTGGTGGAACGCAAATACGCCCGCCTGGACAAGAAACGCTTCTTCCCGGAGGACGTGGGCATGGTGGTCAGCGATCTGTTGGTGGCCCACTTCTCACAATATGTAGATTACAATTTCACGGCTGGCCTGGAAGAAGAACTGGACCAGGTCTCTCGCGGGGAAATGCAGTGGAAACCGCTCCTGAAAAAATTCTGGGAGCCCTTTGTTGCCCTGCTCAAGCAAAAGGATGGCGAGGTCCAGAAATCCGACCTGACCACCGAGGCAACTGATGAAAAATGCCCGGAGTGCGGTCAGCCGCTGGTGGTCAAGCTGGGCAAACGCGGCAAGTTTATCGCCTGTTCCGGATTCAAGGAAGGCTGCAAGTACACCCGCAACGTGGATGGCGACAAAGATGCCGAAGCCAGCGAGCCGGTAGTCTCCGAGGAAAAATGTGAAAAGTGCGGAGCGGCCATGCTGATCAAGGACGGCCGCTTCGGCAAGTACCTGGCCTGCTCCGGTTACCCGGCCTGCAAGAACATCCAGCCCCTGATCAAGCCACGTGGTACCGGCGTGGTCTGCCCGGAATGCAAAGAGGGTGAGCTGACCGAGAAGAAGTCCCGCTACGGCAAGATGTTCTACTCCTGCAACCGCTATCCCCAGTGCAAGTTTGCCCTGTGGGATCCGCCTGTTGAACGTGCCTGCCCGAAATGCGGGTTTCCACTGCTGGTGAAGAAGGTTCTCAAGCGCGAGGGCGAATTCGTCAAATGCCCCAAAGAAGGGTGTGATTTTAAAGAGGGCGGGAAGGAAAAATCTTAACCAGTCGAGGTTGACTATACCTGTTTTTTCTTTACTCTATTATCAAAGTTTTGTATTACTATAAAATTTATTACATTTGGACTCCAACTGTTTAGCAGAATCAAGTTCCACCCTCTCAATGAAAGAAGGCAATTAAAATGCGCAATCAAGCACGTAACAACAACTGTTCAGCCGGAATGACTTTTCCGCAGACGGGTACCGTTCGTATTGATGATGCCACTGTAAAACGTTTGTTAGCAGAAGGTATGGAGTTTCGTCGTTCTATTGAGAGGAGTGCTGACCGCATGTTTGCGGTATCAACATCCGAAACCTCCGTCAGAATGAGATGAAAACTCAGCGTCTTACGGTACGCTGCATCCCCTTTTCCAGAGAAGCCCTGCAAAGCGAGATTTGCAGGGCTTCTTTTGCAGAAGAGGGTTGTCTGCCATGCGAACAGGTGCTTTACCTGGGGTCCTATTTGTCTCACAAGGAATCAGGCGCAAAGACCATAATCATTGAATCTCCCTACGTTGATCGCCATTACCTTGAAGAATACTCGCAATACTATGCCACAACCCTTCGTCCACCACCTCCCAAGGCAACCCGTCTCCATTTTTTCAAAAGTACGATAACCAACAGACAATTTTCCTATTTGCTGAAGAAAGCAGCCAATGGAGGCTTTGAAGGCGCCTGCCACAAGCTGAACGAAACGTACCTGGGCTTTTCGGTCATTCGCCCTTTGCCGGATGCACCGATCGGCAGAACTGTTTTGGCTACATTCAACAACGATAACCTCAACAGGTGCTATACGTTGCCTCCCCATCCGTATCGGGTTCACTTGTGCGGACTGAATCTTAAGGTTTGTGGTGTGCCGTTTCAGCAGCAGGAACAGGCAGTTGGGGCTTGCGCTACAACGGCGGTCTGGTCTGCCCTTGCCCAGGTTATGAGGCATGATGGTGGGCGGGCGCCCACGCCGTTTGCCGTTACCGAAGCAGCCACGAAGCATTGGGTAAAAGATCGAGTTTTTCCTGCCACATCAGGTTTGATAGACGAGCAGATTCTTGAAGCTATTCGCCAGTTCGGCTACTCACCACACTTTTTTGAATGCAAGAAGAAAGAAGGGCAAGATGCCCTCTTTATGATGGCGGTCAAATGCTATCTTTGTTCAGGAATTCCGGTGATTTTGAAAATTCACTCACCGGGAGATGCGGATGCCCATGCCGTTACCGTGGTTGGCTTTAGAGAAGATGACGAGGAGCTGGTTCCAGATATTGCTCATAAAGAGAAAAACTGGGAAACGCTTTGCCTACGCGCCAAAGGCATGTTTAGGCTCTACGTGCATGATGATCGTTTAGGCGCGTATGCGCGAGCTGAATGGCAGGTCGAGGCGGATAAGTATATTCAGTTTAATTTTAAACCTCATGAAGCCGGGTTTGAAAAGTATAAGGAAAAAACCGATGTGATGGCTGCCATCATTCCGGTTTACCCCAAGATACGGTTGTCGGCCCAAGATTTGATCGGCTACGCAGGGCAGTTATTGCCATTATTCAAAGGATTGGTTGGTCCGGTAAATCAGAATAACCTTTATATCGATCTCCGTTTCGCTCAAACCGGAGAATGCTTGGAGCAACTTTTCTGTTCCGGACTTCCCGCGGATCGGTTGTCTCGCTTTGCCCGGCAGGCGGCGTTGTCGCGCTATGTGGGAATGATAACTTTTTCGATAGACGATAAACCAATAGCAATCATTCTTTGTGACAGCACCGATATACGCCGAACCGCGCCTGCGCCGGCGCCGCTGCTGGCCATGTTACTTTACCCCCCATATGACCAACATACGGACGTTCTTAAAAACAACCTTTCTGGAGCCTTGATTTTCTGATGTCCTCCTACGCCCCCCTGTCCAAAGAACAACTGATCGCTCTACAGAGTTTTGCCTGACAGTTGGATTTTCAATAAACGTAACAAGCTGCCAATACAGGAGATATTTGATGGCCCGGATTGCCAAAGAAAAGAAAACCCAGAACGATGAACCGCTGGAAAAGAAACTTTGGAAAACTGCCGACACGTTGCGGAAAAATGTGGACGCGGCTGAGTACAAACATGTCGTTTTAGGGCTGATTTTTCTGAAATACATCTCGGACGCCTTCGAGGAATTGTATGCCAAGCTGAAGGAGGGCAAAGGGGAGTACGAGGGGGCTGACCCGGAGGACAAGAACGAATACACTGCGGAGAAGGTCTTTTACGTGCCGCCATCAGCTCGCTGGAGCTGGTTGCAGAAACGCGCCAAACTGCCCACCATTGGCAAGGACATTGACGAAGCCATGGATGCCATCGAGAAGGACAATGCCTCGCTGAAAGGGGTGTTGCCCAAGGTTTACGCCCAGGAGAAGCTGGACAAGGCGAGTCTCGGCAAACTGATAGACGAGATCGCCACGGCTGCGCTCGGCACGAAGGAAGCGCAGGGAAAGGATGTGCTGGGGAAGGTGTATGAGTACTTCCTGGGTGAATTCGCCCTGGCGGAGGGGAAGAAAGGGGGGCAGTTCTATACGCCTTCCAGTGTGGTCAGGCTGCTGGTGGAGATGCTGGAGCCATACGAGGGGCGGGTGTTTGACCCCTGTTGCGGTAGTGGTGGCATGTTCGTGCAGAGCGAAAAATTTATTGAGGCCCACCAGGACCACTATAAACAGCAAAATAGCAACAAGTTGAACATCGACCCTAAGGACCGCATCTCCATTTATGGCCAGGAGAGCAACCAGACCACATGGCGGCTGGCCAAGATGAACCTGGCTATCAGGGGGATCGACAGCAGCAATGTCAAGTGGAACAACGAAGGTTCATTCCTCAACGACATGCACAAGGACGTGAAGGCCGATTACATCATCGCCAATCCTCCTTTCAACGACAGCGACTGGAGCGGCGAACTACTGCAATCCGATGCCCGCTGGAGCGTCCTTGGCAAAAAGCTGCCTCCTCCTCCCAACAATGCCAATTATGCCTGGATTCAGCACTTCATCTACCATCTGGCTCCCACCGGCATGGCTGGTTTCGTGCTGGCAAAGGGGTCGCTAACCACCAAGACCAACAACGAGGGGGATATTCGCAAGGAGATGGTGGAGAAAGATCTGATCGACTGCATCGTCAACCTCCCCACCAAGCTGTTTCTCAACACTCAGATACCTGCCTGCCTCTGGTTTCTGCGCCGTAACAAGCTTAAGCGGAAAAGGGAAATCCTGTTCATTGATGCCCGAAACATGGGGTATCTGCTCAACCGCAAAAACCGCGACCTGTCGGACGAGGACATTGCCTTGATTGCGGGCACATATCACAACTGGCGCACTGGTGAAGGGGAATATGCCGATGTGCCGGGGTTTTGCAAGTCAGCCAGCCTGGATGATGTCAAGGCGATGAATTATGTGGTGACGCCGGGCAGGTATATCGGCTTGGCTGATGACGAGGATGATTTCAACTTTGCCGAGCGGTTTAATGGCTTGAAAGCGGAGCTGGAGCGACAGATGGCAGATGAGGCGGAGTTGAATGAGCGGATTCGGGTGAATTTGGCGAAGGTTAATGTGCAGGTGGCGGTGTGATGGGTGAGTGGAAAGAGTTTGAAGTTTCCGCGCTGTGTCGATCTGGACTTCTTGTCATAGGAGACGGTTATCGAGCAAAAAATTCCGAACTATCCGCGACAGGCTTTCCGTTTGCCAGAGCTGGAAACATTGATAGAGGCTTTAACTTTACGGATGCCGATTGTTTTCCGATTGAAAATTTGGAAAGAGTCGGAGAGAAGACAAGCCGCCCAGGAGATACCGTTTTTACGTCAAAGGGAACTGTTGGAAGATTTGCCTTTGTTCGTTCCAGTACTCCCCAGTTTGTCTATTCCCCGCAATTGTGTTATTGGCGTAGCCTGAATAGTGACGAAATCGACCCTCGATTTCTGTTTTACTGGATGCAGAGCAGAGAGTTTTTTGCACAGGTGGAAGCTGTAAAGGGCCAAACAGACATGGCCGACTATGTTAGTCTTTCGGATCAAAGGCAGATGATAATAACGCTGCCTGAAGGGCCTGAGCAAAAAGAAATCGCCTCCATTCTCAGCAGCTTTGACGATAAGATTGACCTTCTCTACCGCCAGAACAAAACCCTGGAGGCTCTGGCAGAGACGTTATTCAGGCAGTGGTTTGTGGAGGAAGCGGAAGATGGCTGGGAGGAAATAACTCTGTCTACAATTGCCGACCATATGAAATCAAGCATCAACCCAGCAAAAAATCCGCACACTACTTTCTATCACTATAGCTTACCTGCATTTGATGAGGGGCAAGAACCAAAGAAGGAATTGGGCAGCGAGATTTTGAGTAACAAATACCTTGTGCTTCCAAAGTCAGTTCTGATGTCAAAGCTGAATCCAAGAATTCCGCGAATCTGGCGCATCGACAATGAGTTAGTTTCTGAGTTCTCCGTCGCTTCGACAGAGTTTCAAGTAGTAAAGCCAAAAGATGAATCGTGGTATGGCGTTATCTACTGTTTTTTGAAGTCGTCCAAGGTTTCGCAGGAACTCAGCAATTCAGCTGGTGGTACAAGCGGCAGTCACCAACGCGTTAGTCCGGATGATATATTCTCCTTAACCTTACTCAGACCACCAGATGATAAAGTTAATGGATTCAACTTCGCTACTGATGATTTCTGGAAGAAGATAACCAGGAACAAAACTGAAATCCGCACCCTCACCCGCCTGCGCGATACTATTTTGTCCAAGTTGATGAGCGGGGAAGTCCGTCTGAATACGGTTTAAATAAGGCCTGTTAGATGAAAATACTGACTGAAGACAATATCGAAAGATTTGCCATCGAAATATTGCAGGGTTCCGGCTGGGACTATGTGCATAGTCTTGCGATTGCTCCCGGTGCAGAACAGTCTGAACGGGAGAGTTTTCAGCAGATCATCTTGACTGAAAGGTTGAAAAAAACGCTTTCCCGCTTGAATCCCGACATCTCCGCCGAGGCCCGTGAACAGGCACTGCGCGAACTGCTGCGCATCAACTCCCCCGATCTGCTCACCAACAACGAAAACTTCCATCGATACTTGACCGACGGCGTACCGGTCCAATACCGCAAGGACGGCGAAGAGAAAAACGATTACGTCTGGCTGATCGACTTCGCCGATCCGCTCAACAACGAATTTCTGGTCGTCAACCAGTACACCATCATCGAGAACAACAAGAACAAGCGCCCCGATCTGCTGCTATTTGTCAACGGCATTCCGCTGGCTCTGCTGGAGTTAAAGAACGCGGCGGACGGCAACGCCACCGTCCAGAAGGCATATGACCAGATCCAGACCTACAAGGCGGTTATCCCCAGTCTGTTCACCTACAACGCCATCTGCGTCATATCCGACGGCCTGGAATGCCGCGCCGGGAGTGTGTCCGCCGATTTCAGTCGCTACATGCCGTGGAAGTCCGCCGACGGCAGCAATGAGGCGTCACGCTTTGCCCCGCAGTTGGAAACCATGATCAAGGGGATGTTGAATCCTGCAACCCTGCTCGATCTGGTGCGTAACTTCATCGTCTTCGAGAAATCGAAGAAGGAAGACCCCAAGACCGGTATTACCCAGGTGGAGACGGTCAAAAAGCTGGCGGCCTATCACCAGTACTACGCGGTCAACAAGGCCGTGGAGAGCACGCTGAAGGCGTCCTCGGCAGATGGTGACCGCAAGGGAGGCGTGGTCTGGCATACGCAGGGGAGCGGTAAGTCACTATCCATGGTGTTCTACGCCGGAAAGCTGGTCTTAAACCTCGACAATCCGACCATTGTGGTCATCACCGACCGCAACGACCTGGATGACCAGTTGTTCGAGACTTTTGCCTCGTCAAAGCAGGTGCTGCGCCAGGAGCCGGTGCAGGCCAGGGGCCGTGGGCATCTGAAGGAGTTGTTGCAGGTGGCGTCGGGCGGGATTGTCTTCACCACCATTCAGAAGTTTATGCCGGAGATGGGCAGTGCGGAATACGACCAGCTTTCCGACCGGACTAACATTGTGGTGATTGCCGACGAGGCCCACCGAACCCAATACGGCTTTGAAGCGAAACTGTTGGATGAGAAGGACAAGGTGACCAAGGAGGTGATCGGCAAGAGGATCGCCTATGGCTTTGCCAAGTACATGCGCGATGCCCTGCCCAAGGCCACCTATATCGGCTTTACCGGCACTCCTATTGAGAACACTGATGTCAACACCCCGGCGGTCTTCGGCCAATATGTGGACATCTACGACATCGCCCAGGCGGTGGAGGACAAGGCCACGGTCAGGATCTATTACGAAAGCCGTTTGGCCAAGGTCAACCTGGATGAAGAGGGAAGACGGCTGATCGCCGAGTTTGATAAGGAGCTGGAAGAGGACGAGGAGATCAGCGACCGGCAGCGGGCCAAGGCCAAATGGACCAAGCTGGAGGCCATTGTTGGTAATGATGAACGGATCAGAAACCTTGCAGCGGATATCGTATCCCATTTTGAGCTGCGCCAGGCGGTATTCGATGGTAAGGGGCTGATCGTTGCCATGAGCCGCCGGATCGCCGTGGACCTGTACAACGAGATCATTTCCCTGCGACCGGAATGGCACAGCGATGATCTGAGCAAAGGGGCTATCAAGGTGGTCATGACCGCTGCCAGCTCCGACGGGCCGGTAATGGAGAAGCATCATACCAGCAAGGGGGAGCGCAAGGCGCTTTCCGACCGGATGAAAGATCCGGCAGACCCGCTTCGGCTTGTGATTGTACGGGATATGTGGCTGACCGGTTTTGATGCGCCCTGCCTGCATACGCTGTACGTGGACAAGCCGATGCGCGGCCACAACCTGATGCAGGCCATAGCGCGGGTGAACCGGGTGTTTAAGGACAAGCCGGGTGGTCTGGTGGTCGATTATCTGGGAATTGCCTCTGATCTAAAAAAGGCGCTTTCCTTCTACTCTGATTCGGGAGGCAAGGGTGACCCAGCGGAAACCCAGCAGAAGGCCGTTGACATGCTGCTCGAAAAACTGGAGGTTGTGCGACAACTCTTCTGCGAGGAAAGTAAAACCCGCGAAGATATCCTTGTCGCGGAGCCAACGGCATACTACGCCGAGCATCCCGGCACCGGTTTCGATTATCGACGTTTCTTCACAGCAACGCCGCAGGTAAAGCTTTCCATCATCCTTCAGGCCGAGGAACACGTACTTGGACTGGAAGACGGCAAAAACCGCTTTATCCGTGAGGTCAGCCTGTTAAGCCAGGCTTTTGCGCTCTCCGTACCCAATGAACAAGCATTGGCAGTGATGGACGAGGTGGCATTATTCCAGGCGGTCAAGGCGCGACTGGTCAAGTTCACCGGTGGAGGTGGCGGAGGCCGGACCGACGCGGATATAGAAACAGCCATCAAGCGGATAGTCGACGAGGCACTCAGTTCCGATCAGGTCATTGACATTTTTGACGCGGCAGGCATCAGGAAACCGGATATCTCCATCCTCTCGGAAGAATTCCTACTTGAGATCAAGGATATGAAGCATAAGAATCTTGCTCTGGAGCTGTTGAAGAAAATACTGAACGATGAAATACGGCTTCGCGCCAAGACCAACCTGGTAAAGAGCCGGGCGCTGCTTGACATGTTGGAGACGGCGATCAAGAAGTACAACAACGGTCTGCTGACAACGGCAGAGATTATCCAATATCTGGTTGATGAGGTTGCGAAGAAGATACGTGAGCACGACGAACGGGAAAAGACACTCGGCCTATCCAGGGATGAACTGGCCTTCTACGACGCTCTAGCAGAAAACGAATCAGCAGTGCTGGTGTTGGGCGATGAAAAATTACGGATGATTGCCGTGGAAGTGGCTGAGAAGGTAAAGAACAATGCCGGTATCGACTGGACGATCCGGGAAAGCGCACGGGCAAAGTTGATGGTGTTGGTGAAACGGACCCTGAACAAATACGGATATCCACCGGACAAGCAGCAGAAGGCGATTGATACGATTCTGGAGCAGGCGAAACTGCTGGCCGATGGTTTGGCAGGGTAGCGAGAGAATGGCGATGATCAAAAGGGATAAAGAACACGAAGATCAATCAGGCCCTGACGTCAAAACGATAACAGTACAGGAGTTGATTAAGCTGCCTCTTGCGGAGCGGCGGCGAATTATGCGTCAACAAGCTGAAACGGCGCGAGAATATTACCTCAATAACCCTGAAATGAATTTAGGTGGCGGAGATTTCATTGACTATTAACACAGAGCATCTTCACTCTCTCACCATCATCGGCGGCGGCCTGGCCGGCTGCGAGGCCGCCTGGCAGGCCGCGCAGCGCGGCGTATCTGTTGTCCTCCACGAGATGAAGCCGGAGAAGTTTTCCCCAGCCCATCATCTGGCCGGCCTGGCAGAGCTGGTCTGCTCCAACTCGCTGCGCGGCATCTCACTCGATAACGCCGTGGGGCTGCTCAAGGAGGAATTGCGCCGCTGCGGCTCCCTCGTCATGGAAGCGGCCGAGGCAACCCGGGTACCGGCCGGCGGCGCATTGGCCGTTGATCGGCAGCTGTTTTCCGAGTATGTCACCGACAAGATGGAATCTCATCCGTTGATCCGGATCGAACGTGGCGAGCTTGCCAACATCCCGGCTGAAGGAGTTGTTGTCATCGCCTCCGGGCCGCTCACCAGCGATGCGCTGGCGGAGTCCCTGGCGGAGCTGACCGGTGACCGGCTGTACTTCTATGACGCCATTGCCCCGATTGTTGCCGCCGACTCGCTGGATATGGGCAAGATCTTCGCTGCATCCCGCTATGGGAAGGGGGATGGCGACGATTACCTCAACTGTCCGCTGAATGAGGCGGAGTATCTGGCATTTGTTTCCGAGCTGGTGGGAGCCGAGAAGGTGGCACCCCGGGATTTCGAGACGGTCGTCCATTTCGAAGGTTGCATGCCGGTGGAGACCATGGCCGAGCGCGGGGTGGAGACGCTGCGCTTTGGACCGATGAAGCCGGTCGGCCTGACTGATCCCCGCACCGGCGCAGAACCGCATGCCGTGATCCAGTTGCGCTCTGAGAATCGTGACAAGACCATGTTCAACCTGGTCGGCTTCCAGACCAAGCTGACTTGGCCGGAGCAGCGCCGGGTCTTCAGGATGATACCCGGCCTGGAACGCGTTGAATTCGTCCGGCTAGGCTCGATGCACCGCAATACGTTCATCAACGCGCCTGCCCTGTTGCTGCCGACCCAACAACTGAAAGCAGATCCGCGTCTGTTCTTTGCCGGTCAGATCACCGGGGTTGAGGGGTATGTGGAGTCGGCCGCCAGCGGCTTCCTGGCCGGCATAACCGCCGCCCGCCAGTTGCACGGCCTGCCGCTGTCTGTTCCGTCGCCTGAAACCGCTCTGGGAGCACTTATGGCGCATATCACCAACGCCGATGTCCGTCACTTCCAGCCGATGAATGTGAACTACGGCCTATTCCCGGAGTTGGTGGTGCGGGTGAAGAAGAAGGAGAAACGGCAGAAACTGGCTGAGCGGGCGCTGGCCGCGTTGGATGAGTGGAAGGAAAATCTGTAAATCCACCACGAAGGCACGGAGACACGGAGGGAATCAGGGAAGTGCATTCTTTCCAGAGTAATTTAGTCTTGAAGTGTTGTTTTGTTCGACTAAATTCTCTACAATAGCATCAGGTTTGAATTTCTTCGTGCCTCGCTTAGAAGCGCCTACTTTTGGCTGTGTCTCCGTGGTGAAAGGTTTTTTTTATGGAACAACAAGATATAGATCCCCTCAGACGGGTTGAAGACCAACTGAAAAAGTGCGTCAAATGCGGCGCCTGTCGCGCCAACTGCCCCGCCTTCACAGTCTTCGGTCGCGAGCCGGCCGTGGCTCGCGGCAAGATTGCCCTGGCCCAGCACATCCTTAAGGATGATATCGAGCTGGACGACCAGACCTATCTGGCCATGTCCAAATGCCTGCTGTGCGGCAGTTGCGTGGAAAAGTGCCCCAACGAGGTGCCGACCGACGAGATCGTGATTGCCGCCAGAGAGGCGCTGGCCGGAAAACGGGGACTGACCACCTTTCATAAGGCGGTCGGCCAGGTCATCAAGAACCGCTCCCGTATGAAGATGGGAGCCAGGATGGCAGCCCTGTTAGGTCCGCTGTTCTTTAAAAAGGTTCCCCAAAACTCTGGTCTGCGGCTGCGTTTTCCAATGCCTTTTGTGGGAAATCAACGCCACATCCCGGCCATCGCCAAAAAACCTTTCATGGACCGGCACCCGGAGGTGATTCCAGGCGAACCGGGCAAGCCGCGCATCGTCTTCTTTGTCGGCTGCATGACCAATTTTGTCTATACGGAGATTGGGGAGGCGGCGCTGGCGCTTTTTCGCCATCTGGGCTGTACGGTGATCATACCCAAGGGACAGCAGTGCTGCGGCCTGCCGGGCATGTCCGGCGGCGACATTGCTACGGTGCGTGATCTGGCGGAAAAGAACCTGGAGGAGATGGAAAGGTACGAGGCCGATTATGTGATGAGCGCCTGTGCAACCTGCGGCGGGGCCTTGCATCGCCTGTATCCTCTGGTGGTAGGCAAGCGAAATCCGGAATTGCGTGCCCGTCTGGACGCTCTGGCGGCCAAGACCGTGGACGCCTCCCAGTTGCTGCATCAGCTGGGCCTCAATCCGGTTGAGACCGGAGCAGGGGAGGACATCCGCATCACCTATCACGATCCCTGCCATCTGCGTACTCGTGGTTTGACCAAACAGCCTCGTGAGCTCTTGAAAGCTACCCCCGGAGTAGAGTTGAGCGAGATGGAGGGGGCTGACCGCTGTTGCGGCCTGGGAGGAACCTTCAACGTCTATCACTATGGTTCATCCATGACTATTAATGAGGCCAAGAGCCAGGCGATCGTCAAGACCGCCGCCCAGGCCGTGGCAACCGGATGCCCAGGCTGTATGATGCAGCTCTCGGACGGCCTCAAGCAGCAAGGTTCCCGGGTTGAGGTGCTGCATACTCTGCAGTTGCTGGCAAGGAAATTGAAGTTGATATAAAGCAGTTTCACGTTGGCAAAACCCCCCAAGTTCATGGAAACTTTGGGGGGTTTTGTTTATATAAGAGATTTTTATTGAAACTTAAATTTTTGCTGCAAATAAATGTTTTTTATTGACAATGTAAAGCAAATTGTATACAAACCCCGCATAAAATCTAGTTTTATTTTCAGCAGGGATGCTAATGAGCGATTACAATATTGGGGCCAAAATCAAGAAGCTGCGGCTTGCAAAAAAACTGACTCTTCAAGCGGTTGCGAGGGAAACAGGTTTTTCGCCGGCACTTATTTCTCAGATTGAGAACAACAATGTTTCTCCCCCCATTGCGACCCTTTCCAAGATAGCAAAATTCTTCGACGTCAAGATCGGCATCTTCTTTGCTGATGATGAAGAAGAGTGTCGCTTCGAGATTGTTCGAGCCCAGGAGCGCAAGGCTATTCCCAAGGTTATTTCACGGGCCGGAACCAGCCAGGGTTATTCATACGAATCCCTTTCTTTTCACAAACAGAATAAAAAGATGGAACCGTTTCTCCTGACCGTAACTGAAAAGGTATTGGAGGAAAATACCTACAGCCACGACGGGGAAGAGTTTCTCTTTATCATGAAGGGCACCGCCGAATTGCTGTTGGATGACAGGCGTGTGGTGCTCAATGAAGGTGACTGTGTCTACTTTGACTCTAATCTCAAACATCGTCTCCTTTCAAAAGATGGTGACGAAGTCAAGGTGTTGGCGGTCGTGACGAGATAGGGTGTGCCACGCAATTATAGTTCTCAGGATTTGAATCAGTTGATCTCCATATCAAGTAGCGGAAGGATGGTTGAGATGTCTAAAAAAGCGATAAAACCCTCACTGAAAAACCCGTTTGCACCTCCTGAAACTGTTGAATTTACGATTCCAGGTGAAATTCCAGGCAAGAAGGGCGGTTATGAGGAGGCGATGAAGGAAGGCTATGACCTGATCCAGCGCCCCGTCAAGTCGGTCAGTATCGCCCAGATTGAAAAACAACACTTCAAGAAGCGGATGACCGTCTGGGAGCGGATCCGCGTGCTGACGGAAAACGAGCCCAATATCCTTTTCCAGAACTGGGGTAAAAATCTGGATGGCGCATCTCTGGTGACCGGCATCCTCAACGTCAATGGTCGTGATGTAGCGCTCTACGGGCACGATTTTACGGTGCGGGCAGGTTCCATCGATGCTACCAATGGCCGCAAACTTGCCCTTCTGTTTCAGATGGCGGGTGAGAAAGGTATTCCCTTGATCGGCATGAACGACTCTGCCGGTGCTTTTGTGCCTGCCGGTGTGGGTGGTCTGGACGGCTATGCCGAGGCCTTTACTGCTCTGCGCAAGATCAGCGGTGTTGTTCCCTCCATCATGTGCATGTTCGGATTCAATGCTGGTGGCGGCAGTTATCTTCCTCGCCAGGGAAGCTTCCTGATCCAACCCCAGGATACCTTTTTCGGTCTGACCGGACCGGGTGTGGTCAAGTCGGTTCTGGGTGAGGACGTGACCCCTGAAGATCTGGGCGGCCCGAAGGTTCATGGGCAATCCGGGGTTGCCGACCTGACGGTCGAGGATGAGGTGTCAGCGCTGCGTACAGCTCTGCAGCTGCTTTCCTATCTCCCTGACAATAACAGCGTCATGGCACGTTTCCAGGAAACCAGCGATCCTCTGGATCGCAAAACCTGGGAAATCAACACACTACTGAAGAAGGCCTTCAACTCACCTACCGGTTTTAACACCCCCTTCGATGTCTCCATCATGATTCAGCAGATCTGCGACCATGGTGACTACTTTGAGCTCCAGCGGGACCGGGCCCGCGAGGCGGTGACCGCCCTCGGCCGTCTGGGCGGTAATGTTGTCGGTTTTGTAGCCAACAACAGTGCGGTTGCCTCAGGCCAGATTTCGGTGGACTCGGCATACAAGATTGCCCGCTTCAACCGCTTCTGCAATATCTACAACATCCCGATGATCTTCATGGAAGACACAACCGGTTTCCTGCCGGGACGAGAGCAGGAAGGACGCGGTATTGTCCAGGCTGGTCGCGCCATGCTGGACTCAATAGTCGATATCAGAACGCCGCGCATCCTGCTGATCATCCGCAACGCCTACGGCGGAGCTTATGCCTCGTACAACAACTACCCGACCGGCGCTGATCTGGTTCTGGCGCTCCCCACCACCCGCTTGGCGGTTATGGGACCTGCCGGCAAGGAATTCGTCTACAAGGACGAGGTGCGCAAGATGCGCGCTGCTGTTCTGGAACGGGTCAAATCCGGCGTCAAGGAACGGGTTGCGGCCGGCATGGAGGCAGGCGAGGCCAAGAAGGATGCCGAAAAAGAGGCGGCTGAATGGTTGAAGATCGAAGACACGGCACTGAATCTCCGGTATGAAAAAGAACTGATGAATCCGAAAGAAGGTCTGGCCCTGGGCTCCATCTCCTCGCTGGTCATGCCTACCGACCTGCGCAAGGTACTGGGTGAAAATCTGAACTTCTTCCTGCGTCATTACAAACCCGGACCAATGCAGGCCGTTCAGCGCGAGTTCCATTAATTTCATTTATTCCAAATTGGAGATAAAGAGACCATGCCACAGACAGATTACTACAAACATAATCCCCTGATTCACCGGAACCGCAAGTTGAGCAAGTCTTCCTCCGAGTGGGTACGTTCCTTTTCCTGTGAGGATCTCAAGCCGCTGATCGTATGCCGTGGCCCGATCCGTAAGGAGGCCATGGATGTCTATGAAGAGATGGGGATTTCCCACTATGGCATCTTGCTCTCCGAAAAAGACTCGATTGTTTATCCCAATGCCCTGGCCCCGGAACTGCGCCAGTTGACCGATTCCAAGCGAGTCCACCGGGTGCCCGATTATTCGGGCGCCAGCAAGGAAGAACGGGTCGAGCGCATCAATCAGATCATCCAGATGGCCAATGATAACGGCTATGACTCGATCTTCGCCGGTTACGGATTCATGGCCGAGGACGAGGAGTTTGTGTCTGCCATTGAAAAGGCCGGCCTAAAGTTCATCGGTCCCTGCGCGGTCACCCAGGCGCGGGCCGGCAAGAAGGACGAAGCCAAACGGACCGCTTTGCAGGTGAATGTCAGCGTCACGCCCGGTGTAGACAATGTCACCGCCCGGACCTTGCTCAAAAAATATCCAACCCGCGAAAAACTTCTTAAAATAGTCGAGGCCGAAGATCTGGCCTGTGACAAGAAGATTCTGGAGGACAAGAAGATTGCCATTGAGGTTCTGGCTGATCACATCCTGATGGCCTCCTACAACAAGGGAATTGACCTGTTCTCCATCGATGAGCTCTGTGCCCAGGTTCAGACCGAGGTCACCGAACTGTTCAAGAAATACCCGCAGAGCCGCTTCCGTATCAAGGCAATTGGTGGCGGCGGCGGCAAGGGACAACGTCTCCTGGGAGCCTCTTTGCTGGCTGTCAAAAAGGCCGATGACAAGGCGATTGCCAAGGCTGCTGCCGAGGCCCCGGCCATGGTGCGGGAAGTGCTCAACGAGGTCAAGGCCAACGGTGTTGGCGAAAATAAGAACGTTTTGATCGAGCTGAACATCGAACAGACCCGCCACAACGAGATTCAGCTGTTGGGAAACGGTGAATGGTGTGTCTCCCTTGGTGGTCGCGACTGCTCCCTGCAGATGCATGAGCAGAAGCTTCTGGAGGTTTCTGTTACCCAGGAAGGGTTGATGGCGGCCATTGAGAAGGCCAAGGCAGCCGGCAGAAAGGAAGAGGTCAAGGCCCTTGAGTCGGATTTGAAGGTGCTGGCAAGGATGGAGGAAGAATCGGCCCGCTTTGGCCAGGCAGTAAAACTGGATTCCGCCTCTACCTTTGAGTGTATCGTTGACCGCGACCGTCACTTCTTTATGGAGGTGAATACCCGTATCCAGGTTGAACACCGCGTGACCGAACTTTGCTATAGCCTTAAGTTCGTAAACCCCAAGGACAAGAATGATTTTTTCATGGTTGAATCCCTGGTGGAGGCTATGGCCCTGCTGGCGCGTCACAAGGAGCGTCTCCCCAAGCCGGAGCGGCTCGTTCGTTTCAATGCCTCGGTCGAAGCGCGTCTGAATGCAACCGACGCTTCTCTGTCGCCCCACGCCGGCGGGATGATCCGCTACTGGTCTAAACCGATCAAAGGCGAGGTCCGTGATGACCAGGGCATCAGCATGCTTAATCCCGATACCGGTATCTTTATGAAATACAAGGTGGCTGGTGCTTATGACTCCAATATTGCTCTGCTGCTTACCAAAGGAGACGATCGCCTGGCCAGTTATGAGCGGCTTTCCGAGGTATTACGCAGCACCACGCTACGGGGCAGCGCTTTGGCCACAAACCTGGAGTTCCACTATGGACTGGTTAACTGGTTTCTGGGCAGGAACGTTATGGCCAAGCCGACAACCCGCTTTGTGGTCCCGTATCTGGCGCTGGTAGGTACCCTTAAGGAGGAGGCCAACAAGCTGGATGTAGTCTATGCCTTTTTCCAGATGAAAAAACATTATGCCAAACTGATCTCCGAGCAGTATGCCGACCAACCGGATGTCTGTGCCAAAGAGCTAAAAAACATGTCAGCCCTGCTGGATCGCAAAGGTACTCTGATCACTCGCCCCATGGAGCGGCTCCTGGAAGATCCGCACCTGCTGTCGGGATGGCTGAGCATGAATACGAAAAACTTCCGCATCGAAAAGGGCAAGGTTGTCTGGCTGAGGAATCCGCTTGGAGTTCTCAAGGAAACCTACGAATATCTGCATATGAATTTCCGCCCGCACAAACCGGCTGCAGAGATAATCTGGGATCATGACAATGAACTGCTGCAACAGTCGTTACACTTCTCCCGCACCTTGCGTGAAAAACTCGGGCTGGAGCGCGACGAGTATTTCAAGCTTAATGAACTGGTCAATATGGAAAAACCCCAGGCCGGCTTTGATGCAGAAACCTGGGAGCAGATCCGTTCCGCCCATTTTGGCTATGAGGCTGGCCTCGAAATGTTGGGCATGCTGTTTCTGATTGGCGAAAACACCAAATTCTGGGACATGAAGGTAACGGACGATCTGGAGGTTGTGATACCTGATTATCTGACCGATCTCGACCTGCAGGCCCGGATGAAAAAGATCCTGGTGCCGCCGCCAGCGACCAAAGCGGACGAGATTGTCGCGGTGTGCGGTGGTATGTATTATGGTCAGGAAGCACCTGGACTGCCCCCCTTCATCTCCGAAGGGATGCATTTCGAGAAGGACCAGCCGCTCTATATCATAGAAGTAATGAAGATGTTTAATACAATCCGGGCGCCTTTCTCCGGCACTATCGACAAGATCATCATGGAAGGCGGTGACGGCACCATTGTCCAGAAGGGGCAGCCGCTCTTCAAAATAACCCCGGATGAGAAATTCGTTGAAGTTGATGTCAAGCTGATCGAGAAAGAGAAGCGTGAACGAACAACGACCTATCTGAATGCTGTTCTTTAGAATACGTTATAAAAACTGAGGCAAAGAGAAACAGCGAATATCAATTGAAAAAAGGCTAGAGTTAAAAGGATCCACCTTTTCTCACTAGCCTTTTTTCCCATCAAAGTATTTTCTGAACTGTATAGGTTTTGGTTTACTGGTAGAGAACTTTTCGTAGTTTTAAATCAATCCATGGGGTTACTACTTATGAGCATCAAGGACAGCAAGCTGAAATGGAACGAGACGGTCGCCAAAAATATCGCTAGGTCGCCGGAGAGGATGAAGGAATTTCGCACCACCTCCAATATCGTGATGGAACGCTGCTTCGCACCCGGTTTTGATTATCCCGGCTACGAAGAACAACTGGGATTTCCCGGAGAATACCCCTACACGCGCGGCGTACAGCCGACCATGTATCGGGGCCGTTTCTGGACCATGCGCCAGTACGCAGGTTTCGGCACGGCCAAGGAATCCAACGAACGCTACAAATATCTGCTTTCAGCCGGCCAGACCGGCCTTTCGGTCGCCTTTGACCTGCCGACCCAGATGGGGTACGATTCGGACGCTGCCATGAGCATGGGCGAGGTCGGCAAGGTCGGCGTCGCCATCGACTCCCTGGCCGATATGGAGATCCTGTTCGACGGCATCCCGCTCGACACGGTCTCCACCTCCATGACCATCAATTCCACCGCTGCCATCCTGCTCTGCATGTACATCGCCGTAGCCGAGAAACAGGGCGTGTCGGCCGACAAGATCTCCGGCACCATCCAGAACGATATCCTCAAGGAATACATGGCCCGAGGTACCTACATCTACCCGCCCAAAGAATCCATGCGGATCATTACCGATATCTTTGCCTACTGCAAGGATAACGTACCCAAATGGAACACCATCTCCATCTCCGGCTACCACATCCGCGAGGCCGGCTCCAGCGCTGTCCAGGAAGTCGCCTTCACCCTGGCCGACGGCATCGCCTATGTGGATGCCGCCATCAAGGCTGGTCTGGAGGTCGATGAATTTGCGCCGCGTTTGGCGTTCTTCTTCAACGCCCATAACAACCTGTTCGAAGAGGTTGCCAAGTTTCGCGCCGCCCGCCGCATCTGGGCCAAGATCATGAAGGAGCGCTTCGGCGCCAGGGATCCCAAATCCCGGATGCTTCGCTTCCATACACAGACCGCCGGCTGTACCCTGACCGCCCAGCAACCGGACAACAATATCATGCGCGTTACCATGCAGGCCTTGGCTGCCGTACTGGGTGGCACCCAGTCCCTGCACACCAACTCCCGCGACGAAGCCCTGGCCCTGCCGACTGAGGATTCTGTCCGCATTGCCCTGCGCACCCAGCAGGTCATTGCCTACGAATCCGGCGCAGCTGACTCCATCGACCCGCTGGCCGGATCGTTCCTGGTGGAGTCGTTGACCGACCAGATCGAAAAAGCCGCCCTGGAGTACATCGATAAGATCGACCAGCTGGGGGGCGCAGTCGAGGCCATCTCGCGCGGATTCCAGCAGAAGGAGATCCAGGATTCGGCCTATGCTTATCAGAAATCCATCGAAAAGAACGAACTGATCATCGTCGGCGTCAACAAATTTACCGTCCAGGAACCGCCTCCGACCGGCCTGCTCAAGGTCAAGGAAGAGGTGGAGATCTCCCAGAAAAAGTCCCTGGGTGAGATGAAGGCCGGTCGGAATGATGCCGCGGTGAAAACGGCTCTGGCTCAACTGGAAACAGCTGCTAAAGGTAGCGACAATCTGATGCCCCATATTCTCACAGCGGTAAAAACCTACGCAACCCTAGGCGAAATCGCCGACGTATTCCGGAATGTATTCGGGAAACATACGGAGACGGTGGTGCTGTAGTATAGTTCAGACCCACCACGGAGGCACAGAGACACGGAGAAAGTCTTCCAATCCACGAAGCACAACTACTGACGTATTTAAAGCTGTCTGGTATTAGAACAGGATTGTTGTTAAATTTCCATATCCACGTAATGAAGGATGGCTTGAAAAGAATGGTATTGTAGTTCTCCGTGCCTTCGTGTCTCCGTGGTGAAAAGAGTTTACCATTGCTTACAAAAATCAACCATATCGGCATAGCTGTAAAATCACTGGACGAAGCACTGCCCTTCTATCGCGACAATCTGGGAATGGACTTTGCTGGTGTCGAGGAGGTTAGCGAGCAGATGGTCAGGGTGGCCATGTTGCAGGTCGGGGAATCCAAGATCGAACTGCTGGAACCAACCTCGCCGGATAGCCCGGTGGCCAGATTTATCGAGAAGAACGGCCCCGGCATCCATCATCTGGCTTATGAGGTTGCCGACATTGAGGTGGCGATTGCCAAGCTGATTGCTGACGGTGCTCGAATGATCGATGATAAGCCTCGCAACGGCGCTCACGGTACCCGCATTGCCTTTGTGCATCCTAAAAGCAGCAATGGTGTGCTGACAGAACTATGTCAAGTTGGACACTAATACATCACCTTAGGTCTGTATCTAGTAGCAAGTTGTTGTGGTAACGCAGTAGTTACAGGCTGTTACACGACAAAAGCATATTTATTGCTTGACTTCCGTTTGATTTATTGTATATTACGACGAACTTTTCAGAACACCTACTGAAACAAACGATCCTAAGAAGTAGCTAACCGATTGATTTTATTGATGCATTGTCTGTGTGGGCAGCATTTGAACCGGGAGCGAAATACACTGTGAAACGTTTCAGCAAAATATCGAAAAAAGTTTTTGGACAAATACCCTTGGCGGCCTCTATTTGTGGCTGTTCAAGGGTATTTGCGTTTTATGTGCAGGAAATTGTCCAAGGGGGTAAATAAATATAATTCCGAAGTGCACGAGTCGTGTTTTTCGGGATGTAATAATACAGTTTGCGATGACAGTTACCGCTTTTGACACCAAATAACGTATGGAAGGTGGTGAGAAACGGCACAGAAATTAAACTAATCAGACGTTTGACCGCAGTAGTATAAAGCATCTTATAAAATTGAAGGAGGCACACATGAGTTTCAAAAAAGCAGTAGCAATTGCAGCAGCAGCAGGCGCCCTGGCCGCGATCTCCGTCCCGGCAATGGCATTGGAGAACGAGTTCCACGGCACATTCGGTTTCAACACCACTTTCTCCAACTTCCAGGATGGCGGTTCGGGCGATTTCAGCCCAATCGGTCGTAGCGACAAAAAGATGAACAACTATATCGAGCAGCGTGCTCGTCTGCAGTACACCGCCAAGGCCAGCGATGATCTCAAGCTGGTTACCCATTTCGAGCTGGATACCCGTTTCGGTGTGGCCGCCGGTGCTGGTGACTTGGATACAGACGCGATCTCTCTTGAAACCAAGAATGTCTATCTGGATTTCAACCTCGGCAAAAATTTTAACACAAAGCTTGGTCTTCAGCCCTATACCGACACTATCAAGGGTGTTTTTATTACAGCTGACCTGCCGGCCATCATGACCACAACCACACTCGGCGCCTATAAGCTGAACCTGGGTTACTCGCGATTTAATGAACAAATTGAAGCAGACGGCCGTCTCGGCGGGAACAATAAAGACCTGTTCATCTGGGACAATATCTTTGCTGTCAACAAGGATACTAAAGCAGCGTTCTCCTACTACTTCCTTGCTGATTATGCAGCAGGTTCAACAGGTGCTGGTCCCGCTACTTATATTTTGAATAGCCACACCGCTGACCAGGCGATACTGCTGAATACGTTTGCTCTGAGTGGTGAGTCCAAAATTGGTCCCGCAACCCTGAGTGGATTTGCTGCCATGCAGGCTGGTCATCAGAAACTGACAGGCCCAGGCAATACCAGTAAACAATTCCATGGTTGGGCCGCCAATGTGGCAGCCAAAGTTGCTGCAGGACCTGGCACAGCAAAAGCAAGCTTCCTGTTCACTTCTGGTAACAACAGCACTAGTGGCTCACACTACAAAGGCTGGATCACCTCTACCGTTAACTCATACAACGAAGGCGGCATGATGATCCTTGCCCGCAACACTGCCAACAGCCCCGGTTCCACAGACAGATATATCCGGCGCAATGTTACCAACATTGCAGTTGCCAGCCTGGGTTATGACGCCAAGCTGTCCGACAAGCTGTACCTGAACGGTAATCTTGGTTTTGGTTGGACCCCTGCTTCTGGGGAAGTCGCTAAAAACAGCAGTGACTTCATGGGCACTGAGATGAACCTTGAGACCGGTTACAAAGTGTACAGCAACCTGACCTTGAAGGCTCAGGCTGCATACATGATATTGGGCGGCCTCTATAAAGATACTGCTACTAACGATGCTACAAAAAACCCTGAAAACCCTTACACCATGCGTCTCCTGGCTGCCTTTGCCTTCTAATTATTGTATTACCTGATGTGCTCTTAGGGCGGGAGAAATCCCGCCCTTTTTTTTGTGAATAGGTGGCAACCGTAAAAAATGGCTTTTGTTTTGACTTTGCAAGGTACATTTGCAATAATTCGTCGGCTCATAACCTGTTCCGGAGGCTCCATGAAAAAACTTGTAATCTTGTGTATCGCCGTGATTGCGGTGTTCAGCGCTATTCCCGTTCTTGCTGCTCAGGTACGGGTTTATGTTGCCGACATCAATGCCATAGGTGTCCAGAATAAGGATGAAATGAAGGCGACGCTGCAGATGTTGTTGTCTTCACGCTTGAGTGGCGACAAGATAATGGCGGTGGGCAGTGCTGCTGAAGCAGATACTCTGGTTACCGGTACATATGTTACCATCGGCAAGGTATTCAGTATCGATGCCGTGGCCAAGACAGCAAGCGGCAAGACGCTGACCCGCGCTTTTGTGCAGGGCGAAAACCAGGATGACCTGATCCCCGCCGTGGGAAAGCTGGCTGATAAATTGTCTGCCGAGTTGGTGAAAATTTATTCTGCCGGTTCGCCTGCTTCGGGAACATTGCCGCATGTTACCGTGCCGATTACTTCCGATCTTATCAAAAACGAACAGCAGGTGCGTCCTGCCCCGGCCGGAGAATTCATTAAACCCCGTGAGCAAGAACAGGGCAATACCGGCGGCTGGCTGAGTAAGCGCCTGGACGGAGCTGCTAATCTGATAGCTGCAGGCAAGAGACTGCAAGATGGCAGTCGCGAGATTTTTCTGGCGGAGAACCGCCGGTTCTCTTACTACCGCCAAGGCAGCGATATGAAGCTCGTGGCAGACACGGAGTTGAAAACTACCGAAAAGATCCTTTCGCTGGATACGATTGAGAACAGTGACGGTAACCTGGATATCTATGTGACCATCATTCGTTCCGATGAACTGGCCTCGCAGGTCTGGCAGGTAAAGGGCGACAAGCTGGTGCAGGTGGCCGCAAACCTGCCCTATTTCTTCCGAGCATTCGACCTGGCCGGCACTTCCAAGAAACTTTACGCACAGGGAATGGGCCGTGATGCAGATTATTATGGCGATGTATCAGAGGCGACACGAAACGGCTCCAATATTACCCTCAAAAACCCAATCAAAATGCCACGCTATGCCAATATCTACAGCTTCAACCAGCTCCGCGACCGAGAAGGTAAGACATTTTCGGTGGTTATCAATCCGGACGGTTATCTAATTGTCTATGATCAGGAGCTGAATGAGCTTTGGCGCAGCAATGACAAGTTCGGCGGCTCGGAACTTTACTTTCAGAAAGAGGACGCTGATGTGCGCGTGACTGGCGATAAGTTCCGCTGGATCTTCATGAATCAGCGTGTTCAGGTTACCTCCAAGGGTGAGATTCTGGTGGGTAAGAACGATGGCTTCTGGGTTATCGGTAATGCCCGTTCTTATAAGAAAGGGGCGGTTTACAATCTGGTGTGGAATGGGTCAAGCCTGGAAGAGAAGTGGCGCACTCGCGATACTCAAAATTACATGCCTGATTATTTATATGACGAAGCACGCAATGAGCTACTGATACTGCAAACTGTGCAGCGGCCCGGCATCAATGGTCGTGGAGCCTCATCCCTGGCTATCAAGAAAGTGGAGTAGGGGCGTGGCCTTGGCCCGCCCTTGCTGCCATAGCCAATAATGCAGGAGATCCGGTAAAGGCGGGCGACCCAAGGGTACGCCCCTACGGAAACCAAAAACAATGACCAAAACGGCACCCGATATATCCCTTCCACGTGGAGTCAGTGACTTTCTGCCCGAGACAGCCGCCAAGATCGGTTATATCGAGGCCAAGATCCGTCGTGTGTTTGAGCTGTGGGGTTTCCGGCGCGTAATCACCCCCAAGCTTGAGTACGAAGATGTCATGGCAATCGGCATGGGAGACGAGTTGAAGGGTAAAACCTATCGCTTCGATGACCGTCAGACCGGACGACTCCTGGCCTTTCCTCCTGATATCACCCCCCAGATCGCCCGAATAGTTGCAACTCGTCTAAAAAGTTGGCCGCTGCCGCATCGTATCAGCTACAGCGGTAGGGTGTTACGCCAGACAGAGATGCAGACAGGTCGCAGCCGTGAAATTTTTCAATCGGGTGTTGAGCTGATCGGTCTCGATTCCCCCGAGGCGGATGCCGAGATGATTGCCATGGCGGTGGAAGCTATGCAAGGTCTAGGTTTCGACGATTTCAAGATTGATTTGGGGCAGGTGGAATTCTGTCGCGGCGTCATGGCTGCGTCCGGACTAAGCGGAGCACCTCTTCGTGAACTTCAGGAGGCCGTAGCCCGCAAGGATAGTTCTGCGGTGGCAAAGGTACTGGCAGAAAGCAACGTATCCGCTGATGCCTGCCGGGAGATAAGCGTATTGCCGCGTTTGTTCGGTGGTCGTGAGGTGTTGCTGGAAGCAGAGCGGGTAGTGACCAACAGCCGATCCCGCCTGGCACTGGAAAATCTGCGCCAGGTGCTTGATATCCTGGATATCCATGGTGTCAGCGATTTTCTGACTATTGACTTGGGAGAAACCCGTGGTTTGGATTACCATACCGGCATTACCTTTGAAGGTTTCGTTTCCGGCCTGGGCGAACCGGTTTGCGGTGGTGGCCGTTATGACACCCTGACCGCTCGTTACGGTTTTCCGGCTCCGGCTACCGGTTTTACGTTCAATATACTGAATTTGCTCCAGGCACTGGAACGGCAGCCCGAGGTTGAAGCCTGTACGACGCGGGATTTTTTGCTATTTAACTGTTGTAATGACCGGCGCGAGGTGTTAGAGGTAGCTCGGCTGCTGCGTGTGAAAGGGTTTACAACTGCTCGTGACATCATTCGCCGGGAATACGACAGCTCCGTGGAGTATGCCCGCCGCATGAACATCCGTTGCATGCTGGTCATTGGTGATGAAGCTAATAATGATGGTTATATCGCCGTTCGCATAGCAGATGGGCACAGAGTCTATATTGAAAAAAATATGTTACAGCAGGACGGCCTGATGAAATTCATTGAAGAAAGCCAGGGAGACGAATAGACATGGCAAATGTGGTTGTAGTGGGCGCCCAGTGGGGCGATGAAGGTAAGGGCAAGGTCGTAGATATCTACACGGAATACGCCGACGATATCGTGCGTTATCAGGGGGGCAATAACGCCGGGCACACCCTGGTGGTTGGAAGCGAAAAGGTTGTGCTGCATCTAATCCCTTCCGGTATTCTGCACGAAGGCAAGCGCTGTATCATTGGTAACGGCGTGGTGCTTGACCCGGAGGTGTTCATCAAGGAAATCACCAAACTCAAGGAATCGGGCCGTATCAAGGACGACTCCTGTTTGCTGCTTTCGGAGTCGCTGCACATCATCATGCCCTATCACAAGCTGATCGATATTGCCCGTGAGGCCAAGAGCGGCGACAAAAAGATCGGCACTACCGGTCGCGGCATAGGTCCCTGTTATGAGGACAAGATCGGTCGGCGCGGCATCCGCCTGATGGATCTGCTTGAACCAGAGGTCTTTGCCCGCAAGCTGAAGGAGTTTCTGGTTGAGAAAAACTTTATTCTGGAAAAACTCCTGAATGAACCCGCGTGCGGTTATGATGAAATCTACGCAGAATATCAGCGCTATGCAGCGATACTCCGTACTTATGTGGCTGACACTTCGCTGATCCTCAGCAAAGACCTCAAGTCGGGCAAGAAGGCGCTTTTTGAGGGTGCACAGGGAACGTTATTGGATGTTGACCACGGCACCTATCCTTTTGTTACTTCGTCTTCGACCTGTGCCGGTGGTGCCTGTACTGGTTCGGGAGTCAGCCCGCGCGATATTCACGAGATTATTGGCATATCCAAGGCCTATGTTACCAGGGTCGGTAGTGGTCCCTTTCCAACAGAGCTATTGGAAGAGACGGGTGAGCAGCTACGTCAGACCGGCGGCGAATTTGGTGCAACCACAGGCCGGCCGAGGCGTTGTGGCTGGTTTGATGCCATGGTTATCCGCTATTCCGTACGGGTCAACGGCCTGACAGGAATTGCCCTGACCAAGCTGGACGTGCTCTCTGACTTTGATACGATCAAAGTTTGCACCGGTTACACTTTTGAAGGTAAAGTTCTGGAGACGTTGCCGGCCGCCTTGAATATCTTTGAGAACTGCCAGCCGATCTACGAGGAACTTCCGGGATGGAAGACCGACATCACGGGTGCCAAGAACTTCGCTGATCTTCCGGACAACGCTCGCGCATATGTCCGCAGGCTTGAAGAGCTGGCAGGTTGCCAGATTGTAATGGTATCTGTCGGTCCGCGTCGCGACCAGACCATTACCCTGCGTAACCCGTTTGCGTAATTTCACATTTACAGTTTAGGTACTGAAGCGAGGGCGTGATATCACGCCCTCGCTTTATAATTTCGCCGTGAGGAGGTTATATGAAGGTAGCTATTCTAACTCTTAGCGATAAGGGAGCCCGTGGTGAACGTGTTGATGAAAGCGGCCCTGCCCTGGCTGCCTGGTTGGCGGACAAAGGTGTTCATGCTGTGCGTGCACTGATCATACCGGATGAATTTGATTTGATCGTATCTACGCTGAGGGATTGGGCTGATACTGATTTGGCGGATTTGATTTTGACAACAGGCGGGACCGGGGTGTCGCCCCGGGATGTAACTCCTGAGGCCACTCTGCAGATAGTGGAGCGAATAATACCAGGAATCGGTGAGCTCATGCGTCTCAAGAGTCTGGAAAAGACGCCGATGGCGTCGCTGTCCAGGGCTGTTGCCGGTATCCGGCGGCAATCATTGATTATCAATCTTCCTGGAAGCCCTAAAGCGGCACTGGAGAATCTGGAGGCTGTCTGGCCGGTGATAGGCCACGCCGTGGAGAAGATCCGTGGCGACGAAGGCGATTGTGGTGGACTTTTTAGCAGGTAAATTCAGGGTAGCTGTCCTGGACACTTCTCCCGCCTGACAACCAGTTCCGGGTTAATCGTCAATAACTGATCTCATCTTCTTCCGCACAGAAACAGCCTTTTTTTCAGTCAAACGATTTTCCTTGGCTTTACGAGGGATTTTGGTGGCAATCCGCTTCTTTATCTTGCGCTCACGCTTCTCAAGTGCTGCCCGCAGACGTGCCATGGCCATCTCGCGATTTTGTGCCTGTGAACGGCTCTCAGAAGCTTGTGCAACTATGCCGGAAGGCAGGTGGCGGATACGTACCGCCGAATCAGTGGTATTTCTGTGTTGCCCGCCTGGACCAGATGCGCGGTAAAATTCAATCTTGATATCGGATTCTGGTATGTTAGTCGCCATGCTGCACATGCCTCATTCGGCAAGAAAGATGATTTGAAAAAGTTTTCTTCGGCATCCATGTCGTAAAGATATTTATGGGTAAGGATGAGTATGAATGGGCGAAAAAAAATCTGAGTACCCACGATGGAGTACTCAGATTCGATGAGTTTGGCGTCCCCTACCGGATTTGAACCGGTGTCGCCGCCGTGAAAGGGCGGTGTCCTGGGCCGGGCTAGACGAAGGGGACGTTTGTTAAATATCACGCTTGGTCCGCCGAAGCGGTTCCTGGCCCAGTGCAAGCGCGACAGACGTCAATATATACCGGAAGAGGGATTTGGAGTCAATATATTTTTTAGAGCACTGGAATTTTTTTAGGCGCGGCATGTTGCCGTCGTTGTTTGCTGTATAGAGTGGGTAGTGTCATAAGGGGAGGTAAAGGAAGATGTTTTTTGATAAATACGGGGACAAAAAAGGGCCTGACATCACTGTCAGGCCCTTGAATGTTTGGTGAGCCGCGTTGGGGTCGAACCAACGACCACCTGATTAAAAGTCAGGTGCTCTACCGACTGAGCTAGCGGCTCAAAGAGAAGACGATATTTACATCAGAAAAACGCGAGAGTCAATACTTTTTTTGCTTTGTTGGATTAATCACCAATGGTACCATTACCCTGCATGGCACTTTTGTGCGTGCTATTGTCTAAAGTAATCCAGTAATTACCTGGTGTTGAGTTAGAAGTATACTCTGTGTGCATTAAAGTGAGGTTGGCGTGACCGAGAAGGTGTCTATTGAGTATAATGATTCTTATGACTATCCGAGTCTTCGAGAGAGCGTTGTGTCGCTGTTGAAGCCGCTAGGTGGTATAGAAGCTTTTGTCAAGATCGGTGAGCGGGTACTCCTAAAGCCCAATATGTTGGTGGGTAAACACCCTGATTTGGCGGTGACGACTCATCCGGCATTGGTGCGGGTCGTGGCAGAGCTGGTAAAGGAAGTCGGCTGTGAGGTGCTGATCGGTGATAGCCCCGGATTCGGAGGGTTTTTCAGTGTTGCTGAGCGAAGTGGTATCCAGAAGGCTGCCGAGGAAAGCGGAGCCGCGCTTGTGCCCTTCGGGGACACTGTTGAGGTGCAAGGCGGAGGCACTTTTCGCCGTATTGCCATCGCGCGGGTTTACTGGGAGGCTGATAAGGTTATAAATCTGCCTAAGTTGAAGACCCATGAGATGATGACCATGACTTGTGCCGTAAAAAATTTGTTCGGTGTGGTGGTGGGGGCTGAAAAACCGGGCTGGCATCTAAAGGCGGGAACCTCTCGGGAAATTTTTGCCCGCTTGCTGCTGGAAATCTATCTGCTGAAAAAACCAACACTGAATATTGTCGACGGAATTGTGGCCATGGAGGGTAACGGGCCGGCAAGCGGAGATCCACTCTCACTTGGTGTACTCCTGGCGGGAAGTAATCCAGTCGCGGTGGATGTCGTTGCAGCGCGACTGGCTGGGATACCGGCCGACCTGCTTTATGTTGAGCGTGAGGCCGTGGAAATGGGGCTGCCGGGTAGCCGTTGGGAGGATGTCG
>Ga0209212_1001793_pt1 | contig 33090 bp, 45 predicted proteins | sample RifGroC2_FD_183996 | JGI IMG/M metagenome (GOLD analysis project Ga0209212, IMG submission 183996) | Groundwater microbial communities from Rifle, Colorado, USA - Groundwater C2 (SPAdes) (version 2) | ecosystem: Environmental > Aquatic > Deep subsurface > Groundwater | place: Rifle, Colorado...
GTTATGAATAAACAAGGAAATCCCGAGCTGAAACTGATAACTGATTATAAGCATAACGCCAGCCTTCGCGAAAGCTTCAACCGTCTCGCCCGCTCGGTTTTCGGAATCGATTTTGAGCCATGGTACCGCGCCGGGTTCTGGAACGAAAGGTATGTCTGCTGCTCGTATGCGGACGGAAATGAAGTGGTCTCGAATGTTTCCGTCAATATGATTGATCTGGTGATCAGCGGCGAAATTAAAAAAGCCGTCCAGATCGGCACCGTTATGACGCGCCCGGATCACCGCAAAAAAGGCCTTTCGGCTAAGCTGATGAATTTCGCGCTGAACGAATACGGCCCGAAGGCCGACCTCGTTTATCTTTTCGCGAACGAATCGGCCTACGGATTCTATCCCGGCTTCGGTTTTGAAGAAGTCCGTGAGGCTTCTTTCGAATTCGTTCCGGAGCCGCGCGGAAAAAGTAATCCGTGCTTGAGAAGGCTCGACACCGCCTGCGAAAAAGACCTTTCAATATTAAAAAGACTGGCTTTTAACAGAGCGCCGGTTTCGAAAAAACTCGGCGTTATAAATGATTCTCATTTGATTATGTTCTATTGTCTGAATTATTACTCGGACAATATTTATTATTCGGACAGCCTGGATACCGCCGTTATTTACAAGATAGAAAACGGCTCCCTTTATTTATACGATATTTTAAGCGAACGGGCTGCTGCTGATAATATCGGGTTATTAGATTCGCTCGGCGAACCCATGCGCACATCCGGCGCGGCAAAGATAATTTTCATGTTCACGCCCGATATTTTCGTGCCCGGCGTTAAAGGAATTTGCGAAGAAAGGGATTATAAATTTTTCGTGAAACCATTATCCTGCGGGCTATCCGGCGAGTTTACATTTCCGGCGCTTTCTCACGCGTGATTTATGAAATCAAAGAAATTTAAAGCAGAACTATTCTTTTGATCGCGGCTTTCCGGGACCTTTATCCGGGTTCTGAGTTTTGGAGAACAGCACGATATTCGAGCTGTGGTCGGCCAGGATTATGTCCTTCACGCCGTCCCCGTTGAAATCGGCGAATATGAGATCGTTCGTCCAGGTCGGCCATACGAGGTTCCAGATAAGTTCGCCTTCGGCGTTGAAGATAAAAACGGTCGAATGCGACACGCATGTGACTCGCGGATTCACCGAACGCACGATTATCTCCATCGTTCCGTCGCCGTCGATATCCTCTTCGCATATACCCATAGTGGAAGTTTTATAGGTTTTTTCGCCGATCTTCAGATTGTCGCGGCTTAATTCATATTTTTTAGCGGACTCTTCGTAATTGTTCTTTTCGTCGGCGGCCATCGCTTTTCTGCGCCTGACGGCGTTTTCCGCGCCGGGCGGCGTGTCGATCTTTTTCCATAATTGGTCCAGCACGACCGTCTGGCCGGCCGCCTCGAAAACCAGTTCGTTGCGAGAGTCGCCGTTGACGTCTTCAACGGCCAGGCAGGAAGGATAAGTATTGACGTCGTGCCTGTAGGTTTCAATGAGCCCGTAGCCGATCGAATTGGCGTCTTCGGTCAGGAACCTGTCGTAATCGGGGAGGTTGACCGCTACTTCAGAGCCGGGCATGGACGGGAATGCGGAATTGTTTCCGCCGGGCGCCGGGATGCCGCCCTTCTGAGCGGAAGCATAATGCGGCGAAACGGCCAGCAGAGCGATAAAAATAAGAGCGGCAATAAGTTTTTTAAACATGGATAAAGCCTCCGTTCATTATTAATTTAGTGGAAATAAGTCCTTTACAGATATAGAAAAATCATCGTTCATTCAATTTCTTTTGTCAGCAGGTATTTTCTGCTCGTCGTAAACGGCGGGCTCAGAGCGCGATACCTGCGTGAAACCGGTAGCCGAAAATGAAATCGAGCCTTCCGGCCAGTTAAGGTCGATGACCCAGTCGTATTCGGTAAGTTTTTTATTGGCGGTTTTTCGGGGGTTGGATCTTTCGACGTGGCCGACCGACATATCGAGCGAGCAGTCTTTCCAGTCGACATCTATTTTGAGATTGGATACGTTCTGAAATGTGAGCGTGGACGGAGATATGAGGAATTTATAGTTTTCCCCCTCGCCGCATATCCAGTCGTGGATGAAGTCGAGGTCCAGTATCAGTTCGAATTTTTCGGCGTCGAGGCGGATCGCGTGAATGTAATTGTCGTGCCAGTCGATGCTGCTGAAATCGCGTATCGAATATTTTGTCTTAACTGCGGCTTTGGCCATTTTACATACCTCCGGCGTAAAAGAACTTAAATTACGAGCGTTCGGGCGCTTCTTGGCTTCTTAAATTAATTATATAACAGATAAAAACAAAAATCAACTAAATATTATTAATTTTGAATATATTTGAACATATTCTTTTATTTTGAAAAGATGTATGATAAAATTAAAATATACCCCGACGGGTGCGGCAAAAATGTTCGTTGCCCCGAACTTCTTTATTTACAGATGTTAAACGAATATGACCCCAAAATTTTTATTGAAGGATTCTGAATTCTAATTATGAGAAAAAACGTAACGGGCGGAACTATAGTCTGGTCGAAATCTAATGCGGGCGAGTTATTTCCATTCGTAGCGACCCCGATGACCTTCAGCGTTTCCAAAAAGTTCATAACTTCACTTTTATCACCGTTCACAAAGAATTTTGGTATAAATATTGCCGGTTCGCTCCCATTCGGCCTTGTGGCGGGGCGTATTTACGTCAATATGAATTTCGCCGCCGCGCTCGTAAGAAAAGCCACATTTTCGCTGAAAAGCGATTTTTCAGAACTTTTCGGCGGCGACTGCGGGGAACTCGCGCGCGCGCTGGAGATATTGAAACACGCCAACGGAAGCGGCGTCGATTTTTCATGGATCAAATTCATATCGCGCCTTCCTTATATGGCATTTCATTTCGCCGCGAAAAACTTTTCCGCGAAGCGTTTTGAGATCGACGGCGAATTGATCGAAACTCTCGAAAAATATTACGCGGCAGATTTCAAGAAGTATCCGGCGCCGGATCTTTTACCCGTTATAGATCGTCTTTCGTTGCTTCTCGAAAAAACGACCGAAAAGGCCTGGCCGGCGGTCCTCGGGGCGATGATCGCAAACGCATGGGTCTTCGCGATTTCTGGAAGCGAACGTGCGAACGTCCTGCTCGCGGGATCGGGCGGCATGGCCAGCGCCGAATCCGGAACTTCTCTTTTGAAACTGGCCCTGAGCGCGAAAAATTCAGGTCTTTCGGAAACGCTCGCGTCATTTGAAGAGTTCACCGCGGCGGCGCGGGCCCTTGAAACTAAAGACAACGGCCGTGCCTTTTTATATAATTTCGAAAAATTTATGCGCGTCCACGGCCACCACGCGCCAGGAGAAGTTGACGCAGCGTGCCCGCGCTGGCGCGAAACGCCGGACCGCATTTTTTCGATCGTTAAATCGTATCTTGCGCGGGGCGGCATTAAAGAAACGCTTGATTCGCTCGAGCGGCTCCGCGCGCAAAACAAGGCGCAAGCACGAAAGATCATTTCCGGATCGAAGTTGGGACCGCTGAAAGGTCTTTTCAGAGCTTTTATTTCCACGGCCTCAAACGGCCTGGTTTTCCGTGAAAATTACAAGAACCGCCTCGTGATGATGATAGACATAATAAGAAAGGTATTGCTGGAAGCGGCCTCGCGCCTTCTGGCGGCGGAAGTTATAACCGAGCGAAATGACATATTTTTTATGGACCTGGCCGAGCTTCAAGTTTTACTCGATGGCGGAGGCGGCCATGTCAAAGATAATATTTCACGGCAAATAAATATCAGAAAAACGGAATATTCTAACTGCGAAAAAGTCGATCCGCCGTCCGTTGTCATAGGAGATTTCGACATTGCGGCAGCGCTCGAAAAAATTGAAAATGGTCTTTCGAAAGAAAAATCCGGAATTCGGCTCGCGGCCGGCCCTGTTGATACGGCCTCTGAAGGAAGCGTTTTTAAAGGGATCGCCGTCAGCGGGGGGATCGTCACAGGCCCGGCCCGGGTCGTTAAGTCGGCCGAAGCGGCTGAAACCGTAGGGCACGGCGAAATACTGGTCGCACCGTTCACCGATCCCGGCTGGACTCCATATTTCGTAAATGCCGCCGGGCTTGTCACCGCCCTTGGCGGCCCGCTCAGCCACGGAAGCATTATCGCCCGCGAATACGGCATACCCGCCGTGGTCAACGTGAAAAATATCACGACGCTTATCAGTACCGGGCAGATGATCAGGGTCGACGGGTATAAGGGAACCGTCACCGTGCTTTGAATCGACCGTTTTCTAAAAATTTCAAATGACGCCCAAGATAACTTTTGAAAGTTTTCATGCGTTCGTCAAGCGTTTTGCGCTTGACAAAACAACTCTCATATGGTAAAATAACATTATACAATTTTTAAACAAAAGGTGATAACATGAGAATATAATCCCTCTACATAACGGAAAAAATTATAAACCGCGGCGCGTTTATCTTCGCAGCGGCTGTTGATTCTTTTTCCGGCGGGATTATATTCGGTTAAAACATATAATATTTTTTGAATATTATAATTAAAATAAACTTCAGAAGCACTCATAATTGTTTTTGGAGAAGTTCATGAAAAATCCCTGCCGGATCAAAACGGGAGGGATTTTTATGTTGAAAATAAGTTTTAATAAAATAAAAAAATATTACGGCGACAGGCTTTTATTCGAATGCGGAAGCCTCGCGATATATTCGGGCGAGAAGGTGGCCGTCGCCGGTATAAACGGCGCCGGAAAGACCACGCTGCTCGATATTATGGCCGGAGTAACGGCGCCGGACGAGGGAGTCGCCTACATACGCGGCGAGGTTTCTTACGCCAGGCAATTGGAGGATGATCCGGGCTTCAAAGACTCAGGCGCGATCTGCGGCCGCACCGCAGCCGAATTTGGCGCTCCTGCGGATTATGAGACCCATCTCAGCGGCGGCGAAAAGACCAGGAGAAGGGTTGCAGCCGCGCTGGAAAACGCAGGCGACATATTGATACTCGACGAGCCGACCTCGAATCTTGACATAGGAGCGATCGAGCTTCTTGAAAAAAAACTGCTCGAATTCGACGGCACGCTGATCATCGTTTCACACGACAGGATGCTGCTCGATAAAGTTTGCACACGGGTGGTCGAGATCGAAAACTCTAAAATAAACGATTTCGAAGGCAACTTCGCGTCGTATGAATATCAGAAAAATCTGATATTCGAGCGCGCCCGGTTCGAGCACGAAGATTATGTTTCCGAGAAAAAACGCCTGGAAAAAGCTGTGGTCGATAAGAAACAAAAATCAAAGGAAATGAGAAAGACGCCGAAGCGCATGGGCAATTCCGAGGCGCGTCTGCACACGAGAGGAATCAATTCGAAGAAAAAGAAACTTGACGGCGCAGCCGAAGCCCTTAAATCGAGGCTGGCGCAGCTGGAAGTCAAGGAAAGACCTTACAGGCCGCCTTCGGTCCGTGTAAGCGTTCCGGAGCACGGCCGCGTACACTCGCGCGCGGTCGCGTCGTGCGATTCGCTGACGAAGAGTTTCGGCGGTAAGATCATTTTCGACGACGCGCGCTTCGAGCTGCCTTCGACGGCAAAAACCTCGCTGGTCGGACCGAACGGCTCGGGGAAAACGACGCTCGTGAAAATGATCCTCGAAAGAAGCGGCGGGATATGGGTGTCGGAACGGGCACGGACAGGATACTTCGGCCAGGGATTCGAGACGCTCGATCCCGAAAAGACTATACTGGAAAATGTCCTGGTTTCTTCGGTCCATTCGGAAACGGCCGTGCGAACGCTCCTGGCCTGCATGCTTTTCCGTCGCGAAGAGGTTTATAAAAAAGTTTCGCTGCTCAGCGGCGGCGAGCGAGTCAAGGCTGCGATCGCCAAAATTCTGCTCGGCGAGTTTAATTATCTGATCCTCGACGAGCCGACAAACTATCTGGATGTTTTTTCGCTCGCCGCGCTCGAAGAGTTACTGGCAGATTACGACGGCGGAATGCTTATATGTTCCCACGACCGCAGGTTTATCGACGCCGTTGCCGATCGGACGCTTATAATGGATGAAGTTACTAAAAAGATAATAACTTACGAAGGCAGGTACGCAGACTACATCAACAAGCATCTTAATAATGATTTCTCACCCCCGGCCGGGTACAAATTGATAGATCAACTTTAAATACGAACTAAAATAATTTTTAAAAATTTTCCGTGCCCCTTAAAATTAAGACCAGTCACCAAACCGCGCCCCGAAATGCCGTAAAATCTTAATTTAATAAAAATAAATATCGATTTTACTTGACAAAACAAAGATTTTTTACTATAATAATACGAAATTTAAGTTATTTCATCGCTAAAAGGTATTAAAAATATCTTTCGGAAGCGTACATTATTGAGCGATCAATAATGTTTTTTATTCTCTATTAAATAATTTAAATTTATTCTCAAAATCTTGGGAAAATAACGGCAAAAAGGAGGATATTAATGCCGACGATTAACCAATTGATCAGGATGGGGCGCAAAGAAATCAAAAACAAAACCAAATGCCCCGCAATGAATGAATGCCCTCAGAAAAGGGGTGTTTGCACAAGGGTGTGGACGATTACGCCTAAAAAACCTAACTCGGCTTTACGTAAAGTCGCGAGGGTAAGACTCACCACCGGCATAGAAGTTACAGCTTATATTCCCGGTGTCGGCCACAATTTACAGGAACACTCGATCGTTTTAATACGCGGAGGACGCGTAAAAGACTTACCGGGTATCCGTTATCACATTGTACGCGGAGTTCTCGATACCGCGGGCGTTGACGGCAGAAGGCAGAGCCGCTCGAAATATGGCGCTAAAACACCTAAAAAGTAATCTAAGCTAAGACGGAGGATAGCGATAATGGGTAGAAGAAAAGAAGCTCTTAAAAGAAAAACCCCGGGCGATCCCATCTACAACGACGTAGTAGTCGAAAAATTCGCCAACGCATTAATGTATGCGGGCAATAAATCGGCTGCGCACAATATCGTTTACGGCGCGCTCGAAATAATGAAAGCAAAAGTAAAAGACAAAGAACCCCTTGAAGTTTTCAAACAGGCACTGCAGAACGCGATGCCGCTTCTCGAAGTCAAATCGAGACGCGTCGGCGGCGCGACCTACCAGGTTCCTCTCGAAATCAGAAAAGAACGCAGCATGGCGCTCGCTTTCCGTTGGATCAAAGGCTACGCAAGAAGCAGATCCGGCCATTCGATGAGGGAAAACCTCGCCAATGAACTTCTCGACGCATACAACAACCAGGGCTCCACGATCAAAAAACGCGAAGACACGCACAGAATGGCAGAAGCCAACAAGGCGTTCTCGCACTTTAAGTGGTAGAATATAATATCATCTTTATAACGAATTACTAGATAGGGCTTTAATAAAAATGAGTAAGACCCAGAAGGAGAAAAACGGGGATCCAATGAGTACCGACATCAATGGTCAGGCCGGAAATTTAATGGACGCTCAGGGCGCGGTAGCCGTCATCGAAGCTGAACTTCAGATCGACGACGTTCAGGCGCTTGCGGAAGTAACCGTTAAATCGGGCACGGCGCCCGTCAAAGCCGAAAGGCCCGCAGCTAAGGTCGCGGAGCCGATAGTCGAGGTCAAGCACATCGAAAAACGTGAATTCGCGCTTGAAAACACTCGCAATATCGGCATCATGGCGCATATCGACGCGGGCAAAACAACGACTACCGAAAGAATATTGTTTTACACGGGCGTGGTCCACAGGATAGGCGAAGTCAACGACGGCTGCGCCACTATGGACTGGATGGTCCAGGAACGTGAACGCGGAATAACTATAACTTCGGCTGCTACAACCACATACTGGCGCGGCAATCGAGTTAATATTATAGACACGCCCGGACACGTTGACTTCACCGTCGAGGTTGAAAGATCGCTTCGCGTATTGGACGGCGCCGTTGCCGTTTTCTGCGCTGTGGGCGGCGTTCAGCCGCAGTCCGAAACGGTCTGGAGACAGGCCGATAAATACAGTGTTCCCAGGATAGCCTATATCAACAAAATGGACCGCACCGGCGCCGATTTCGAACACGCGGTCGAAATGATGAAAACGCGCCTGGGCGCGAATCCGGTACCTCTCCAGCTTCCCTACGGCAAAGAAGAATGTTTTAAAGGCTGCATCGATCTGGTCGAAATGAAACTCTACCTTTTCGACGACTCTACGCTCGGCGTAAAGTATGAAACTCTCGATATCCCGGCCGATCTTTTAGACGCGTGCCAGCATGCCCGCGAATACATGATCGAAAAAGCCGCCGAACACGACGAGAATTTATACCATAAATACGTCGAAGGCGCCGAAATGTCGAAGGAAGAGATCAAGAGCGCGATAAGAAGCGCTACGATCAAAATGATGATAACGCCGGTCCTTTGCGGTTCCTCCTTCAAGAACAAGGGCGTACAGCCCATGCTCGACGCGATAATCGATTATCTGCCTTCCCCGCTCGACGTTCCGCCGGTAACGGGTATCCATCCCAAAACCGACGAACCGCTGACCCGCCAGACGGCCGATAACGAAAAATTCTCCGCGCTCGCCTTCAAGATAATGACCGACCCATACGTCGGAAAATTAACTTATTTCAGGGTGTATTCGGGCGTTTTAAATTCGGGTTCTTACATCTATAATTCCATGCGCGGCACCACCGAACGCATCGGAAGGCTTTTGCAGATGCACGCCAACAGGCGCACTCAGGTCGACAGGGTTTACGCGGGCGATATAGTCGCCGCGGTAGGTTTGAAAAACACCACCACGGGCGATACGCTTACCGACCAGGCTTTTCCGATAGTACTCGAAAAGATCGTTTTCCCCGAACCCGTCATCCACGTCGCCATCGAGCCTAAAACGAAGGCCGACCAGGACAGGCTGGGTACTTCGCTGGCCAAACTGGCCGAAGAAGACCCGACTTTCAAGGTATCGACCAATGAAGAGACCCAGCAGACGCTTATCGGCGGCATGGGCGAACTTCATCTCGAGATCATCGTCGACAGGCTCATACGCGAATTCAGGGTCGAGGCGAATGTAGGCAAGCCGCAGGTAGCGTACAAGGAAACCGTCACCAAAACCATCAAGATCGACGGGCGCTACGTCCGCCAGAGCGGCGGCCGCGGACAGTACGGCCACTGCGAAATCGAAATAAGCCCTATGCCCCCGAAATCGGGAGTAGTGTTCGAAAACAAGATAATCGGCGGAACGATTCCGCGCGAATACATACCGGCCATCGAAAAAGGCGTGCGCGAAGCCGCTGAGTGCGGATCGCTCGCGGGATTCCCGGTTGTCGACATTTGCGTGAAATTGCTCGACGGTTCTTACCACGAAGTAGATTCCTCTGAAATGGCTTTCAAGATCGCGGCGTCAATGGCGTTCCGCGATGGCTGCAAGAAATGCAACCCTATACTGCTCGAACCGTATATGGAGATCGAGGTCGTCGTCCCCGAAGACTACATGGGCGAAGTTCTAGGCGATCTCAGCTCCAGAAGAGGTAAAATAGAAGGTATGGAAATGAGAGGCAACACTCAGATCATCAAAGGGCATGTTCCACTATCAGAAATGTTTGGTTATTCAACTTCATTAAGGTCACTGACGCAGGGGCGTGGAACCTATACCATGCAGTTCGCATATTATGAACAGTTACCTCAGACGCTCTCTGAGCAAATAGTTGAAAGATTTAGAGGAAGATCGTAAATATAATAAGTAAAAATTAAAGAAAATCATTTAATTTTTATGAAAAATATGTTACAATATTACGATTTAAAAAATTCACATTATAAAAAAATAATAAAATAAAAATTCAGGAGGACACATTTAAAATGGCAAAAGAAAAATTCGAAAGAAATAAGCCGCATCTTAACATAGGCACGATCGGACACGTTGATCATGGTAAAACGACGCTGACTTCCGCTATAACCAAAGTTCTGTCGCACATCGGCCTCGCCGAAGCGAAAGACTTCTACGATATCGATAAAGCTCCCGAATCGCGCGAACGCGGTATCACGATAGCTATCGCTCACGTTGAATACCAGACCAAAACCCGCCATTACGCACACGTTGATTGCCCGGGCCACGCGGATTATATCAAAAACATGATCACCGGCGCGGCTCAGATGGACGGCGCCATCCTCGTCGTATCGGCCGCTGACGGCCCGATGCCGCAGACCCGCGAGCACATACTTCTCGCCCGCCAGGTCGGCGTTCCGAGAATGGTAGTTTTCCTTAACAAAATCGACATGGTCGACGATGCCGAATTATTAGACCTCGTAGAACTCGAAATGCGCGACCTTCTTTCGAAATACGAATTCCCCGGCTCTGAAATACCGATAATCCGCGGCTCCGCTCTGAAAGCCATGGAAGACGCCACTGCTAACAATTACGAAAGCAAATGGTGCAAAGCTATATACGAGCTCATGGACGCAGTAGACAGCTATATCCCGCTCCCGCCTCGCGAAACCGAAAAACCGTTCTTAATGCCGGTTGAAGACGTGTTCTCGATCACAGGCCGCGGCACCGTCGCTACAGGCAGAATTGAACGCGGCATAGTAAAAGTCGGCGAAGAAGTCGAACTTGTCGGTCTCAAAGAAAAAAGCACGAAAACGGTCGTTACCGGCGTCGAAATGTTCAGAAAACTCCTCGATGAAGGCCAGGCCGGCGACAACGTAGGTCTGCTCCTGCGCGGCGTCGACAAAGAAGCCATCGAACGCGGTCAGGTCCTTGCAAAACCCGGTTCGATAAAACCCCACACGAAATTCAAAGCCCAGGTTTACATACTTTCGAAAGAAGAAGGCGGACGTCACACTCCGTTCTTCAAAGGTTACAGGCCCCAGTTCTATTTCAGAACGACCGACGTAACCGGTTCGATCGAACTTCCTGACGGCGCAGAAATGATCATGCCCGGCGACAACGTAGCGATCAACGTAGAACTCATTATGCCTATCGCTATGGAAAAAGAACTGCGTTTCGCTATCCGCGAAGGCGGCAGAACAGTCGGCGCAGGCGTCGTTTCCGAAGTTATGAGCTAATATTTGCCAAATCAGACCGTTTAATATAGCCGCGGCCGGCGCGCAGCCGGCCAGGCGGCAGAATGCGAAAGCGCGTACTAAGGAGGAATAAATAAACAATGGCTACTAATAAAATCAGAATATTATTGAAAACCTACGATCATAAAATATTAGACCAGTCAGTTCAGAAAATAGTCAATACGGTTAAAAAGACCGGCGCGAAAATCTCCGGCCCGATACCGTTACCGACCGAAATAAACAAATTCTGCGTTCTCCGCTCGCCGCACGTCGACAAAGATTCGCGTGAACAGTTTGAAATGAGAACCCACAAACGTCTTATCGACATTCACGATCCGTCGCCGGACACAGTTGAATCTTTACAGAAGATCGACCTTCCCTCGGGCGTGAATATCGAAGTTAAGCTTTAATGCGGAGGTGTAGAAAGAGATGAAAAGTTTAGGACTTTTAGGTAGAAAACTCGGCATGACCACGATATTCGACACTAAAGGAAACAGCATACCGGTAACGGTTCTGGTTCTCGGCCCGTGTTATGTCGTACAGAAAAAGACCGTCGCTACCGACGGATACAACGCAATACAGATAGGTTTTGAAAAAGCCAAAGCCAGATTCGAACGCCGCCGCGTAAACGGCAAGGTAGTCAAGAAAATGGTATTCCCGAATAAACCTCTGGCCGGCCATTTCAAAAAAGCCAACATCGAAGCTATGCAGAACCTTATTGAGTTCCGCGTGGAAGATATCGACAAATATCAGGTGGGCCAGGAATTGAAAGCCGACCAGATATTCGGCGAGAACGCACGCGTAGACGTTATGGGCGTATCGAAAGGCCGCGGCTTCGCCGGCGGCGTAAAAAGATGGCACTGGAAAGGCGGCCCGGAAACCCACGGTTCGATGTTTCATAGAGCGGTAGGTTCCATAGGCTCTTCTTCGTCCCCGTCGCGCGTTTTTAAAAACCAGAGCATGCCCGGAAGAATGGGCGGCAAGAAGATCACCGTTCAGAACATCAAAGTCGTAAAGATCGACGTCGAGAAAAACGTTGTTCTGGTAAACGGCGCGGTACCCGGCGTAAAAGGCGGCCTTATCGTATGCAAACAGGCCGTCAGGGCCCAGTAACACGAGCTTAATAAGGAGGATTCGAATAACATGCCTACTTTAGACGTTTTTAATATAGAAGGAAAGAAAATAGACAAAATTGAAGTTTCCGACAGCGTTTTCAACGTGGAACTTCACAAAAACGCGATCTCCGAATGCGTTATACAGGAACAGGCCAACAAAAGACAGGGCAACGCCAAAGCTAAAGACCGTTCGGAAGTTTCCGGCGGCGGCAGAAGGCCCTGGCGCCAGAAAGGCACAGGCCGCGCCCGTCACAGCTCAAACCGTTCTCCGTTATGGAGACACGGCGGCGTGACCTTCGGCCCGGAACTTCGTTCCTACTACTACTCGGTTCCCAAAAAAGTGAAAAGACTCGCTATGCGTTCGATCTTATCCGATAAGGTCCGCGAAGGCGTAGTCTGCGTAGTAGACGCTATAAATCCGAAAGAATTCAAGACCAAACAGATGGCCAAAATACTGGTCAATCTGAAGGTCAACGACGTTAAATCGGTAATGCAGCCCGAAGGCAAAGACAAACTGTCCAACAATAAAATAGAAAAACTCGCGACGAAAAGAGTTCTTGTCGTTACCCGCGAATCAGAAGAAAAAGTTTACCGCTCGTTCAGAAATATCGAAAAAGTGAGAGTTCTTCCGTCGAATTCCATATCGGTATTTCCGCTCGCATGGGCCGAAAGACTTGTTATAACCAAAGACGCTCTTTTAAAAATCGAGGAGGTGTTAAAGTAAGATGGAAAGACTCGCAAGCGACATAATACTTTATCCCGTAGTGTCTGAAAAAAGCGTTATGGGTAAAGAGTTCAACAAATATTCTTTTAGAGTTATCAGAGACGCCAATAAAGTCGAAATCAAAAAAGCCGTCGAAGAACTTTTCAAAGTAAAAGTGGTACGCGTCAACACGATGAAATGCCATCCGAAATTAAAACGCATGGGTGCGCACGCCGGCTACACCTCGGAATGGAAAAAAGCGATCGTAACCCTTAAAGAGGGCGAAAAGATAGCATTCTTCGAAGGTATGTAAGAATCGTTGATTAAAGTTTTTTATATAAATTAAGGAGGAAACAATGGCTCTCAAAAGCTTTAAACCAATTACGCCCGGCGTTCGTTTTAAAACGGTTGCTGACCATTCTCAGCTTACGGACAAAAGGCCCGAAAAAGGTCTCACGAAAAAAATAAAAAGCCACGGCGGCCGCAACAATCAGGGCCGCATTACCGCTCGCTTCAGAGGCGGCGGACACAAAAGACTGTATAGAGAAATCGATTTCACCCCGAGAAAAGACGGCATAGAAGGCAGAGTAGCCTCCATCGAATACGATCCCAACAGGACCGCCTATATAGCTCTGATCAACTACGCTGACGGCGAAAAAAGATATATAATCGCGTCGAACGAAACCAAAGTTGGCGACACGATAATGTCCGGCCACGAAATCGAGATCAAACCGGCTAACACGCTTCCGCTCAGCGACATACCGCCCGGCGCAACCATTTACAACGTCGAAATGAAACCCGGCAAAGGCGCTCAGATTGCCCGCGCTGCAGGTACTTTCGTCCGTCTGATGGCTAAAGAAGGCAGATACGCCGTTCTCAGAATGCCCTCCGGCGAAATGAGAAGATTGCTTCTCGAATGCCGCGCCCAGATAGGCCAGGTATCCAACGTCGAAAACGAAAACATATCGCTCGGTAAAGCCGGCCGCTCCAGGCATATGGGCATTAAACCCCACAACCGCGGCTCCGTTATGAATCCCTGCGACCATCCGCACGGCGGCGGCGAAGGCAGATGCCCCGTTGGAAGGCCCGCTCCTGTGTCGCCATGGGGTACTCCCGCTAAAGGTTACAAGACCAGAAGCAAAAAGAACTCGTCCAACAAATATATCGTAAGCGACAGGCGCAAAAAATCGTAATTTAAGTTTTAAGGGAAAAAAAGATTGAAAAATCTAAATTTTTCCCTTGAAAACTTAAATAAAATTTGTTATAATGATATGCTTAATTGGTTAAAGTAATAAAATATTTAATTCACAAAGGGAGGAAACAATGTCCAGATCGTTAAAGAAAGGCCCGTATGTAAAAGACGACCTTTTGAAAAAGATAAGAACTTTAAATACAACGAACGCTAAAAAAGTCATCAAAACATGGTCGCGCTCGTCGACGATCGTGCCTGAAATGATTCTTCACACGATAGCCGTCTACAACGGCAAAAAACACGTTCCGGTTTATATCACCGAGGACATGGTAGGCCACAAGCTTGGCGAATTTGCGCTTACACGCTTCTTTAAGGCGCACGGCAGCCATACCGAAAGAACAATATCTTTAAAATAGCGGCAAAGGAGTGAACCGAAAATGTTAGTATCAGAAGCGAAACTTCGCGAAAAATTTTACAATCAGAACAGGCAGAACGGCGCGAACAAGCGTTCGAGAAAAGAACTCAAAACCATGTTCAACGCCGATCGCAACAAAAAAGCGGGCGTACGCGCCAGCGCTAACGTTCAGCGCGGCTCGGCCAGAAAATTCAACCGCGTACTCGATCTTATCCGTAGCAAAGCTTTAAACGAAGCCATAGCTATTCTTAAGTTCACACCTACACGCGCGGCTAGGTTGATAGAGAAAGTCGTATTATCGGCTATGGCTAACGCCGAAAATACCAGAAACTGGGATGCCGAAAATCTTATCGTGCATCGCGCTTATGTTGAACAGGGACCGACGATTCCGCGTATACGCCCGATGTCGATGGGCCGCGTAGGACGCATCAGAAAAAGAACCTGCTCGACTTACATCGTTTTGACCGAAAAACAAACCGCAACGGCTAAGAACGGAAAAGACGCGAAAAAAGAGACCAAAAAAGAGGCTAAGTAATTAATTATAAAGTTTGTTTTCAACAGGAGGAGGTTACAAGTGGGTCAAAAAACTAATCCGGTAGGTCTTAGACTTGGCATAACCAGGACGTGGGAATCAAGATGGTTCGCTCAGAAAGAATACATCGAGTACCTCCACGAAGACCTCAAAATCAAAAAGGCGATAAAAGACGTTTTCGCCGCCATCAAAGCTAAAAAAGAAAAATACATCGATCCTGAAATCTCGAAGATCGAAATCGAAAGACCTTCCTACCAGAAGGTAAAAGTCATCATCAACACCGCGAAACCCGGCGTTATAATAGGCAGATCAGGTTCCGAAATCCAGAAGATGAAAATCATGATCGAAAAGCTTACCAAACGCAAAGTTTCCCTGTACATCCAGGAAATCAAAGATCCGTTCCTCGATGCTCAGCTCGTAGCCAACAACATCGCCGCGCAGATCGAAAAACGCGTCGCTTTCCGCCGCGCCATGAAAAGATCCGTCGACACGGCACTGTCACACGGCGTTCTCGGCGTCAAGATTTCCTGCTCCGGCCGTCTCGGCGGCGCTGAAATCGCCCGCTGCGAATATTATAGAAGAGGAAGGGTCCCCCTTCACACTCTGCGCGCTAACATCGATTTCGCCATCGCTACCGGCCACACCACTTACGGCTGCGTAGGCGTTAAAGTATGGCTCTTCCATGGTGAAGTGCTGTCCGAACGCGACGCTGAAAGATATCAGAGCAAAATTAAAGGCTCCAGCATATCCGACGACGACAAAGCAAACGAAAATAGCGCCAACTAAGCTGATTAAGGAGGATAAAATCCAATGTTAATGCCCAAGAAAGTAAAATATAGAAAACTGCAGAAAGGCCGCATGACCGGCAAAGCCAAAGGCGGCACGTTCGTAGATTTCGGCGATTACGGTTTAAAAGCGTTAGAACCGACCTGGATCACGAATAACCAGATAGAAGCGGCCCGTATCGCGATGACCCGCTTCATCAAACGCGGCGGCAAGCTCTGGATCAGAGTATTCCCGCACAAATCCATCACCAAGAAACCCGCCGAAACCCGTATGGGTAAAGGCAAAGGCGCTCCGGAAGGCTGGGTAGCCGTTGTAAAACCGGGCAAAGTGCTCTTCGAGATAGGCGGCGTAGAACCGTCCGTAGCAAGAGAAGCTCTCCGCCTCGCGTCGCACAAACTTCCGATCCGCACCATGTTTGTTAAAAAACTTAATTTAGAGGGTGATAACGCATGAAGACAACCGAATTCCGCAAATATACGCTCGACGAATTAAAAAGGAAACTCCACGACTTCAAACAGGACCTTTTCACGTTAAGGTTTCAGGCAGTCGTCGGTCAGCTGACGAACACGTCGAAAATCAGACAGGTAAGACGCGACATCGCAAAAGTCAACACGATAATCACTGAAAAAGAACGTGGAATTAACGCCGAACTTTAATATTACGAGGAGGAACACAAAGTGGCAGAACGCGAAACCGCGAAAAAAACCAAAATAGGCGTGGTAAAATCGAATAAAATGCAGAAAACCGTGGTAGTTTCAGTTGAAAAAAGCGTGAAGCACCCGCTGTACAAGAAGATATTGAAAAGAACGAAAAATTTGAAAGCGCACGACGAAAACAACAAATGCCAGATCGGCGATCAGGTATTAATAGCCGAAACCAGACCGCTTTCAAAAGACAAATGCTGGCGCGTGGTAGAAATACTTAAAAGCGCGAGCTAATCTAAACCAACGCTAACCGTATAAGTTTAATTTTGAGGTGAAATAAAATGATACAAGCTGAAAGCAGATTGAACGTGGCCGACAACTCCGGCGCCAAACGCGTCGAATGTATGCAGGTCAGAGGCAGTACGAAAAGAAGATACGCCAGCATAGGCGATATCATTAAAGTCGTCGTGAAAGACGCCCAGCCTAACGGGACGGTTAAAAAAGGCGACGTTTGCCTGGCCGTAATAGTACGCACCAGCAAAGAAATTGCCAGAGCCGACGGCTCATTCATCAGATTCGACGACAACGCGGCCGTTATTATCAAAGAAGATAAAGAACCCCGCGGAACCCGTATTTTTGGACCCGTTGCTAGAGAATTGCGCGATCTCGACTTTCTGAAGATCGTCTCTCTCGCTCCTGAAGTTATATAGTGGAGGTTATATAGACCATGTGCACCGTAAAGACTGAATTAAAAAAAGGCGATTTAGTTCGCGTAATGTGCGGCAAAAACGAAGGGAAACAGGGAAAAATCCTCGTCGTCAACCGCGCCAAATGCAAATTGATAGTTGAAGGCATAAACCTTGTTAAAAAACACCAGAAGCCCAGCCAGAAAGTTCAGAAGGGCGGCATAATAGAGCGCGAAGGTTTTATCTACGCGACGAAAGTTATGCTCGTCTGTCCGAAATGCTCGAAACCCACCCGTATCGCTCATTTCGTAAGCGGCGAAGGCAAAAACAGCAAAAAAGTCAGAAGCTGCAAAAAATGCAGTGAAATGATCGACCAGATTTAGTTTCTTCGGAGGATGAATAAAATGGCAAAAGAAAAAGTAGAAAAAAAAGCCCCCGCCGCTCACGCCGATAAAAAGGCCGAAGCTAAAGCGGCTGCCCCCAAGGTAAAAGTTGTTTCAAGACTGAAACTTGCATACAAAGACAAAGTCATTCCTAATTTAATGAAACAGTTCGGCTATAAAAACGTTATGCAGGTCCCTAAACTCGACAAAGTGACGATCAACATGGGTATCGGCCAGGCCACGCAGAACCCGAAACTCGTAGACAACGCCGTAGCGGACCTTACATCTATCGTCGGCCAGAAAGTCGTTATCACAAAGGCTAAAAAATCGATCTCGAACTTCAAACTGAGAGCGAACATAGCCATAGGCGTTATGACGACCCTGCGCGGCAACAGAATGTACATGTTCCTCGATAAACTCTTCAACATAGTTCTCCCTCGTATCCGTGACTTTAAAGGCGTTCCCGATAAAGCTTTCGACGGCCGCGGAAATTACACGCTCGGTCTGAAGGAACAGACGCTGTTCCCCGAAATCAATATCGACAAAGTCGAAAAAGTCATCGGCATGAATATATGCTTTACAACAACGGCGCAGTCGGACAACGAAGCGTTCCACCTTTTGAAAACGCTTGGAATGCCTTTCCGTAACGCTTCTTCGAACAATTAATTAGGGAGGAAAAAATGGCAAAAACTTCTTTGATCATTAAATGGGAAAGGCCCAAAAAATACAAAGTTCGCGAATACAACCGCTGCAAGGTCTGCGGACGTCCGCGTTCCTACATCAGAAAATTCGCTATGTGCCGTATCTGCTTCAGAATGTACGCTAACCGCGGCGAAGTTCCCGGCGTTACCAAATCATCTTGGTAAAATTTACGGTGTCGGCTATAAGAACAATTTTGTTAAGGAGGGTACAATAATCAAATGAACATCACAGATCCTATTGCAAATATGCTCACCAAAATCAGAAACGCATGCCGCGCCGGCCATGAAGTGGTTGACGTCCCCGCATCGAATTTAAAGAAAGAACTCACGAAAATATTAAAAAATGAAGGTTATATTAAAGATTTTAAATATTTGAAATCAGACTCCAAAGGTACTTTGCGTATCTATTTGAAATATAAAAACCGTCAGACCGTTATCGCGGGCATCAGAAGAATCTCCCGCCCCGGCCTGCGCGTTTACGTAGCGAAGGACAATATACCTAAAGTCCTCGGCGGACTCGGTATCGCCATCCTTTCCACCTCGAAGGGATTAATGACGGATAAAAACTCTCGCGAAGCCAATGTCGGCGGCGAAGTTCTCTGCTATGTTTGGTAAAAGGAGGAAAAATTAAATGTCGCGCATTGGAAAAAAAATTATAGAAATACCCAAAGGTGTTGAAGTAAAGATCAACGGCCATCACGTTTCAGTAAAAGGCCCCCTCGGAACTTTACAGAACGAATTCCACACAGACGTGGACATCGTTATGGAAGGCGCCATTTTAAGCGTTAAAAGACACACCGACGACCCGTTCCACAGAAGCCTGCACGGCCTCACCCGCGCTCTTCTTAACAACATGATAGTCGGCGTGACCAAAGGCTTCGAAAAGAAGCTCGACGTTATCGGCACCGGTTACAAAGTGGCCCTGGCCGGAAATAAATTAACCTTGAACATATCTTACACGCATCCCGTCGAATTCACGGCTCCGGCCGGCATCAAATTCGCCGTCGAACCGATAGCTAAAGATAACAGAATAACGATAAGCGGTATCGACCGTCAGCTGGTCGGCCAGGTGGCATCGGATATCCGCGACGCGCAGAGGCCCGAACCTTACAAAGGCAAAGGCATCAAATATATGACCGAAAAAATCATGCGCAAAGCCGGCAAACGCGGTAAATAGTCTGTAGGAGGATAACGCGAAATGTTTAATAAGATCAGTCGTAAAGAAATGAGAAAAAGCCGTCACTACCATATCCGCAAGGTTATGACGGGAACGACCGAAAAACCGAGAATGTCCGTGTTCAGAAGCACGAAGCACATAGCGGTCCAGGTCATCGACGATATACACGGCCGCACTTTAGTTGCCGCGTCGACCTATGAAAAAGAGATAAGCAGCGAATTGAAGAAAAACAAAAAATCGCTCGACGGCGTAGACGCCGCTAAATATATCGGCAAAGTTATCGCTGAACGCGCGAAAGGCAAAAACATCACGGACGTCGCCTTCGACCGCGGCGGAAACCTTTATGTCGGCCGTATCAAAGCGCTCGCTGATGAAGCGCGCAACGCCGGCTTAAAGTTCTAGTTTAGATTTAACTTAAATATTTTCTGACACACAGAAAGGTGGAGGTAAAACCGGCATGGAAAAAAGAGAACCCAGAAGAGAATTCAAGAAACGCGCTCCCGAAGCTCCGAGCGAATTTCGTGAAAAGATAATAAAAATCAGGCGCGTCGCAAAAGTCGTTAAAGGCGGACGCAGGTTCAGCTTCTCGGCGCTGGTCGCTATAGGCGATGGCAAAGGCCGCGTAGGCGTGGGCCTCGGCAAAGCGAACGAAGTTCCCGACGCTATGCACAAAAGTATTCAGGCCGCTAAAAAGGCACTTATAACCATACCCATGAAGGGCACGACCATTCCTCACGAAATCGTGGGCGAATTCGGCGCGGGCAAAGTATTTTTGAAACCCGCATCCGACGGTACCGGAATAATCGCCGGCGGCGCCGTGCGCGCAGTCATCGAATTGAGCGGCATAAAGAACATACTCAGCAAATCGCTCGGCTCGTCGAACTCCGTAAACGTCGTAAAAGCCACGATCCAGGCGCTCAAAAACCTTAGAGATCCCGCTCAGTACATGAAACTTCGCCAGGGCGAAGAAGACGGCAGAGAATAATTGAGCCCCGATAATTAATAAGGAGCAATACAAGATGAAAAAGTTAAAAGTGACGCTTATTAAAGGAAGGCCCGGCAATAAGGCAAAAAGCTTAGCCAATGTTGACGCTTTAGGCCTGAAAAAAACGAATTCTTTTAAAATTCATCCCGACAATCCCGCGATCCGCGGAATGATTTTCAAGGCGAACCACCTTTTGAAAGTCGAAGAAGTTCAGTAATTCGAACTTCAGGGATCGAAATTCGAGAGGAATTTTTGATTTAATTTTCTTAACGATAGTTTGAGGAGGGTCAAACGTGTATACACTCGGAAATCTCGAAATAAATGAAGGCGCGCGCACCAAAGACTACAGAAGAGGTCGCGGCCAGGGCAGCGGCAACGGCAAAACCAGCGGTAAAGGCGAAAAAGGCCAGAAAGCCCGCAGCCACGTGAAATTCGGATTTGAAGGCGGCCAGATGCCTCTTATCAGAAGAATTCCCAAACGCGGCTTCACAAATCATCCGTTCCGCGTCATCTATGACTGCGTTAACGTTTCAGATTTAGAACGCTTCGACAACGGCACCAAAGTCGACATCTCTTTATTAGTAAAAGAGAATATGCTTTCGGGCCGCGCTAACGGCGGGCTTAAAATATTAGGTAACGGCGAACTCAAAAAGAAATTGTCGGTTGTTGCCAATAAAGTTTCTAAAAAAGCTGAAGAGAAAATTAAGGCAGCAGGTGGCACGGTAGAGGTGATATAGTTGATAGCTACATTAAGAGATTCGTTTAAAATAGGTGAACTGCGGAGCAGAATACTCTTCACGCTTGCCATGATAGCAGTTTACAGACTCGGTTCCCACATCCCGACCCCGGGCATCGACTCCGCGGCGCTGGCCCACTATTTCGGCCAGCAGGGCGGCGGCATACTCGGCTTCCTGGATATGTTCTCGGGCGGCGCGCTGAAGCGCTTCTCGATCTTCGCGCTCGGCATCGCGCCTTACATCAATGCATCGATTATCATGCAGCTTCTGGTGTATGTAGTGCCCCAGCTCGAAAAACTCGCCAAAGAAGGCACCGAGGGCAGGCAGAAGATCAGCCAGTACACCAGGTACGGCACGATATTCATAGGCGCCATCCAGGCTTTCGGTATGAGCTTCATGCTCGCTAACGCCGGCGGCCAGGGCGTTCTGACGCCTTTCATGAAAGACCATTTCCCCCGCTTCGCTATACTCACCGTGCTTACGCTCACAGCGGGAACGGCTTTTATTATGTGGCTCGGCGAAAAAATAACCGAAAAAGGCATAGGCAACGGCATATCGCTGCTGATATTCGTCGGCATCGTGGCGTCGCTTCCTTCGGCTATAGTTCAGACATTCAGGGTATTTTCGGGCGACGCCCTTTTCTACCCTAAAATGTTCATAATCCTGTTCTTCACGGTCGCCGTAACCGCGGCGGTCATATGGATTCAGGACGGCGTGCGCAAGATACCCGTACAGTACGCTAAACGCGTTGTTGGCAGAAGGGTTTATGGCGGACAGAACACATACATTCCGCTGCGTATAAACCAGGCCGGCGTTATCCCGATAATATTCGCTTCGTCGATATTATTGTTCCCCGGCCTTATCACCAACTTCTTCGGCAACTACTTTTCGATGGACTCGTTCATGGGCAAGATCACCCAATTCATCAACACCGTGCTCGGTCCTTCGCACTGGGTATACTTGAGCTTATACTGCCTTCTTATAATATTCTTCTCGTATTTTTACACCGCCATCACTTTCAATCCGAAAGACCTGGCGGATAATATGAAAAAATACGGCGGATTCATCCCCGGCGTGCGTTCGGGAAGGCCCACGGCCGAATATATCGACCGCACCCTCATCCGCATCACGCTCGTAGGTTCGATATTCCTCGCCATCATAGCGGTAATACCGAACATTCTCATCAGCTGGGCCAACGTGCCGTTCTATTTCGGCGGAACAGCCCTTCTGATCGTCGTAGGCGTCGGCCTCGATACTATAAAACAGCTCGAGTCGCACCTTGTAACCAGAAATTACGACGGCTTCCTCAAAAAGAAAAGCAGGCTGTTTAAATAAACGAGGCAGGGAATAATCAGCATGAGGTTTATATTGTTAGGCGCGCCTGGCGCAGGAAAAGGCACCCAGGCAAAACAGTTGACCGAAAGGTATAAAATAGTTCAAATATCAACGGGAGACATACTCCGCGAAAACGTTAAAGCCGGTACGGCTCTTGGCGCTAACGCCAAATCCTATATGGAAAAAGGGCTTTTAGTGCCTGACGGAGTAATAATATCGATGATCGAAGAACGGTTGTCGAAGCCCGACTGTAAGAACGGTTTCATCCTCGACGGATTTCCGCGTACCGTGGCGCAGGCCGACTCTCTTGGCGCCCTTCTCGAAAAGATGGGCCTCAAGCTGAACGCCTGCGTCTACGTCGAGGTCCCCGAAGAAGACCTTATAAAAAGGCTCTCCGGCCGCCGCGTGTGCAATTCCTGCGGCGAGTCCTATCACGTCTATTTCAATAAGCCGAAAACCGAAGGCGTCTGCGATAAATGCGGCGCCGGGCTTATCCACAGAAAAGACGACCACGAGGACACCGTCAGGAACCGTTTAAAAGTATTTCATAACGAAACTCACCCGCTGCTCGATTATTACACGAAGCGCAATATTGTGCTCAATGTCGACGGAACGGGCGAGATCAATGAAATATTTAAAAGAATTACAGCCGGGCTGGAAGCACGGGTTTAACCAATATGTCGAGATCGGAAGCCGTAACCAAAAAATCTCTTCAGGAGATCGATTATATGTTCGAAGCGAACCAGATCGTCGGTAAGACGCTCAATCTGCTTCGCGAAAACATAAAGCCGGGCGTTACGACCGAAAAACTCAATAGGATCGCGCACGAATACATTCTGTCGCAGAACGCGTACCCTCTGTTTTTAGGGTACATGAGTTATCCGAAGAGCATCTGCACTTCGGTCAACGAAGAAGTCGTGCACGGAATACCTTCGAAGAAGCGCATCTTAGAAGAGGGCGATCTCGTAAGCATAGATGTCGGCGTCATTAAGAACAATTATTGCGGCGATTCGGCGATCACGGTGCCGGTGGGACGCGTGAGCGAACTGGCGGCGAAGCTCATAAGGGTGACCGAAGAGTCTTTATACGTGGGGATAAGCAAGGCCGTATGCGGCGGCTATCTGGGCGACGTTTCAAACGCCATACAGACCTACGTCGAATCGCACGGTTTTTCAGTGGTGCGCGACTATGTGGGCCACGGCATCGGCAGGAAACTGCACGAGCCGCCGGCGGTGCCGAACTTCGGCAAAAAAGGGATGGGCATCAAGCTCGAACCGGGCATCTGCATAGCCATAGAGCCTATGGTGAACGCGGGACGCTACGACGTAAGGGTGCTCGAGAATTCCTGGACGGTTGTAACATGCGATCAAAGCCTTTCGGCACATTTCGAACATACCGTCGCGATAACCGAAAACGGCACGCGCATATTGTCAAAGGCGCAGTAATACGCCGATATTTGAATGTTTTTAAGGAGGATTCTCTTAGATGGCAAAAGAAGAACTTATCGAAGTATCGGGAGTCGTTATCGAACCGCTTCCCAACGCGATGTTTCGTGTTGAACTGGAAAACGGCCACAAGGTGCTCGCGCACATATCCGGCAAGATGCGCATGAATTTCATACGCATACTTCCCGGCGATAAGGTGACCCTCGAACTTTCGCCTTACGATCTGTCGAGAGGCAGAATAACGTACAGGTCGAAAGGTTAGCGGAACTCCGCCTCGGGCGGGACCGCCGTGAAGCCGGAAGGCTTGATCCAATTCAGGTTATAAAAAATTAATAAATATATTGATTTTTTTTAGTTTTTGGTGTAAAATAATATCTCTTATGTGAAACGGGAGGACGGACTAATGAAAGTAAGAGCATCGGTCAAAAAAATATGCAACAAATGCAAGATCATTAAAAGAAAAGGCACGATACGCGTTATCTGCCAGATAGTAAAACACAAACAGAGACAGGGTTAATTAAATCAATAATTCGGAAGGAGGGAAACAATGGCTCGTATAGTCGGTGTAGATTTACCTAAGAACAAAAGAATGGAAATCGCGATGACCTATATTTACGGCATCGGCCGTTCAGTGGCGCAGAAACTGCTGACGGACCTTCAGATCGACTGGAACAAAAAAGTCAAAGATCTGACTGAAGATGAAATTATTAAAATCCGTGATTATATAGAAAAACACCTCAAGGTGGAAGGCGATCTCCGCCGCGAAGTTATAGGCAATATCAAAAGATTGAGCGAAATTAACTGCTATCGCGGAATACGCCACAGAAGAGGTATGCCGGTACGCGGACAGCGCACCCACACGAACGCGCGCACCAGAAAAGGACCGAGAAGGTCAATAACTGGCAAAAAAATCGCTACCAAAAAATAACAGGCAGACCCGACGGCCGGTTGTTCAAAAGACTGGCTGGCCGGGCCGCAAGGGCCCGGTTTCATGAAAATTAAAATAAACGATTGTATCGAAAGGAGAGAATAATGGCTGACATTAAAAAAGGCGGCGCCCGTATCAATCGCGGCGTGGTTCACATCAAATCGACCTTTAATAACACGATAGTAAGCGTTACCGACGAACGCGGCAACGTAATATCATGGGCATCAGCAGGAACATCAGGCTTTAAAGGCTCGAGAAAATCGACGCCTTACGCGGCTCAGCTCGCTACCGAAAACGCGGTAAAAAAAGCTATGGAACACGGTCTCAGCGTCGTCGACGTAATAGTTAAGGGCGCAGGCTCGGGCAAAGAAATGGCGGTTCGCGCTATAAAAGTAGCCGGAGTCGAAATCGAAAAACTGAAAGACATCACGCCGGTCCCGCACAACGGCTGCAGGCCCCGCAAAAGAAGAAGAGTTTAATTTTTTATTAAAAGGAGGATAGAATAAATGGCGAAATATATAGGCCCCAAATGCCGGCTGTGCCGCACCGAAGGCAAACAATTATTTTTAAAAGGCGAACGCTGCTTTTTGCGCGATAAATGCGCGGTTCTGCGCCGCCAGTCCGCTCCCGGCATGCACGGTGGAAAAAGAAAAAATAAAATGACCGGTTACGGCGAACAGCTCCGTGAAAAACAGAAAATCAAAAAAATATACGGTGTTATGGAAAAACAGTTCAGGATATACGTCGAAAAAGCCACCGCGGCTAAAGGCGTATCCGGCACGGTTCTTCTGCAGTACCTCGAAAGAAGATTCGACAACGTTATAACGCGCGCTTCTTTCGCTCCGTCGCGCTCCGCCGCAAGACAGCTCATAGTGCACGGACATTATAAAATCAACGGCAAAAAAGTAGACGTTCCTTCTTATATCTTAAAACCGAACGATGTCGTCGAAGTTTCGGAAAAAGCGAAAGCGATCCTTCCGATAAAATCTTCGGTCGAAAACGCGTCGAAGAGAAACAGCTCTGAATGGCTCGAAGTCGAACCGGATAAATTCAAGCTGAAAATGGCAAGAATGCCCGAACGCACCGACATTGATCCCGAGATCAATGAAAACCTCGTAATAGAATTCTACTCGAGATAATTTTTAATTATCCCGGCTGAATCTCGAATTGCGGGATCGGAAGCCGAAAGCATTTTTTTGCTCTCCGGTTTTATTTTAAAGGAGGAGTTTGTGGAAATGATTCAGATCAAAAAACCCAGGATGATATACATGAAAGACACCAACATCGATTCTTCCAAGTACGGAAGATTCGTTGTCGAGCCGCTTGAACGCGGATACGGTATTACCCTTGGCAATTCGCTTCGCAGAGTATTGCTCGGGGCATTTCCTGGCGCGGCGATAACCGCCGTTCGCATCGATGGAGTTTTACATGAATTTTCCACTATTCCTGGAGTTTTAGAGGACGTAACCGACATTATATTGAACCTGAAACAGGTAGTAGTGAAACTTGCCGACGAAGAAACCATAACGGTTTCCATTGAGAAAAAAGGTCCCTGCGTCGTTAAAGCGGGCGACATCCAATGCGTCGGTTCGTTGCAAATTATTAATCCTGAACACCATATCGCGACATTAAACGAAGACGCGAACCTTAACATGGAGCTTATAATTGAAAAAGGCCGCGGCTATACTTTAGCTGAAAAGACCGTTAAGCAGGGTCAGCCTCTTAACACGCTGAATATCGACGCTATGTTTTCGCCGGTAGTAAAAGTTAATTATACGGTTGAAGATACCCGCGTGGGCCAGGACATCAATTATGACAGGCTTAATTTAGAGCTGTGGACAAACGGTTCGGTTAAGCCTGACGAAGCCACCTGTCTCGCTTCGAAGTTATTAAGGGAACACCTTTCCCTTTTCGTCGATTATATCGACAACAAACAGCAGGACAGCATCGTTATGGTTTCCGAGGAAAAAGAAAAGGTCAATAAATATGTTGATATACCGATCAAAGACGTTGAGTTCTCAGTGCGTTCCCGTAACTGCCTGAAGAGGACTTCCATAAAGACCATAGGCGAACTCGCCACAAAGTCCGCGTCGGAATTGCTTGAAATAAAGAATTTCGGCCAGAAGTCGCTCAACGAAATCCGCGAAAAACTCAGACAGTACGGCCTCGGCTTAAAAGACGACCCGCCGAACGTGCTCGACGGAGTTTCAGTTCCGATGATGAACGACGACGATGAAGAAGAAGAAGTCGAAGAAAACGTTAAGGAAGAAGCGGAAAACTAACAAGAGGCCGTCTAAGCAAACTACGATACTAATTATAAATCAGGGCAGGTGAAAAAAATGAGACATCAATTAGCCAATAAAAAATTAGGCAGACGCGTGCCGCACAGAAGATCGTTATTCAGGAACCAGATAATATCGCTGATGACGCACAATAAAATAATAACCACCGAGGCAAAAGCGAAAGAAACACGCCGCATCGCCGAAAAGCTTATAACCATAGCCAGACAGGTATCTGAAGACAAATCGAAGAACATGCACCTTAAAAACCTAGCATTCACGATACTCAACGACAAGAAAATGGTTGAAAAACTTTTCAACGAGATCGCTCCCCAGTACAAAGAGCGCGACGGCGGTTACACCCGCATCTACAAACTCGGAAGACGCGCGGGCGACGCCGCTGAAATGGCGATGCTCGAATTCGTTAAATAATTAATAACTTAAATATTACATTTTAGTTATATACTGATCAGGGGCAGGCCTTTGGCGTGCCCCTGATTGGTTTAAAAACACTTAAAGATTTTAAAGAATAAATTGATAGTGGAGAACGGAAAGTGGAGAGTTGAGAGTTGCGGACTTTTGATATTTTGTAGCTGTGGTTTTATTGTTTTAAAATTATAAAAAAATCCTTTAGTTCTCCACTCTCCACTCTTAACTCTCCACTATTATGTAAGATTATGATCGATTTCAAGAATGTTTATTTTAGATATTCCAACGAAGAGGGTTCGCCGTACGCGCTTAGCGATATCAATTTGAATATCGCCGAAGGCCAGCTCGCCGCGGTAGTCGGCGCTAACGGTTCCGGCAAATCTACGCTGGCAAGGCTTTTGAACTGCCTGCTCGCGCCTTCGAGCGGAAGCGTTACTATCGGCGGGCTCGATACCTCGCTCGAGGAAAACCTGTGGAAGATACGCCGCAAGGTCGGATTCGTATTCCAGAACCCCGAAAACCAGATAGTCGGAACGGTCGTCGAAAACGACGTCGCCTTCGCGCCTGAAAATCTGGGCCTTGCGGAGGCGGAGATCGAGGAACGCGTAACTTATGCGCTCGAGGCCGTGGGTCTTGCCGACCGGCGCGAATTCATGACCGCCCACCTTTCAGGCGGGCAGAAACAGCGCCTTGCGATAGCCGGTGTGCTCGCAATGAAGCCCGATATTCTTGTTTTGGACGAGCCCACGGCGATGCTCGACGCGCGCGGCCGCGATTCAATTATTAAACTGATCTTAAAAATTAAAAACGAACTGAAAAAAACGGTGGTCCTGATTACGCATTTCATGGAAAATGCTCTGTGCTGCGATAAACTGGTCTGCCTCGAGGGCGGTTTCGCGCGCTTCGCCGGCCCGCCGCACGAATTTTTTATGCACGGCGGCGAGCATGCGGCAAAATACAGCCTCAGGCAGCCTTTCGGATACGAGCTGATCAACAGGCTCAACGAAAAAGGCTTTTCGTTCGGCGCGGCCGATTTCATGAAGGCGGCAGGCACCTCGGAGCTGACCGAAATTATAGCGAAGGCGCTCGAAAATGTCCGTTAAAAAAACGCTTATCAGCCTCAAAAACGTCAGTTTCACTTATAACCGCGGGCTTCCGACCGAATGCGCCGCGCTTTTCGGCGTCGATCTCGACATATTCTCGTCGGAGATCATAACCCTTATCGGCCATACCGGCTCGGGAAAGTCCACGCTGGTTCAGCTTTTAAACTCGCAGCAGACGCCGGATTCGGGCGAGATAAAATGGCACATCGAAGGCGTCTGCGACGCGAAAGGCCTTCCGGTTAGACGCCGCGTGTGTTCGGCTGTGGGACTGGTTTTCCAGTATCCCGAAGACCAGGTCTTCGAAGAGACCGTTTATGAAGACATAGCCTTCGGGCCTCGCCGGCTCGGAAAAAATTCCGAAGAAACTGAAAAGGCCGTTTTCAAAGCGGCGGAACTGATGGGACTCGATAAGCAAATACTTTATAAACCGCCGTTCGAGCTTTCGGGCGGCACACTGCGAAAAGTCGCCATAGCCGGAGTTCTTGCCATGGAGCCGCGCGTTCTGGTTTTAGACGAGCCCATGGCGGGGCTCGATCCTAAATCTTGCGACGGTTTCGCGAAACTTCTTCTCGGGCTGCGCGAATGTCTCGACCTTTCCATCGTAATGGTATCGCACAACCTCGAATACGCCGCGGCGCTCTCCGATAAAATTTACTGCATGAGCGGCGGGCGCATAGTGCTTTCCGGCGACCCGCGCGAAGTGTTTTCCAATATAGACAAACTTGAGGAATTCCAGATAGGTTTCCTTCCTTCTGCCGTTATCGCCCGCGACCTTTCCGGCCGCGGGATAAAATTCGAAAAAACTCCGCTGACAGCGGAAGAACTCGCCACGGAGATCCTGAAGAATTATGGTAAATGACATAATACTGGGCCAGTATATGCCCACCGGCTCGTTCATACACAAAGCGTCGCCGAAATTAAAGATAATTTCGCTTTTTTTATTCACGTTTTCGCTGTTTTTAATTAAGGACAGTTATCTTTATTTTTACTTTCTGGCCGTCGCCTTCATTATTTTGAAACTGGCGCGGCTCAGAGCGTCATATCTTTTGCGCGGCCTGAAGCCGCTGATCTTTATTTTTGTGTTCACCTTCGTTTTAAACATCATGTTCAGCGAGGGCGACAAGCTTCTCTGGGAATGGGGGATCATCAAGATCACCGAGGAAGGGCTTTTATACAGTTTCAAGTTTTTCATGAAGGTAACGCTGCTGGTTATCTACGCGACGCTTCTGACGCTCACGACTTCGCCGGTCGAACTATCCGACGGCATCGAGGACTGTCTCAGGCCGCTCAAACTCGTAAAATTCCCCGTTCACGAGTTTTCGCTTATGATGACCATAGCGTTGCGATTCATTCCGACGCTGGTCATGGAAATCGACAAGATCAAGCGCGCCCAGGAGGCCCGCGGCGCCAATTTCAGCGAGGGAAGCCTCACCGAGCGCGCGAAGAATTTCGTTCCGATCCTGATACCTTTGTTCATAACTTCTTTCAAGAGAGCCGACGAGCTGGCCATCGCTATGGAAAGCCGCTGCTACATGGGCGGCGAGGGAAGGACGCGCTTCCGACGTAAAAAAGACGGCGCCGCCGATTATCTTATGTTCATAGCCGTGCTCGCGGCCGTTTTTCCCGCACTGGTCAATTTTTTAGCGAGCCTTTAGAGCGGCCGTCGCCGCCGGAAATTTTAATGATGAAAAGTCGATATTTTTAAAGTTTATATTTGACATATAATTCAATATGTGATATAATTTTTTTAATATTTTCGGTTCGGACCGGCCATATTATTTGCGGCGTTTTATTTTTTGAATATATTAAAAACTTGATATTCATCCTGAATTAAAGAAAATAAGCCGATTTTATAAACAAAACAGAAGAGGTGCAGTTAAAAATGAACATCGTTATTAATGGAAAACATGTAGAATTGACCGAGGCATTGACCAGTTATGTGCGCGAGAAATTTTCGAAACTCACGAATTATTTCGAACATATAATCGAAATCGACGTCACACTTTCCGTTGAACAGACCAAAAACAAAGAAGACCGCCAGACGGTAGAAGTCACGATATGGGCCAACGGCGCGGTTTTAAGGGCATGCGAATCCTCGTTCGATATGTACGCGAGCGTCGATCTCGTTCTCGACAAAATCGAAAGACAGATCATAAAATATAAAGAAAAACTCAAAGACATTCCCCGCCGCACCGCTCATCACAAGCGCGAACGCGAAGCCACCCACACGGTTTTATCGCTTTCCGAAAAAACTTCCGATGCGAGCGAGCCGAAGATCATCAGAACGAAAAAGTTCGCTTTAAAACCCATGTTCGCCGACGAAGCCGCTATGCAGCTCGACCTTCTGGGCCAGGATTTCGTAGTTTTCTCCAACGCGCAGACCAGCGAGGTCAACGTGGTTTATCGCAGAAACGACGGCAATATCGGTTTGATCGAGCCTCACTTTTAATACCCAGCGCTTCGACTTTCGGGAATTATCTGCCAACAGTAATAGCGACCGCCGAAAGCATTTTAAAAATAAAATAAAGCTTTTTATCCGGCATTAAAGGTGGTATTTGTTTATGGATATGAGACTCACGAGCTTAATAAATGAAGATCTGATCGAACTTGATTTAAAGGCGACAAAAAAAGAAGACGTGATATTAGAAATGGTCGGCCTGCTTGAAAAAGCCCGCAAGGTCACCGATAAAGAGATATATTTCAAAACGGTCATCGAACGTGAAAACCTCGGTTCAACCGGTATCGGCAAGGGAATAGCCATACCGCACGGCAAATCCGACGTTATAACCGAGGTCGCCGTCGCGTTCGGCCGCTCCAACGCCGGCATCGATTTCGACTCGCTCGACGACCGTCCCGTCAATCTCGCTTTCCTGCTTGCCGCGCCTAAAAACGTAGGCGGCGTGTATTTAAAGGCGCTCGCTCAGCTGTCGAGACTTCTCAGGCAGCAGGATTTCCGCGAAAGCCTTATCAGCGCGAAAACGAAGACGGAAGTCCTCGAAATACTTTCGAAAGCCGATCAGGCAGAGCAATAAACTGGAAAGGCGCCCGAATTCAACGCCCCCGCACTACCGAAAAGTACAGAGCGCGATTCGTGTTACGCCATTTAAACATGAATGAAATCAAATAAAAAGCATCAGAGGCGACCGGAAAATGGTTTACGCTGGTGCTTTTTAATAATTAAAGGAAGATTTTTATGTTCACCCCCATCGTAAAATTAATGAGATATTTTTTCAACTACAGCGACCGTGAAGTCCGCCGCTGCCGGGCCGTAGCCGTTCGAATCAACGAGCTCGAACCGGCGTTCCAAAAATTGAGCGATGACGAACTTCGCGCTAAAACCCCTTATTTTAAGGCGCAGCTTGAACGGGGCGCCACCTGCGACGATATTTTAGTAGAGGCGTTCGCCACGGTGCGTGAAGTTTCACGTCGCGTTTTGAATATGAGGCATTTCGACGTCCAGCTTATAGGCGGAATGGTCCTGCATGAAGGAAAAATTTCAGAAATGAAGACGGGCGAAGGCAAAACGCTCGTAGCCACGCTTCCGCTTTATTTAAACGCGCTCGAAGGGCGCGGGGCCCATCTGGTCACGGTAAACGATTACCTCGTGCGCCGCGACTCTGAATGGATGGGTAAAATTTATAAATTTCTCGGCCTTTCCGTGGGGATCGTAATAAATCAGATGGAACCTCACGAACGCCGCGCTTCGTATGGTTCCGACATCACATACGGCACCAACAACGAATTCGGCTTCGATTATCTGCGCGACAACATGGCGGTCGGCCTCGACGAACAGGTCCAGCGCTCATTTAATTACGCGATAGTAGACGAAGTCGACTCCATCCTCATAGACGAGGCCAGAACGCCGCTTATAATATCCGGCCCCGCGGAGAACGCGACCTCGAAATATTACGAGATTTCGACCATCGCAAAGCAGCTCAGGCGCGAGATCGATTACCAGGTAGACGAAAAAGCCCGCACCGTAGCCATAACCGAAGACGGCGTCGCGCGCGTCGAAAAACTCTGCAATATTCCTAACTGGTACGAATCTTCCAATATCAAAAACGTGCATCTTCTCAATCAGGCGTTAAAAGCGTATAATTTATTCAGGCTCGACCGCGACTACGTCGTAAAAGACGGCGAGGTCATTATAGTCGACGAGTTCACCGGCCGCCTCATGATAGGCAGGCGTTACTCCGAAGGCCTGCACCAGGCAATAGAAGCGAAGGAAGGCGTTAAAATACTTCGCGAAAACCAGACGCTGGCCACTATCACTCTTCAAAATTATTTCAGGATGTATAAAAAACTTGCAGGCATGACCGGCACCGCCGAAACCGAAGCGCGCGAATTCGGCGAAATATATAAGCTGCCGACGGTCGTAATACCAACTAACAGCGATTTAATAAGGCAGGACGCCGCCGACGTCATATATAAAAATGAAAAAGCCAAATATAAAGCCGTGG
>Ga0209212_1001794_pt1 | contig 33081 bp, 35 predicted proteins | sample RifGroC2_FD_183996 | JGI IMG/M metagenome (GOLD analysis project Ga0209212, IMG submission 183996) | Groundwater microbial communities from Rifle, Colorado, USA - Groundwater C2 (SPAdes) (version 2) | ecosystem: Environmental > Aquatic > Deep subsurface > Groundwater | place: Rifle, Colorado...
AAAACATTTTTTATTTTATAGGTTTTAAAAATTTCCCTTATTATTTCAGTCTGATTTCTTTTCATAAAAGGTATATTTTTCAGCTCATTTTCAACAGCAGTTAAATTCATTTTATTCCTCTTTAATTATGTAATAATCTTATTCTATGGATAGTGTGATTATATGTCAAATCTTTCATTATTTAAGCCAGAATAGGCATATTATTATAGTAAATACTAAACTTAAGGGATTTTAATTATACAGAATATTAATTATAATTTATGATATTAATAAAATTCCAGAAATTGAGAAATGGCAAAAACGAAGAAAAATTTATTTATTCATGGCGGATACCCTAAATGTGCATCAACTTCATTGCAGGATTTTCTTTTTCTAAATAAAGAACCATTGCAAAATAAGGGTTTTTTATATCCTGCTTTTGAAAATAAAAATATACTTACCCATGAAAGAACGAATGGATTTGATATATCTTTATTTATCTTGAATGATAATAATGAATATCTTAATAAAAGATTTGATACGCTAAATTTTCCTGAACAGGAAAGAAAAAAATATATAAAAAACCTGGAAAATTCTTTTTCTTATACAAAACAACAAATAAATGATTCAAACCTCAATAATATTGTTTTATCTTCAGAATTTTTTAGTGTTAACAGTTCGAATATTCTTAAATTCAAAAATGAATTTAAAGAATTCAACATTAAATTTATATTTTATATTAGAACCCCAGTTTCTTTTATATGCTCTGCTTTTCAACAAAATGCAAAAGGAGCTTTGAGAAACACTCTTCCTCTTGATGAATATATTGATAAAGATCTGGAATTAAATATAAATTATTTTGAAAAATTTGATGATTATATCGAGGTATTTGGAAAAGAAAATATAATTTTAAGACCTCTGGAAAATGAGCAATTTAAAAATGGCTGTATTTACTCTGATTTTTTAAATATCTTAGGTTTGGAACCGGACGAGAGTTTCTCGTTATTGAAACGAAATTCAAATGAAAGCAGCAGTTTTGAGGTAACCGAACTTATACGCCTAATAAATCGACTGCCATATGACATGGAAATTAAGAATAAAATGAGAAAACTCGCCCTTAATGTACAATTCCAAAACAATACAAAAATTATAGACACACTAACTGAAGAACAAATACAGAAAATAAAAAACAAGTACGACCCAATTATAAGCAAATACGCAAAAGAATTATTGAATCAGGACAAAATGTTTTTAAATGATAAATATGAAGCAAAAGTTTCAAAAACAGCCTTAAATAATCAGGATATAGAAGATATCTTAAAAACTTTAACACTGAAAATAAATATTTAATTAATATTTTTTCTGTCTGATTTTTATGGCATATTATACTACTGTGGAAATAAGACATATAACCATAATGCTTTAATTTTAATATCCAGAGCCCAGGTTTTTATCAAATATTTAATAAAGTTGTTTTCCTGAATAGCTAAAAATTTCTGTTTCTCTAATAGATTTTCAAAATCCATCTTGTCGGCATTCCAGTCTTTAGATATTTCATGCATTTTTTCAAGAAATTCTTTTAATTCAGGATAACGATGTAATCTGAGTCCTCTTAAAACAAGGGATCGTTTAAAGACCATATTAAAATAACTGCAAGTTCTGGTTTGATAAGTGTGTTCAAATTCTTTATATATGTTTTGCTCAATTATAAAGTCTTTTTGGCATTTAAAAACTTTTATAAGGTCTAAAAATTTATTATTTATAGCTCGCGTAAGAGAAAAAGGCGTCGCTAAATTATAATAATAATAAGGCTTAAAAACTAAAAGAATTTCTTTGCTGTAAATCAGAGCCTGCCAGGTAAAAAGAATGTCTGAACCATTGTGTATATCTTTTGCAAAAAACAGGTTATATTTATCTAATAAGCTTTTTTTCCACAAGCCGTAGCATGAAGAATGGAAAGAAGTTTTCATTATTTCTTTTAAATTGTCTGTAAGAACAGCTTTTTTATTTTCTTTATTTAAATAACTAAAAGCAATTGTTGTAAAGGTTCCTGTTTTTGTAACGCTATAATGATGTGTTCTTATTGCATTTGGGCTATTGTATGCATTAGCTTGTTCAATCAGTTCCTCATACATTTTTTTATCTATCCAGTCGTCAGAATCAACAAATGAAATATATTCACCTTCTGCTATTTTTAATCCTGCATTTCTGGCAGCTGATGCGCCGTTATTTTTCTGATGAATTAATTTTATTCTGGAATCTTGCTGTTCATATTTTTGAATTATTTCAAGAGATTTATCGGTAGAACCGTCATCAACTAAAATAATTTCAATATCTGATAAAGTTTGATTTATAATACTGTCAAGGCATTTTTCTAAAGTATTTTCTGCGTTATAAATCGGTATAATTACTGAAACTTTTGGTTTTATCATAATTTCAATATTTCTTTAAAAAACTCTTTTCTGCCTTTATCAACAAGCGGAATAATTTTTATTTTATCATAGTCTCTTTTTAAGGCTTCAATCAAGTAAATGGAATTTAATACACAAACTAAAATAATATCAGGATTGATTTTTTTTATATCATCAGGTTTAACAGCCGGATAACCGTATAAAGTTTGAATATCATCAGACGTTTTATTTTTATCGGCAATTCCTATAATATTTAAATTGCTTAAATCATAGTTGTTGTTTATAGTTTCAAATAAAAGACCGGCTCCGTATATTAAAACTTTTTTGTCTTTATATTTCCCCCCCATTTTCTTTAATTGCTTTTCAAAATTTACTTTTTTTAGAAAATTTATAAAATTTTGCATTTCAATATCCTTTATAAGTACTTTTTCTTTATGAAATCCCAAATTCTTTTGGAAGAATTTCCGTCAGGATCTTTAAAAGCCATGTTTTTTATTTCTTCTCTTTTTTCTTTATAGTCGTCGACATTATTAATTAATACGTTTTCGATTTCCTGAAAAAGCTCATCCTGATTATAACATTTTGAACCGGGAGTAATCCAATTATAATCAAACTGGATATTTCTGTCTTTTGAAATATATTTTTCATAATCATACGGGAAAAACAATACAGGTTTGTTTATCAATAAATAATCCATATAAATAGAAGAATAATCCGTCACCATAAGGTCTATATTGCGCAAAGCAGGGTAAATATCTTTTGTGTTGTTATATATAATTATGTTTTTTAATTTGTTAAATTCAGTATAATTTGTATTTGGAGTCGGATGAAATTTTAAGATAAATATAATTTTATTTTTTTCCCCGTATTGCGACCATTCTTCCAAATTAATTACACCGTCAGAAATAGGGTCATTACGGCTGTCTCTGAACGTCGGTGCATACAAAATAGTTTTATATCCTTGATTTTTATATTCAATAATTTTATTGTAATTTTCTATATCCGTTTCAATTAAATCAAGTTTGTCAGGTTCTCTGAACATAACATCGTTTCTGGGATAGCCTCCTTCAAAAATTTCTTTAGGCAAAAATGCCGGTTTAAAAACATTTTCTGTATAAAACGCTGAAGTTGAATTTAATATGTCATATTTGGGAAAACGGCACTTTAAAAAATAATTTAACCTGTTTTTTATTGATTTCATGTTTTCAATTATTTCAGGCATGGTAAATTCTATTGTTTTAAAACCCACACCGTGCCAGAGCTGTATTTTTTTAGCCCCGAATAAAAAATGCTGTTTAATTATATGTGCATCGCTTGGATTATCGGCAGTAATTGCAATACCCGTCCTCAACAGCCTGTATGCGGTTTTAAAATCGGGGTAAAAACAAACAGGCAGATTTTTTTCTTTTAATAATTCAAAAGTTTGCTTGTCTTCCGTTAAAAAAGAAAAATCAATTTCGGTTTCGTTTGTTCTTACAAGATGATTGTACAAATATTTTGCATTATCCAAAAAATATCTGCTGTTTTTGCCTAAAAACAGGATAGAATTCTTTTTTTTAGGTACTAAATTTGCTAAAAACGTTCCTGTCAGCCACATAACTATATCAATTATTGAAGGCAAAGAACTAAAAACATTAAAAATAGGATTTAGATTTTTTGCTATTTTATCAATTTTTGTAATTTTTTCATTATAATTTTCAGGAGCAATTTCATAATTAAAATCATATACAACTTTGCATTTTAAATTTTTTTCTTTCAGATAAGTTAAAATAGGCGGTATTATTTTATCTTTGCTGTGATTTATAACTGTTGAAACTATTATGTCGGGGTTGAGTGTTTCAATTTCATCAAAGAAGAAAATTTCATAGTTTGCTATTTTAGTTCCTTTTTTGCCGTAATCCCTGTCTATTATCCCAAGAATATTTAAGTCTGAAAAATAAAAATTTTCAAACAACTCCTGTGCAAAAATCCCTGCTCCGTAAAAAGCAATTTTTTTGTCCCCGTAGATGGTTTTAAATTTCGAAATTTTATACCACAAAAAAGGGTGGGTTATTTTATAGAAGATTTTTTTTAGCATTTTTATCTGGAATTATCTTTCTTTATTTTTGCCAGCAGCCTAAATACACATCCCAATCACCCGGAAGTTCCGTTGCCTCTTGAATAGAACCCAATTTTTGTTCTCTAATAATAAAAGATTTTTCTTCTATACAGGTTAACCCCGCACATAATTCTTTTATCATTTCATGGTTGTATACTCTATGGGCATTAAAGCAGATTGAAGGCTTTGCATTGGTTAATGAAGTAGTAAAAATCAAATGACCGCCAGGTTTTAAAACCCTGATCATTTCTTGCATTGATTTTATATCTCCGTCAATATCAAACTCATCGCCATATCTTCCCAGACCAAAATGTTCTAAAGCGCATAGACTCACTACAGCATCAAATGAACTATCCGGTAAAGCTATAGATTTTGAATCGCATGTTATTATTTTTTCATTTGCAAAAGGAGATTTCCTGTCCCTGACATCAATAGTTGTAATTTCATGGAAAGCAAGCATACCATATATAAATTGACGATGTGAACCAACATCTAAAATAGATTCAGGTTTTTTATCATAAATATGCCACGCTGCAAAAGAGCATTCAGCTTGAGGTTTATTTTCAGGATGGTCACCAATATCACACCAAAAATTTTCAAAAACTTCAAACCCTCTGGGGCGAAGATTGTCTAATTCCAATAAATGTTTTTGAAAATTTTCTACAAATTCAGGAGGACTTAAAGCTATTTTATCACTCCTATCAATAGCTACTTTGACTTTGTTTAAATCCCCCCACTCTCTAAAAACATTCAAAACATCATAAAGAATTTCACAGTTTAAAGAATTATTAAGTTTAATAAAATCAGGAGAATTTAATACATTGTTTTTGTTAATCACTGTTAAAACAATAATATCAGGATTTAAATTTTTAATATTTTTTATATCTTTAACATTAAAAACTTTATAGTTGTTTATATTATGACCTCCTATATAAAAATTACGGTCTACAATTCCCACTATATTTAAACCGGAAAGATCAAAATTGTTTATGAGTTCTTTAGCTAATTTGCCTGCTCCATAGAATAAAACCCTTTTATTTTTCGCCTGCGCCAATAATTTATTATAATCAAATTCAATAGACACTTTATCAGACAGATTTAATATTTCCATTTTCATTATTCCTTTTTCTCTATATTTTTATTTTAACTCTATTAAAAAAACAAATCTTCATATTAATATGTTAAATTGTTTATTTTTTTAATAGAGTTAAAATATATAAAACAAAATTAACGGCTGAGATTGTATATTAAAAATCTATTTAAAGGGAAACAAAAATGTCCAATAAATCACATATTTTAATAGCCAGTATGCCGAAATCAGGAAGCACTTTTCTAAGAAATGTAATTGGTAATTTGCCTGAATTCAAAAAATATTGCCTTGTTCCCGGTTTTGGAGGCAGGGAACAGGAAATTGAAGAATCCAGAATCCTTTCATATAAACAAATAAATACCGAGTACTTTGTGTCACTACAGCATGTTCGAAGGTCTGATGTATTGGATGAGATTTGTAGCAGGCATAAAATATTTAGAGTTGTATTATGCAGAAATTTAAGAGATGTGGTTTTTTCATTAAAGGATCATATAGCAGCTGTGGGGCCCCACCGCTTTTTGGCCAGAATGCATGCGGATTATCACACATGGGAAGAGCATAAAAAAGAAGAATATATTGTTGATTTAATGATGCCATGGTACTTAAATTTCTTTATTGGCTGGATGAGGTGCGAAGATGATTACACAAAGCTTATCTGGTATGAAGATTTAATGCCTGATAAAGTGGAAACCATATCTTCCATATTAAAAGCTGCGGGACATTTAGATGTTACTATTGAAAATATTATTGAAGCTATTGATAAAAAGCCGGAAAAAATAAACCTTATAACCTCCCACCGATTTAACAAGGGTGTTTCAGGAAGAGGCAGGGATTTAAGTGAAAAAGCATCTGAAAGACTGCTTAATTTGTTAAGTTACTACGATTTGGACAATTCAACTCTTAAATTATTATTTTGACTTCTTTACATCAATTACTATCTATTGTACACACATTAAGTACAAGATTTATTATACTTACCCCCCCCTTGAAATTACAAGTATAATACACAAAACTTATATAAAATTTACATATATTATTTAGGTTTTCTAATATCAATAACCTGACCGGTTAAATCGGAAAGAATAGTTTTTAATGAATCAACAGCCACTTGTTCCGAACTAAGAAGTGTATCTTCAGGCTCTTTTCCGAAATTTTTGTATCTCATTTCAGTAGCTGTTCTTTCAGGATTTATTGCATTTATGTTTATATTATCAGACTTAAATTCTTCTGCGAGCGCCTGTACCATATTTACAACAGCAGCTTTTGAAGAAGAATAAGTTGAATAAAGCGCCCGACCTCTTGTATAAGAGCTGGAGGTAAACAACAATAAGCTTCCGCTGCTTTTTTTCAGGTATTCAAGACTTGCTTTTATGACTTTTATTGCGCCGGTATAGTTTACATTAATTTCATTTGTAATATCTTCTATATCCCGTTCTTCGAGTTTCCCGATATTAAGAATACCGGCCGTATTTATCACATAATCAATTTTTTTCTCTTTTTCGTAAACTTCTTTTAAAACTCTTTGAACATCTTCATAATTGGCAATATTTACGTTGTTTTTCCTCGAAAACCCGTATGTAATTGCTTTATAATCTGCGGCTATTTTGCAAATATCTTTGCCTATTCCGCTGCTTGCCCCAAAAACAACCAGAACTTTATCTTTTAATTCAGTAAGCGCTATATTTTCAGGTACTTTATGGCTGTTTATCTGAAAAAGTTTATCCGCAAGAAAAATATCTTCGGGATAAGTTATTTTTATATTTGTTTCTTCTCCGTTCACTACATAAACATCAGCAAGATTGTATTTTACAATTAATCCGCAATCATCCGTAAATTCAAAATTTTCTTCTTTTTGCGATAATTCATGAGCTTTTTTTATTAATCCGACTTTAAATGCCTGTGGGGTTTGTCCTCTCATCATATAGTTTCTTTGAGGAATATTATTAATAATATGCTCGTCATTAATTTGAATAACGGTGTCAGCAGACTTTATCGCCACATCAACAGCAGCAAACCTGTCTAACGCTTCGACGCATTCGTTTATAATTCTGTCCGAAACAAAAGGTCTTACCGCATCATGAATAAGAACTTTTGCATCATTATCATCTATGGAATTAATTCCGATGAAAGAGCTTTCTTTTCTTGTTTCTCCACCATTAAGAATTTTTTTGACCTTTTTATAATGATTATTTATTATAATATTTTCAGTTAAATCTTTGCATAGCGGATTAATTACAAGGATTATTTCGTCAATCGCGCTGTTATTTTCAAAAGCATCCAGCGTATGTTCAAGTAATGTTTTTCCCGCGATTTTTATAAACTGTTTCGGTTTATAATAATCAAACCTTTCGCCTTTTCCCGATGCTAATATTATTGAATAAACTTTTTCCATATATTTTACTCATCCGGCTATCTTATCAAGATTTATTATAGTACATTAAGTTGGTTTTATTGAATTTTTGCATATTCTGATTTTTCGAGTTTGTCAATTATTTTGGTTATAATTATTTCATTATATATTGGGCCGTAATAATATAAATTTAAATAAAGCCCGTTCAATAAATATGATAATTCAATGAGGTTTTCGTCATTATTTTCAAAATCCTTTATTTTATTATCAATATCAAGAAATAGAGTTAAAAATAGCATTTTATAATAAGGATTTAAGCTTAATATTTCTTTTGTTTTTAAATAATTGTCTTTCATTATTTTCAAACTATTTGAAAAATTCCCAGGATTTTGAAGTAACAAATTTTGCAGATTGTTTTTGAAATTTTTTGAAAAATCAGCGCTTAATTTTCTCACTTCCGCTAAAATCAATTTTTCTTCATTTGATAAAGAAGCGTTATTTTTTAATGCTTTTATCCTTATATTCCAATAAGAATTATTTTTAATGTAACTAAAATAACCTTTGAAGTCAGAATTCAGATACGGAACAATTGCTTTTTTAAACACAATATCGATAATTTTTTTTGCGTCATTATAGTTTGTCAGCATATTTTTAAATTCTTTTAATGTTTTTTTGTTTCTTTTTGAAATATCCAAAGTTGTTAATTGAATGTCTTTTAAAATATCTTCAATATTTAGTGTTTCGCCGGTATTTTTTTCAAGAGCTTCCAGTAGTGTTATATGCTCATAGCCTTTTAAATAAGCCCCGCCTTCTGTGGCATTGATAAGTTTGATTTCAGAAGCATATTGTTCTGCGATTTCTTCAAAATACAAAATAAATGTATAATAATCAGGTCTTGTAAGAAGATTTTTCCCGTTAGAACCTTTTACATACAACAAATCCCTGCTTAAAAATTCTTTCTGTTTTTCAAATTTATTTTCTTCACCTTCAAATTCAACTGTTTTTGATTCATTAACACTAAAACCGGCATAAGCGGAATTTTGTGAATAACATTTATTATCCGTATAAGCTAAATCCTGTCCTATTAAAATTATTTTGTCACAACCCATTAATTTCGCTGTATAAAGACAATTTATCGCCACAGTCCCTGCTGTTTGATAATCTTCAATATCAGGAATCCCGAGAACTTTAGCAAACCAGGTACATGCAGGCGTATTTTTATTATGATGATTAAAAAATCTTTTCGGTTTTAACTCAAAAATTCCTTCAAAAGTATTTGAGGAAGCTATAAGATTTACTTCACTAATTTCAGGTATGTCTATAATTTCTTTTCTATTGTCTATAACTGCTACAAAATCAGGAATTATGCCATGTTTAACAGCTGTTTTAAACGCGACACCCACGCAAAATACAATTACTTTATCCCTGTAGGGTTTTAAGTTTTCAATATTTTTATCAAGAGATGGTCCTGCTGACAATATTACCGCGGTTTTATTTTTAAACTTGTCTTTTAATATATGCATGTCCTGATTGTTTATGATATGAGGAATATTTTGAAACAGCAAGGTTGTCCATAAATTATTTTTTTTCCATAAATTATTATAATTTTGTTCAAAAAGACCGTGGTTATTGTTTATTTTTCTTTTTAATTCCTGTAAGTTTTTATTATCTTCGTTTAAATAATAATTTGAGGGCAAAAAATTAAAATTGTAGCCTTTAAAAAACAGGATTTTATATGCTTCTTTTAAGTCATCGTGTGTGTGAATAACTAAAATATTTTTCTTTGATAATTCTTCTGAAAAATCGACAAATTCAAAAGCTATTCTTAAAAATTCCAGATTTGGCTCATATATTATAATTTTGCCTTCATATCTTTTTGCAAATTCTTTGAAGGTATATCCCAATCCTATTCCGAGAATTACTGTAAGGCTTCTTATTGATTTGAATTCCAGCTTTGAATAAGTTTCCAGCGCATTCCAAACCGGATCCATAGAGTCATCGACAGGAATATTGTTTTTATATAAAATGCTGTCACCTGATTGAGCCGGATTAATTTCATAATTGGCTTCTAAATTATTGTGATTGCGAATTTTTTCCGCCAGATTAACATTGTATTTAGATATAATTTTTAAGTTTTTTTCTAATAAATTTGTCATCCCCAAAACCCCTATAAGCAAAGTTTATAATATGTTAACATTAACCGCTTTAAAATTCTTGCATTAATTAGAGGAATTGAGCTTATATTTGAATTATTAATTAATTTTGCATTGTCATTGCGAGGAAGGCTGAAAGCCTGACGTGGCAATCTGTCTGAGGCGAGCTTTGCTCGCCATAAATAGATTCTCACGTCGCTTTGCTCCTCAGAATGACAACTTTGACTATTTAGAGATTGGAGTTAATTAGCAATAGAAATTTTATTAATAGTAAAGCTTAAGGTTTTAAGGCAATTTTAATGGCTTTTCCTTCATTGTGAAGCTTTATTGCTTTGTCGATCTGAGAAACAGGCAAGGTATGTGTGATGAGTTTTCTTACATCCACATGTCCCTCGCTGATAAGCCTTAAAGCTTCTCTGATATGTCTGGGGGTGTGGTGAAAAGTGCTGGCGATTTTTATTTCGTCATAATGAATTCTTCTAGTGTCGAGAGAAATTTTTGTTCCTGATTTGCATCCGCCAAAAAGATTTACAGTTCCGCCTTTTCTCACTAAATCAATCATTTTTTCCCATAATTCAGGAAGTCCGACAGCTTCGATGGCAATATCAAGCCCTTTTCCTTCAGGAGTAAAATCAAGAAAAGCTTTTTTGGGATCAGGAACTTCTGTCAGGTTAATAACTTCGTCAGCTCCGCCGAATTCTTTTGCAAGCTTTAACTTAAGGGGGTTTCTTCCTGCGGCTATAACCCTTGCGCCTTTGAGCTTGGCAAGTCTGACAAATAAAAGACCTATAGGACCTAAACCGATAATCCCGACAGTTTGTCCGGGCTTGATGTTTAATTCTTCCGCGCCGAGAACCACATTTGCAAGAGGCTCGGTGAAGGCTGCTTCTTCAAAAGTAACATGTTCTGGTATCGAGAGTAAATTTTGTTTTACGATAAGCTCGGGAACTTTAATATAATCGGCAAAAGCCCCGTTTAAAAGGTCAAGATTTTCGCAAAGATTATATTCATGAATACGGCAGTAATAACATTTTTGGCAGGGAGCGGAATTTGCTGCAACTACCCGCTGTCCCAATTCAAAGCCTTCCACGTTTTTGCCAATCTTATAAACAGTTCCCGCAAATTCATGCCCGAATCCTGACGGTAATGTTTTTATTAAAACAGGATGACCGCGTTTGTAAGTCTTTATATCTGTTCCGCAAGTAAGTGCAGCGCCGATTTTTATAAGCACTTCACCTGTTCCTATTTCAGGAACGTCGATTTCTTCGTACTTCACCACTCCCGGCTCATAAAATAAAACTGCATTCATGCTCATGTTTTTTTGCTCGTTTTTTGAATCTGCCTATACATATTATACAAAACACAGCAAATAAAAAATTGCTTTTTATTTAAATCTTAAAAAAAACAGGCTTTTAGGCTAATTTATTAAGATTTTTACCTAAATGTTTATGAGAGGCCGGTTTAAAATGAGGCCCTTCAATTCCGTCGCCGTTGTGAGATTTGTTTTGGTTGACATTAGAAGGCTTGGAGCATCCGCTGCAATTAAGACTGCTGCCTGCAAAATTTGTTTTTGGGCAGATGTTGTAATTTAATGAAGTCATTTTTCGTCTCCTTATAGTTATAAAATTTTTTACTTACTTCTTTCCATTAAATTTTCTGACTACAAGTATATTGAAAATGGTTTTCATTTTCAATATACTTGTAGTTGAATTAAAATATAATTAAAGAATTAATACAAATGGTAATGTTACAAAACTTAAATTTATTCGGAAAATATTTAGACCAACCCGCAATAATAAAAGGGCTTAATAAAGCTGTTCCGATAGTTTCTGTTGCGGCAGCGGCATCATACACCGCATACGATACCTATAAAGCCCCTGAAACCGAAAAAAAGAAAACAGCGGTTAGAGATTCTTTTATTTTGTCTTTTTCTTTAGCATCGGCGTTTATAGCCACAAAAGGCTTAAAAATTAACGGTAAAAAAATCATAAAAGGGATTATTCATGATTGCGATGGGCATGCCCACTGTCATAACGAACATAATCTCAGTCCTATAAGCGAAGTCTTAGCCGCTATAAAACAAAAAGGCGATAAAAAACTCGAAACTTCCATAAATAAAATCAAAGACGGAAAATATTTAAAAATTAAAGAAATTTTTGAATTAAATAAAGGACTGGAAGAACTTTCTCCCGATAAAAAGCTTATAAATAAAGTAATTCCCGATAGTCATGTCCATACTTATAAAGAAATGTTTTCAGAACTGTGGACTTTGACAAAAATCGGCACAGTTCCTGTTGTCGGAGGAATAGCCGGCGGGGTTGCAGCAGATAAAATAAACGGGGAAGACTTAAATAAAACATCAAAAAATAAAGTCAAAGAAGGACTTTATCAATACATGGCAAATATTACTTTATGCAATGCAGGCGCGGGATTAGCTCTCTTAACTTTGAATAAATTTAATGTAAAATCAAAAGCGGCAAGATTTGCCGGAATGATGACGGGAGTTGTGTCCGTAGGCATTTTGTTTGGCGGTACAATAGCGAATTTCGCGGGCAAAAACCTTGTAAATCCTTTGCTTGATAACAAAGCAAAAGAAACAACGGCTAATACTAAACAATATCATCATTTTCATAATATGTTTAAAGATGTAAATGTTGAAAGAAAGCCTGAAATACTAGATTTAGGCTTGCATATAGACGATGTTGCTTCAGTCGGATTTTTATCGGGAATGAAATGGATAGCTCCGGTTCTTCCCGCGCTGTATTCAATTTCCGGCTATAGAGCAGGCATAGGCTACAGAAACGGAAATAATTCCGAAAATAATAATCACGCAGCCTGATTTTATATTTTTCTGTTGATTTCTCAACCTAAATCGCATAATAATGACATGAGCAAAGTTTGTGAAAAATTTAAAAAGATTTATTAATTTGATATGCAAAAAAATTCTACAAAATCAGAACTAAAAGTTCTCGAAATACTGCAAAATTTAACTTGCGCCACGGCAGAAGAGATTTATCATAAGATAAATACTGAAACCAAAGATAAAAAAATCGGCTTGACAAGCGTTTATAGGGCTTTGAAAAAACTTGAAAAAAATTATGAAGTAAAATGCGTAAATCTTTTTAATGACGGAAAAATAAGATATGAATTAAATAAAAATGAGGACCACCACCATCATTTTATTTGCAAAAAATGCAATTACGTTGAAATAATTCATGAATGTCCTCTAAAAGAAATAGAAAAAACTCTAAAAAGCAAACATATGCTGTTATATCACAGTTTTGACCTTTACGGGATTTGCAATGAGTGTCTTGAAAAACAAACCTGATTAATTATTATTAATTTTTATATAAGCCTTGATAATCTTGTTTGAAAGCGTGTCTGCAACAGCCTGATTTATTTCCTCAAAGCTATATTTTGTGATTAACCCGTCTACTTTAATTATATTGTGTTTCAGAAGTTCCAAAGCATCTTTCAGGTCGGAAGAAGCAGGCGAATAACTCCCAAAAACAGTCAAATCCCTGTAATAAATTTCGTTGTTGGAAAATCCGCTTTCAGAAGAATGTACGCTTGAAAATACGCATATAACACCGCCGTTTCTTACGCATTTTAAGGCAAGCGGTATCGTTTTTTCACTGCCGGAAGCAAGAAAAATCACATCTACTCCTTCAGTTTGAAAATCAACCCTGCAAAGCTTTGAAATTTCTTCATCAGAACTATACTTATAAACCCTGTCAAACCCAAGTTCTTCAGCAAGCTTGATTCTTTCTTCAATGAGGTCGCACCCTATTACAATTGCCCCGAAGGATTTTAAAATTTGCCCCATCAATAAGCCTATAGAACCAAGTCCTATAACCATGGCAACATCGCCTTTTTTAATATTTGCGCGTCTTATCGCCCGAAGACAGCATGCCGAAGGCTCTGTAAACGATGCTTGAATATCTGACAAATTTTCAGGGACTTTTTGAACGGTATCTTCAAGATGTCTTTCGGAAACATATATATATTCGCAAAATCCGCCCGGAATTATGTTTGACGCTTTAAATTCAGAACACATTGAATAATTCTGGTTTTTGCAATAAACGCAGTTATAGCAGGGGACATGATGTCCTAAAACAACCCTGTCGCCGATTTTAAAGCCTGTTTTGGTTTTTATTTCTTTTATAATTCCGACAACTTCATGACCGAGTACAGTTCCTTCTTTTACAAGCCCTTCTTTAAGTTTCACAATGTCGGAACCGCATAAGCCGCACCCGCTTACTTTTATAATCGCCCCGTCTTTTTCGAGTTCAGGTTTTTGTATATTTTTTGCCTCTAAGCGGTTTTTGTCTTTATATAAAAATGCTTTCATTATTATTTTCCTTTTTTAAATTTTACATTAAAAATTTTTAATATGTCAGGCTAAAGCCTGCCAGTTACCTTTTTCTTTTGACGTCAAAAGAAAAAGGTAACCGAAAAAGAAAAACTATAAAATTAAGTTTCTTGTTTTTTAGACTCACTGGCGATTGAAGATTTTATTCCACGCACGCCCAAACTCAGGGCAAGCCCTTCAAACACGGGCTATAGTTTTAAATACCCGTTTCGCCAAAAACTACGAAACACGACACACGCATCAAGGGGGAGCGCCCCCCTTGATAACAACCGTTTGCCCTTTGCGAAGGTTTCGTAATATTTCACCCTGCGTATAAACACATGCGAGCATTTGTTTGAGCCTGCCAAAGCAGGCGAGTTTGCGAGCTTAGACATCTGAAAGTTTTAATCATGAGCAGGGTAGAAATATAGAAGCCGTAGTTTAGGGGCGAGCTTTCTTTTGCTTCGTTTTCTTTATGACTAAAGAAAATGAAGGCGGTTAAAAGGGTGCAGCCCTTTTTATAAAATTTAAAATATCTTTTTTTGAATTTTAGCCTGACATATTAAAAAATAAAAATGAATAATATGAAAAAACACTCATGCTCTGCATATACATGCAGAATGTTACAAGGAAATTAAGAAACTTTAAGAAATGTAAATATGCTTTTTTGATAATTTTAAAAAATGGAAAGTCTTTTAAAAATCATTATATTAATTATTGTTAGGGATAAAAAGCTTTATTTATAAGACTTTACAGTTTTGCTGTATAAAAACTTCTTTTTTATAACGATTTTAGAAGGATAGGAAAAGAGATTTTTTTTTAAAAAAAATTTTTATGTCACAAATATTTTTAAATTTTTTAATCATGAAATTAAAGAATAAATTGAATATGCCGATAAATTGATTAAGGGAATTACACAACCAGGAGACATAAAACATGGGATTAGCAGCAAGCCAAGCAAGATTTTTGTCATTAACAGCAAGAAAAAGCGATATAGAATTTAAAGGACAACAACTTAACCAGGAAAGAACCCAAAACGCATATTTAATGGGAGATCTGGTTCAACAATTGACAAATGATCCTACTATGGAAAATACAGATCCTACAAAATATGGATTAATTGAAAATCAAATAATCTTGGCACAATCAATCGACAGAAACTTAGAACTTGATCTTAAAAACGTTGATACACAGCACAATGAAGTACAGACTGAAACAGATGCGGTTAAGAAAGTTATCGACAAAAACGTCGAAATGACATTCAAAACATTCGCATAAAATTAAAAAAACTTAACTCATAGTCATTCTGAAAGAATGACTATGAATGGCTTAAGGAGAGGGAAAGGAAAATCAGGAAGGGATAAGAAAAGGAAAATGAGTTATAAATTTGACGGCATGCTGGTGCTTGCTAATAAATACGGTATAGCCAGCAATGATGCAAAAGCAGAAATGTTTGAAACTTACGACAGGATTAGAGATCTTTCCGTAAGTGGTCCGAGTCTTGGCGGAGCCGGCGGCTATGGTGCTGTGGGCTCATTTTTGATGAATTTGGCAAGATTAGTTGGCCCCACAAGCTATTTGCCTGTTTTGGGGTCATCGTCAATAAATATTCCGGGAACTTCTTATTATTCTCCTTCTATAGGAGGAAATTCAACAGCAAGCGCTCAAGCCTCTTTTGGCATGGGTGAGTTAGCCAAATATCCGGGATTTCCCGGAGGTGCAGCACCTCTGGCGGCTATAGGCGCTTTTGGATTGCCGGCTTTAATGGGAATAGGAAATGAATTTAGTTCTCTTTCTGATGAATTCACAATAGGAGGTATGCCTACAGGCGGCGCAGCTTCTGCCGTAGCAGGAAGTTCTTATATACCGGCTGTCGGAGCATTGACAGGTGTTAGCGCTTCAGCAGGAAAATATTCTGACATTGTTCTGCCTGTTGCCGGCGTTATCGGCGGTTTAGGTGGGCTTGTCGGTTCATTGGCTCCGTATTTTGGTCCATTTGGGGTTCTTGCCGGCATGACGGGAAATCTGACTAACGGTTACGCAGGTGCTGTATTGAGTGCTTATCAGACAACAACAGGCAGAATTATTAATAACGCCGATACAATTCTTTCTATGAAAGTTAAAAACATAGAAACAGTTGTAAAACAGCTTGACGCGCAGGGCGATATAGTAAGAAAAATGCTTAAAACCGGATTGGAAGCTGATTCTAAAGCGGTACAGGAAATGTAAAATGAGTAATACCAGATTGTATGTAAGATCAATTCACAGGGCATTTATTAATCAATGGAAAAGTTTTATTAATATTAAAAATTTAATTCAGGAATTGTTTCAAATTATCGAAAAAAAAGAAAAAATCAGTCAAACCATTAATTTAGTCGGAAAAAAATTGGAAAGGAGACGAGAAATCATCAATTCGGGTAATTTTGTCCCTCAAAGCAAAGTTATAAATTTTATCAGGTAGGTTTCACATTAAAACTTCTTTACAAATATTTACATAAAACAGTAAATTCGCGGTTCTCAATTGTTTTTATATATATAAGAGCATAGTGCTTAATTTTTATAGAGAACGTTCTTGGAAAATCAAAAAGGGAGTACTAAAGCTAAATGTCAGCTATCGCTACAATTATAAATGATAAATTTCAAGATGGAGCAAGCTTTTTTAGGATTGCGCAGTCTTATATGAGACGCAGAAACCCTTTATTAAGCATGGTTTCCAATACTTTAGCTTCAATTCAGAATTTTTTAAATTCAAGAAAACAGCTAAAAGCTCTTAAATATCGGGTTCAATTAATGAATTATAGAATATATCAGATGGATCAGTTAATTCAGCAAAATAATCCGCAAAATTACAAGGGAGGCAATAACCTCAATCAAGTTAGATAAAAAGTAACACATAATTTAGTAATTTAGACAGGGGAAACTAAAATGGGACTTGTCTCAGGCATAATCAGACTACAAACATTAAAAGAGATGGAATTGGATCTGGAATACAAGATTCAGACATTATCACAAACCAAGATGCAGCTTGCTTCTCAGGGCTTTGAACTGGTTACAATTGGCAGTGATCTTGATCCCGAGTCTCCCGAAGTTAAACAGCTTGAACAGAGAAGACAAAAACTTCAGTTGATGGAAAAGAAAATTGATGCGGAAATGCTTAAGCATCAAAATATGTTGAAAATGGCTGAAGCAGAAATAGAATCAGCCCAAAAAATCGTTGACAACAGCATAAAACGTTCATTTTCATACGGATAAAATAATATTTAACTAAATATTAAAAATCTTTAAATTAAATTATAAACCAAATTATAACTTTTCTTAAGCAGCTAATTACAGCTGCTGCTTTTGTGTTGAGTTGCAGGTAGTTCTTAAGAGTAACAGTTTATAGTTCTTAAGAGTAATGGTCAGATTTCTATTAATTAGTATTATATTTGCAAGCCACATTTTAATTATGTTTTTAACAAATTCAAAAAATACGGAACAGAGTTTTAGGGACAAACAATTTTTTTTATTTTCTAGGAGAAAGGAATTTAATTTAGTCTTATTAACGTAACTAAGTAAGGTTTTGCGTAAGTTTTTTATAGAAATTTTCAATTTAATTTGAATAATAAAGTTTGTTAAGTAAGTTAACAAAATCAGAACAAAATCTGCCTCATGATCTCTTCTTCCCCGTTTATATACGGGGCTTTTTATTGGTTAATTAACAAATAGTGGAACTGTCATTGCGAGGAGAGCCAAAGGCTCGACGTGGCAATCTAAAATAAAAAATGATTGATTTTTTGGATTGCTTCGTCGTTTCACTCCTCGCAATGACACCAAAATCAATCATTTTTTAAGTTTCTGATTTAATTGCAAAATCAAATCTTTATCCACCACTTCTTTAGCGGTTTTTTTGCCGTTCCAGAGCGGCTCGAGAGCCGTATTTAAAGTATCTGTTATTTCCTGATAATTCCCTGTAACAGGTGTCGGCATGGAATCAGGAATAATATCCACAAAAACTTTTGAATTTTTTGGCGGTATGTTTTTATTAAGAAAAACCTCTGAATTTGCAACATCAATCCGCGCAGGAACAATAAGACCGCTTTGCGTAAATCTTTCGGCAGATTTTTTGTTTGCCAGAAATTTTATAAGCCGCCATGCTTCTTTTGGATGTTGGGAAGATGAGCTTATTGCCCAGCCGGAAGTATCACAATCTACTATAGAACCTGCTTTTCCGCGAGGAAATCTTGCTATGTCCCAGTTAAAATGAATATCTTTTCTGTACCTTGGGGTACTCCATCTTCCGCTTATATGCATTGCTATTTTTCCCTGAATAAAAAGCTGTGCCATTGTTGCACTTCCAGCCTCGCTTTTTGTGGGAGCGGCATGATATTTGTTTCGTAAGTCCGCGTAAAATTGCAATGCTTCAATTGATTGCGGCTTGTTGATTATAATTGAATCAAGATTTTTGCTGATAAGTCCGCCGCCGTTGCTCCATAGATATGGAAGCCAAAAAAGAGGCGCTTCTTCAAAACTTACGGCAAAATTACTTTTAGAGTTTTTTTTAAGTTTCAGGCATGTTTGGAGAAACTCATCGAATGACCAATTTTCAGCAGGATACGGGACATTGTATTGGTCGAAAATATCTTTATTGTAGTAAACCACCAGATTTGAAATATCTCTCGGAATTGCATAAAGAGCGCCTTTGTATTTGAAAGCCTCTAAAGCCGGAGGAAAAAAGTCATTATTAGATATATATTTTTCATTTTTCAGATATCCTGTCAAATCCAGAAAAACATTGTTTTCCGCATACAGAGGTTCATTAAGGTTATTTATAAAAACCACGTCGGGCGTTAGATTTGACGCAACCAGCAAATGCAGCTTCTGAAAATAATTTTTGGGAATATGAATAAATTCTACTTTTATGTCAGGGTTTTGATTTTCAAATTCCTTTAAAAGCGGTTTAATTATCGTAATTTCCGATTCCGAACCCCAGCTTGAGAATTTTATGTTTGTTTGGCGGGTTTTAGAAGCGCAACCGGCGAGAGAAACTATAGCAATAATTAATACAAATAGTTTTAAAAATTTATTCATTTTATTTCGTTTTCTATTTTGAAATTTGTAAAAAGCTTATAGTCTTATCTATAGGGATATTTCCAAGAATTTTTTCTTTGTTCATGTCATAAATAATTATTTGATAAGCATCCTGATTTGTAATCAAGGCTTTGTTCTCTCTTTCAATGACAGTGATTTTCCCTGGAAATCCGCCGCTGTTAAGCGCGATATTTTTTTTCAACTTGAATTCATTCATATCTATAATGTTTATTTCGTCAGAACCGCCTGCAAGAACGTATATTTCTTTTCTTTTGTCCAATATTTGAATATCAACAGGCTTTTCGCCTACTTTGATTTTGGTAATTTCCGCGTTGTTTTTGAAGTCATAAACAATAAGTTCATTGTTGGAACGACTTAAAATAAACAGGTATTTGCCTGATTGAGCGATTTTAGAAACATTGTTAGCCTGTGTAACTATTGTAGAAATACCTGAATCAGGGTTTAACCTATAAATTTTGCCCGAGTTAGAATCATTATAGAAAATGTTTTCGCTGTCTTCTATTGATATAAGATTATCAGGACTACCGATAGCATTAATTTCTTTTGTTAAAAGCATATTTTCAAGGTCGATTTCTGCAATACTCGATGAAAGCTTGTTTGCAACATAAGCTTTTTGTGAATTTATCGGCAATAATATTGATGTCGGAAGTTTTCCCACTTCAATATCCTTTAAAAATATATTGGTAAAAGTGTCTATAACAAATATTTTGTTTAAAGACATTGAAGGAACGAGGAGATACCGTCCGTCTTGAGTTAAAATCATATTTGACGGGACGGAAGGAAGTTTCATAGTCTTATCTATTCTTCCGGTGAGGGAATCAATCATGTTTATTTTATTGTCTTTAAAACTGGATACATATAAAACTTTGTTTTTAATGCAATCAAGCTCAGGAAGACCTTTTGATCCTTTTTTTTGTGTAATTATGTTGACCTTTGTTGTATTTTTCGGCGCAGGTTCTCCGTAAAACACAAGATCATCTTCATCTTTTTTTTGTTTAAGCGCGATTTTAAGGTTGCCGAGAATTACTTTTAGTTCCATAGGCAGGATAAGACCGTGAGGAACTATTAAATCCTGTGGAAGTAGCCCCAATTTTACGCTAAGAGGAATTTCAGGGCTGTAATTTACGGTTAATTGGTTATTAACTCTTACAACTTTTAATAACGCAAGATTGTTTGCAAAAAGTATCATGTCAGGTTTTTTAGAAAAATTAGTATTGGCGGGAATTGTTTTTATTACAGTTGCAGGATTTTCAACTTTTCCATAAGTAAGAGGGGTAACAGGCAAATAAATTGTATGATCGGGCAATTCAACAAGTCCGTCAAATCTTATCTCCACATCGGGATATTTTGATTTAAGGTATTCCACTATGGGTTGCGGCAATTGAGTCGCCTTTACAGGAGCGTTATAAAAGCTGAAACAGCAAATCAACGTTAATATTGCTAAAATTATTCTGAATTTTTTCATGATTATCACTTACCACTTATTTTTTTGTGAACCTAGAAATATTGTATTATAATCAATTTTCTTAAGCCATCCCAACTTAAATTTGTTTTCGGATTTATTTAAACATGAAATATTCTTTTATATTTTATTACCCCGAAAACAAGGATTTTAGCCAAGAACGATAAGCAAAATAAAAGATTTTCAAAACATGAATATATTTATCACAGGAACAGACACTGACGTGGGAAAAACAGTTGTAACAGCGGGATTAGCTTCTGCTGTTAGAAGCTCGGGCTATTCTGTCGGAGTTTTTAAGCCTGTTCAGACAGGTTCTTTCAAAAAAAATAATGAATTAATCTCGCCTGACCTGGAATTTGTAAAATCTGTAGATGACAGTATCTTAACGTATGCTTCATATAATTTCAAAGAACCTGCCGCGCCTTCTCTGGCGGCTGATTTGGAAGGAATTGACATTTATATAGATAAAATAGTTGAAGATTATAAAGAACTGGAAAAAAAATGTGATTTTGTAATAGTAGAAGGAGCGGGAGGTTTATTAACACCTATAAAAAATTCTTTCTCAATGCGGGATCTGGTAAAAACTTTGGATTTGCCATTGATAATAGTTGCAAGACCTGATTTGGGGACAATAAACCATACCCTTCTTACTATAGAAGCTGCAAAAAATAAAAATATAAAAATAGCGGGTGTTATTATTTCGGGATATCCTTCTGAAATAGAAAATGTAGCAATAAGAAATGCGCCTGCTATGATAAAAGAGCTTTCGGGAGAAGAAATCCTCGGGATTTTGCCGAAAATCGAGGATTTGAACAATAATCCCGCTGTTTTAAAAGAAGTATTTTTAAAACATATTAATATAAATGAATTGTTCTTCTGAGCAACAAAAGGGAGCGTGAGAATCGTAAAGTTTTGTATTTTTAGATTGCCACCTCGGGGCTTTGCCAGGGTAAAGGGAAATAAGCTGCAATCATTGCGCTGTCATTGCGAGGAGGAACGAAGTGTCGACGAAGCAATCCACCATGATTTATGAATTTATGGATTGCTTCGGGCTAAACTCCCCCCTTCTTTTTTGATTAAATATCAAAAAAGAAGGGTACCTCTCGCAATGACGTTTTAAAATTTTAACAAGATAGCTTCTAAGATATGAGCAAAAAAATACCTGATTCTCTTAATCAGGCTTGGATGAGTTGAAAGGAGTTTTGTTTATTTTCTTCTATTTATATAAAACTCCTAACAAAAAAAATTGACAGAAAAAAGGTAAAATATTAAGAAAAATTAAGAAAGATATAAAATAATAATCAAAAAAAAGAGAAGTTTTCAACTTCTCCAGGAAATTAGCAGTTTTAACAGTTTATGTCCAGTTTGTTCCCGAATGGATTAGAGAGGATTTGTTCGTACTTTTGAGTTTCTTGTTCGACCTTGAATATTTGAAATTGAAGACCGTCTTCTTTCGGTTTTTTTTGTGTAATTTTTTTTGAGGCATTTTCCCATAAATTTGCATCAACTTTTTTTGAAAAAATAGTACTTTCGCCTATATCAATTTTGGGTTTATTAATCGGCTTAAGAACAATTTTCCTGTTATTAACAGGATTATCCGACATAGCTTATCTCCCTTTATATACTCTGTATATTTGTATTCGACATGAATTTGAAAAAACTTTAGGATTTTACGGCAAAGATTAACATTTCTTAAAATAAAAAGAGCCTGTTTTGACCAAACAGGCTCTTGAAATTTACGATTAAAATTTTGTTTATTGTAAGAGGTCATTATGAAATTTTTTATTGATATTTTCGGAATAATAATTAGAAAGATAAACCCCAATGTATTTTGGATTTAAAGAAAGTGGATTCAGGCTTTCTTCTTGAATAATTTTATTTTCTCCGCTAATAGCCAAGTTCCTGATTTCTCTTGAATTTTCAAAAAATTTTTCAATTTCAGTTTTGTTAATAGCCATAATCTTTAGTTCCTTTCTTCTAATTTTTGCTCTCTATTTCTATTTTATCTCTTTTTTATATCCATTCATCGAACCTGAGGTCTAAATCCATAGATGTAAAAGCCCGAGAATTTTAGAACCCATCTGGTTAAAACCTGCGATTGTCATTGCGAGGAGCTTGCGACGAAGCAATCCAAATCGATTTTGTTTTTTATAGATTGCCACGTCAGCCCTACGGGCTTCCTCGCAATGACAACAAAAAACAAATGCCCACTCACTAACAGTGAATGGGCATGGAAGTGGGTATAAACTTCAACTTTTATTGTTTAACCAGTGTACTCAATTTATCAACAAATTCTTTCACCAAAGCTTCGTCTTCAGGATTATTGGAAAAATTCAAATATTTTTTAAATACTTTTATTGAATTTTTATAATCTCCTTTTTCTGCGTAAATTAATCCGAGTTGGCTATAAGCTGTTCCCAGATCAGGATTTGCGGCAATCGCAAGTTTATAACTTTCAATTGCTTTTTCAATGGAGTTTTCTTGCTCATAAGCTTTTGCCATATTTAAATAATAAAGAGATTCAGCCTGATTATCTTCAGTAACGGTTTTGACCTCTTTGATATTCGTATCAAAATTTGTCATTTCTGCTTTGACTAAAGCAATATTACTTAATAAAAATGTAAAAACAAAAGAATTTAAAAGATATTTCTTTATTTTCATTTTTATTCCCCCCCTTTTTCATAAGTATTTAAGTTGTTTTGCGAACAAATTCATTCTTGGAGCTTAATTAATAAACAATATAGAATAGTTTTGCTTACAGCTAATGTATTATAAGTATCTTTTGAAATCTCATTTTCAATTTTGGAATGAACTTGTATAATATATACGAATAATAAATTTAGTTTATTAAAGATATTCAGGAATTTAAATTCCCCATTCTGTTAGATATAAATATAATTTCAAAAAATGAGTTAGTTAAAGAGTTATATAAATGCGTCCCATAGTTTCATTAGAATTAGTTGGAAATGAAAAGCTTGATTTTGATCTTTATGATGATAAAGGTCAAATCGTTTATAAGAAAGGTGAAGCTCTTACACCGGGCTTGTTAATAAAGCTTTGTAATGAAATAAAAGTTTTTGTAAAAGAAAAGCAGGAAATATTAAAGCATAAACCTATAATTTCTGATCAGGTAGCAAAAACGCTTGTAAGTATCTCGAAAAATATATTGAAAAAGATTTATGCCAATGAAAAGCAGGATTTAGCCGGTTGTAATGAAGCAACGGAAATAATTTTTGAAGAAGTAAGCAATAATCTTGAAAAAATTGACTGTATAAGCCAATTAAAAATTTTTGATGAATATACTTTTTCTCATACGGTAAATGTTTCTGCAATGAGTACTGCTTTGGGAATTACACTGGGACTTTATGAAAATGAGCTAAAAGAACTTGCTCTGGGTGCGTTGCTGCATGATATAGGCAAAATGCTTTTGCCTAAAGATATTTTAAATAAATCTGCAAAACTTGACGCGGAAGAATTTGAAATAATAAAAAGCCATTCTTTGATAGGTTATAGATATATTCTGGATAATATAAACTTGCCTGACAAAATAGCCAAAGTAGCTTTGGATCATCAGGAAAATTATGATGGTAACGGTTATCCTAACGGATTAAAAGGCACAGAAATCAATTTTTATGCCCAAATCACTGCTATTGCTGATGTATATGACGCATTAACTTCAAATAAGGTTTATAAAAGAGCCGTTGATTCCGATAAAGCAATTGATATTATGCTTTCCGAGAGCATTGATCGCTTTAATCCATATATTTTCAGTAAATTTATGAAATTAGTTGATTACAAAAACAGACGTAATAATGCGATTAGTTAATAAAAACACATTTTAAAAGGAAATGATTAAATAAATGCGACCCATACTTCCGTTAGAATTAGTTGGAAATGAAAAGTTTGATTTTGATCTTTATGATGATAAAGGTCAAATTGTTTATAAAAAAGGGGAAACTCTTACTCCCGGCGTGTTGATAAAACTTTGCAGCATTAAAATTTTTGTAAAAGATGAATCAACTATTGCAAATAATGAAAAAATATTAAAATATAAATCCGTAATCCCTGATCAGGTAGCAAAAACGCTTGTAAGTATCTCAAAAAATATATTGAAAAAGATTTATTCCAATGAAAAGCCTGATTTAGCGGGTTGTAATGAAGCAACTGAAATAATACTTGAAGAAGTAAGCAATAATCTTGAAAAAATTGATTGTATAAGCCAATTAAAAATTTTTGATGAATATACTTTTTCTCATACAGTAAATGTTTCTACGATGAGTACAGCCCTTGGGATGAGTCTGGGACTTGATGAAAACGAGTTAAAGGAGCTTGCTCTGGGCGCATTGCTGCATGATATAGGCAAAATGCTCGTGCCTAAAGATATTTTAAATAAACCTGCAAAACTTGACGCGGAAGAATTTGAAGTAATGAAAAGCCATTCTTTGCTGGGTTATAGATATATTTTGGATAATATAAATTTGCCTGACAAAATAGCCAAAGTAGCTCTGGATCATCAGGAAAATTATGGTGGCGGCGGTTATCCTAATGGTTTAAAAGGCACAGAAATCAATTTTTATGCCCAAATCACGGCAATTACTGATACATATGACGCATTAACATCAAACAGGATTTATAAAAGAGCTATCGATTCCGATAAAGCCATTGATATTATGCTTTTAGAAGGTAGTGATCGGTTCAATCCATATATTTTAGATCAATTTGTAAAAATTACCGATTACAAAAATAAACCTGATGAAGAAAATCGGGATATTTAAACTGCAAACCTAAAATGCATTATATCTCCGTCCTGAACGACGTATTCTTTGCCTTCAAGTCGTGTAAGTCCTTTTTCTCGGGCTATTGCATAAGAGCCGCAATCCGTAAAATCTTTGTAAGAAGTCACTTCTGCCCTGATAAAGCCTTTTTCCATATCGGTGTGAATTACTCCTGCCGCCTGTGGAGCTTTCATTCCGGCGTTTATAGTCCACGCCCTTACTTCAATTTCGCCCGCGGTGAAATAAGTTCTAAGTTTTAAAAGGTCATAGACTTTTCTTATCATTCTTTCTGTGCCGCTGTCAGCAACTCCCAGTTCTTGTAGAAATTCTTTTGCCTGTTCGGGTCCGAGATCTATCAGTTCGGATTCTATTTGTGCGCTGATGACGACGACTTCTGCGCCATGAGTTTTTGCATATTCTTCAACCTGCTTTACAAAATCGTTTCCGCCTGCTACAAGATCATCTTCCGAAACATTCGCGGCGTAAATAACGGGTTTGACAGATAAAAGATGAAGGTTTTTAACGAAAGGAATTTCTTCTTCGGTAAATAAGTCAATAGAAAAAGGTTTTCCCGTGTTCAAAAACTCAAGAAGTTTATCAAGAGCTTGATCTTCGATTATTGCGTCTTTATCTCTTGCTTTGAGGTTTTTTTGAACTTTTTCTTTTCTTTTTTCAACCGTAGAAAGGTCAGCCATAGCGAGTTCAAGATTAATTGTTTCAATATCGCTTACAGGGTCAATTTTTCCGGCAACGTGTATAGTGTTTTCATCTTCAAAACATCTTACTACCTGAATTATGGCGTCTACTTCTCTTATATGTCCTAAAAATTGGTTTCCCAACCCTTCGCCTTTGCTTGCGCCTTTTACAAGTCCTGCTATATCATAAAATTCTACTGCGGTTGGAATCACCACATTTGTTTTTACAAGTTTTTGAAGGATTTGCAGTCTTTCATCGGGTACAATGACTACGCCTTTGTTGGGTTCGATTGTACAAAACGGATAATTAGCCGATTCTGCCTTTTTGCTTGATGTTAAAGCGTTAAATAAAGTTGATTTTCCTACGTTTGGTAAGCCTACGATTCCAGCCTGAAGCACTTTTATGTTACCTTTCTTTTATTTTATGATTTATTTCTTTATGAATTTTAAATCATAACCCAAAATTTGTCCTATTAACATAGCTTCTTCGTATTTAAGAGTTTTTCGTGTCAGTTTTTGAGAAATATTTGATCTTGAATAAGTTTTACCTGTAATTTGGGTCATTTCCTGAGCAACTTCTGTTATAGTCCAGTTTGATTGTACGATTATTGTCTTTATATCTTCTCTAACACCCATTTTTTATCTCCTTTTTTGATTATATTGACACATTTAAATCAATGGAGTAAAATATGTAATTATAGAGGAGCGTTCAATCCTTTTAAATTGCGTAAGTGATAAAAAAACTTAATAATTAAGGAGTTGTCATTGCGAGGCAGAAATCGTCTTTAAGTCAAAATCATTGAAGTAACGAAGCAATCTGCCTTTGTGGCATATAATCAATGGAAAGATTGCTTCGTAAGTATAATTAAAACTTTTATAAATGTATAATGCCTCGCAATGACAGTTACATACACATAACAACAAAAAGGAAAACAAATCATGACAAAAGAAGAAATATCAACCATTACAAATTTGCAAAAAGAAATCCTAATCGGGCATTTAGAGGATATGAATACCCGATTGGAAACAATTGTTGAAGAAACAAGCTATTTAGCGGCTAATTTTAAAGCTATAAAAATGATTTTAGACAAATAAGGTCATTTTTTATTTCCTATGTAAATATGTTACTAATTTTGTCATTTATTCTGTATAATTGATTTTATTGAGTGAGATATGAAGGTATTGATTGTATGAGCAAAGGCTTGGAAAATGAAATAGCTTATTTGAGAGATATTAAAATGCAGTTTTGGGTAGCATTTTTAGGTTCTTTTGGCGGTAGTGTCGGGGTAATAGTTTCTGATATTCCTTTAATTCTAAAAATAATAATGGCGATTATAGGTTTTACGTTTTCTGTAGTATATTTAGTGAATTACCTTAAAAAAGGTGTTATGATAGAAAAAAGAATAAATTTTTTAAAGAAAAAAGGAGGATAATTTATGTCTGCTGATGAGATTGTAAGTATAATATTTGCGGTTATAGCAGGTTGTATTCTTCTATATGCAGCGATTAAAATGAGTAAAGACGAATTTACCGAGGATTTTAAATAGAATAAATTTAATGATATATAAAGAGAGGGGTCATTGCGAAGCAATGACCCCTCTCTTTTTTAGTTTATTTCTTTAGTCATCTCTGACACAGCGGACGTTAAAAACATTAAGTTTGTTGTAGGCAGCGGTACCCCCAGTAATCATACTTTGAATATAAGCGTATGTGCTGTTGTTTTCTGAAGATGACCAATAAGATGCACTAGAAAGTCCAAGAGGAACGCTCTGAGCGTATAAAACGTTTAATTCGCCTTTTGACGGGAGATACCAGTCAGTATGTCCTTTGTAGCTTAAAGTATTCAAGGATTTGCATGCCTGAGCGGCAGCTGAATAATCCGGTCCTGTTGCAGCTTGAAGTATAGCCTGATTAGGATTACCGTTAAGCAGGTCTGTCGCTCCCGTAGCAGTCGCACCTGTGCCGCCTCCGATAGCATAAGTATAAGTACTTGACTCGTCGCTCGGCGTGGTAAAAATATACCTGCCGTCGTAATAGCCGGCATAATACGTACCGTCAGTGCACAAAGACCCCGGAGTGCCTGTGCAGTCTGTAAGCGGAAGATCCTGCTTTCTGGCGCAACGGACATAACGGTCATTTTCTTTATAATCTGTATAAAGAGTGCCAGGTTGATCAGTTCTTCTCATGTTATAAGAGGAAGTGCTTGTTTCTGTAGATGATAGATAATAAGGATATGAACTACTGACAAAGCCTCCGATTGCAACAGAATTTGTCATTAAAAGAGATAATTCTCCGGCCGAAGGTAAGAACCAGTCGGTATATCCTTTATAATTGGCAAGATTTAATCCGTAGCAGGCATTTGCCCCGTTATACGGAGCGCCGTTATCAGATAAAGAAACAAGCAGGTCGGTATTGGCTTTTCCGTTAGATGTACTGGTTGCCCCCGTGACTGTTCTCCCCAACAGAGTCCCGTTATTCCAGTAATATGTACCGGCTTGTTTGGCAGGGGTTGTAAAAACATAATAGCTTGCGGAAACTCCCGCATATTTAGTAGTGTCAGCGCATGTATTTCCTGCATTAGGGCAGCTGGCATCGGGAGCCGCCGCATGTCTGACACACCTGACATAATATAAATAGGAAGTTTTTCCCGAACCGTATGTGTCCAATAAACCGGTTGATCCATCTATATCATTGGCTACATTGCAAGAAGTCCTTTCTGTAGATGACCAATATTTACTTGTATCAAGTAATCCGGCATTGTATAAAAGTGTTAATTCGTTATTTGCAGGGAGATACCAGTCTGTATATCCTAGATATGACGCGGTGTTTAGTGATTTACAAGATTCTGCCGCTGCATAAGGAGATTCAGTATTAACTGCGGCAAGGATTGTATCAGAGTTGAGCTTGCCGTTTGATGTGTCTAATGCTCCTAAACAAGTACCGCAAGTGCCGTTATTCCAGGTGTATGTACCTGCTTCGTCAGCAGTAGGTACAAAATAATATTTTCCGTTATAAATTCCTGCAAATTTAGTTCCGTCTGTACACAGAGCACCTATGGTATCAGTACAGTTTGGGTCAGGTCCTGTACATGCAGTTGCCACAGGCGCTGTTGGAGGCGCGCCTGCGCTTGTGAGGTTATATGTGTCACTCGGGGCACTTGGCCATGCGGATATGACCATATCGCAGCTTCTGTTATAGCTGTTGTTATATCCGGCTGTGCAGTCAAGCGCCACATAAGGACTTGCATTACATCCGGTAATAGCCGCACTTCCCAAGCTGGACATATTACAGTCTACATCAACTTCACTTCCCACTCCGTCGTAAGTAAGTTTATAAGTTTGTGTCGGGGCATTACTCCACGCTGTTTTTACTTGGGTACAACTTTTGTTATAATCATTGTCATAAGCATATTGACAGGCTGCAGTATTGCCATAATTACAGCCTTCTATAAACACTCTTGGCTGCGCAAGTTCGCAAGCAAAGTTACTGCCAAGGTTCTGGTTTGCATCGGGGGTCTGGTCATTATTACAAGCGTAAAAAACTTCATTTAAGAGGGTAGGTATCATTTTGGGAAGCAAACCTTCAAGCTTATTATAAACATAGTTTGCGCCGTAATTTGTATTGGAATCCGCGTCCTGGTGAAGATAATATGTAACATCGGCAAATCCTGCCGTATCATCGCAATAAGGAACACTGGCACTTCCTCCTGTCCAGCAGTGGTTTATAAAGAAATCACAGGCTTGTTCTCCGCCTTGATCACAGGCAGCCCTTAGAATTTTTCTTGCCATAAGCTGTTGAGCGGAAGTTCCGTGTTCTGCCGCCCATGTGGAGGTTGTTAAAGATCTTCCTCTGGCATATTGGGTATCTACAACCGCGGCTTTGCAGGGGTTTGCCGCAGGAAGTGTTGTTGCTCCCGTAGCCTCCGTAAACCATGTACTGGAATCGTTAGCTGTAATACAAGCCATTACGTTCTTGTCCACACCTGTTTTAAAGGCCGAAAATTGGGTTATTAGCGGCATTGAAGCAGCCATTAGTATGCTTATTACCACCATGGAAATCATCATTTCCATTAACGTAAAAGCTTGACGGGCTTTTAAGCTGATTCCAAGATTTTTTTTGAGCCAGCTATTAAATCTTTTTGATTTACTTTTTCCAACTATATACATAGAAATTGCTGCATCACTCAAATTAAGTTGTTTTGCTATGTGCCGTTGCGTCCAACCCCGCTTTAATAACTCGGTTTTTATAAGCAACTCAAAATCGTCCATAATACTCCTTTCCGCATGATTATGGAATGAGGGAAAATTATGTTATTATTAGTTAAACTTTTAACTAAAATAGTTAATTTGCTGAATAAGACTATTATAACACAATTTGGCTACACTTCAACATGTTGTAGCAAATTTGTGTTATAGCGAGGATTTTTTATGCCCGAAAATCAAATTAAGGACAGACTAAAAAAAATTCGGGATTATACGGGTTTATCCCAGCAGGAAATGGCGGATAAGCTTGAAGTTCTTGTTACAACAATAAGCAAATATGAACGGGGAATTATTAATCCGGCTTCTAATTTTCTTATTAAAATAAATTCTCTTTTTAATGTAAATCTTAACTGGCTTATTACAGGACAGGGAAAAATGTTTCTTGATGAAAATTATATAGCCAAGGAATGTTATATTGAAACACTTAAAGAAAAAATAGGTTTTGATAGTTCTGAAGTTGAATTTATAATAAAAGAAATAATGGCTTCACCGTTATTAATAGAAACTATTCATGATTTTATAAAAGTAAAAAAAGGTGATAAAATTGCTTTATCGCAGCTTAAAAATGTTATAAAAGGCATTGAATTTATGTTTGAATAGTTTTTTTAATAACTTTTTTAAAAACTTCTTCAAAACTCTGAATAGGCACGAAAGAATATCCGCAATCTTCGGCAATTTCCCCTCCCATCATAAAAAGTTCTTCTTGCGGATAAACTTTGCAAATCCTTGCCCTATTTTTATAAACAGTACATTTTCCTGTTTCGGGATGGACTTTTGTGCAAGCAAAAATTAGTCCCAGTTCATTTTTTTCTATAATTTCAAGATAATTATAGAAAAAATGCTGCTCTTTGAGTTTTTCAAATTCTTCTTCGTCTTTTATCAGGTGTTTTGAATGCCTGACATGTATTCCATGGCAGCATTTTCCGCAGGCTTTGCATTTTCCTGTTCTAAGATATTTTTTGCCGAGAATTTTCAGGTTAAGGAATTTTATGAATTCTAAATGTAGGTTTTTTAAATATTTAATAAGTTTATTCATAATGAAAATTTTATCATAATAAAAAAATCCTTAATTATTAAGGATTTTGTGATGGTTAGTGTGTTTTCTATATTAGAATTTTAGTTTATTACAGATCTTCAAAAGGTTGTGATTCAGGTGTTAATAAATCCGAAAACGGGTTTGTTGCCGCAATCTCGGATTCTGTGAAAAGTATTTTTAATAATTCACTATTGTTTAAAGTCATATCACCTTTGAGCATTTTTTCCGCAATAGCGTCATTTGAAATATAATCACCTGTTTTTATGGTATCAAGGACGGAATTTAGCTGCTCTAAATCAGTTGGAGCATTGAGAGATTCCATTACCATTGATTTGTATTTCTGAATTTCCTGATCTTTTTCGTATAATTTTTTTGCCTGTTCTGAAATATCAATAACATCGGCAAATTCGGCAGTTTTTAAATAAGGATTTTGAGAACCCGCTTTTTTATCAACGCCTGCAAGTTTTGCTTGCTGGGCTATGGAATTATTAAGTAAAAGGTCTTCGTTACTAATATTGTTGAGCATATCCAAGCTCCCATCTCATATTTTTAATTTGGATAAAAATTCCCTACCTACAAATATAGTATGACCGCAGATTATTTTTTAAAAAACAACCCGCGGATTAGTTTTAGTTAACCCGCGGATTAGTTTTGGTTTTTAAAGATTAATCTTTTGGTCAATAGGTTTTTAAATTTTCATGAGTTCTTCAATAGTATTACATTTTTGTTACAAAGGTTTTTCGCATAAAAAATATTTTCTTTATATATACATATTGAATCTTTTAAATTCATAATTAAAATACTTTATATGAATAGTCATTTTTTGAAAAAAATTAAAAATTCAAGGTGAGGAAACTTTTTTAAAGTGATTGTTTTTATATAGATATAGAGGATAGGGGAAACAAAAAAATAAAAAAGATTATACAGAGAGGATAAAGGACAAGGGATAAGGGATTCATTTAGTAATAACAAAGACTCACAGAAACGGTAAAGGAAAAGGGACACGGGGAAGGTTTTTTAATTTTATTCAAGATATTAAGACCCAGCAAAATGACTACTCAAAAAATAGGGAAGGTTACGATAAAGAAGTTTTAAAACTTCTTTTTTTTTGCTTAAAAAAGGTATTTTTGTTTTGTAATGGGGCTCTGCCCCAAACCCCGAGTTCATTTTCTTTCTTTTGACGTCAAAAGAAAGAAAACGGAACCAAAAGATTATGTGCAAAAAGTCAAGCAGCATTTAAAAAATCATTTTGTTTTTTCTTTGCCCAATCAGGTTGAAAAGGTTGATTATTAAGTAAAACACCGTTTGCGGTTACAAGCAGTTTCCTC
>Ga0209212_1001796_pt1 | contig 33044 bp, 33 predicted proteins | sample RifGroC2_FD_183996 | JGI IMG/M metagenome (GOLD analysis project Ga0209212, IMG submission 183996) | Groundwater microbial communities from Rifle, Colorado, USA - Groundwater C2 (SPAdes) (version 2) | ecosystem: Environmental > Aquatic > Deep subsurface > Groundwater | place: Rifle, Colorado...
GCAAGCTCGCCGGCATATTGACCGAGTTAAGCGCGGAAACCGACCGCGTGCGTTTTGTGGTGATCGGGATCGGCATCAATGTGAATACGTCCGTGAGCGTTTTGCCGCCGCAAGCGACTTCCTTGAAAGAGGAAGCCCAAAAGAAGATGTCCCGCGTTGAGCTGCTTCAGGAAATTTTGCTGGAATTGGAAACCTGGTATGAGCGTCTCAAAAAGCAGGGGTTCGCGCCGGTTGTCGAGCGCTGGAAAGAACTTTCCTCGACGTTGGGCAAGCGCGTCCGTCTGGTCGACCCCGGCGGCGAGGTGGAAGGCGAGGCGGTCGATCTGGACAAGACCGGCGCGCTGATGATCCGCAACGACGCCGGGCTCATCGTCAGCAAAATTGCCGGTGATGTTGTGCAAGTGAGGTAAAATCTAAAAAATCAATGCCAGGGTCAAGTAGCAAGGGTCAGGGAACAAGGATTTTCCTTGCTACTTGTTCCTTGCCCTTTGACCCTCAATTTGTGTTTCGGATTTTTTAATGGATATAACAACATGTCAAAATTGGGATGAAGAGCTTGCGGCGTTAGAGCGCCAGGGCTTAAAGCGGTGTTTGCGCGATGTGACCGGCGCGCAGGGCCGGAAGATCATCTTGGACGGCAAAGAAGTCCTCAATTTTTGTTCGAATAATTACTTGGGGTTGGCCGACGACCCGCGCCTGCGCCGGGCGGCGGTGGAATGTATTGAACAAGAAGGCATCGGCTCGGGTGCATCACGGCTTGTCTGCGGGAATATGACGGCCCTTCGGGAACTTGAGGAAACGATCGCGCGGTTTAAAGGCGCGGAAAGCTGTTTGACGTTTAGTACGGGATATATGGCTAATGTCGGAATTATATCGAGCGTTTTCGGTCGTGACGACATTATTTTTTCTGACCGCTTGAATCATGCCTCGATTATCGACGGGATTATTTTGAGCCAGGCCAGATTCAAACGCTATCCGCACAACGACATGGAAGCCCTGGAAAAAATGTTGCGCGCAGCCACAGGCTTTCGCCGCCGCGGGATTATCACCGACAGCGTCTTTAGCATGGACGGCGACATCGCGTCGTTGGACAAGATTGTTGAGCTTGCGCGCCAGTACGATTGTCTGGTCATGATCGATGAGGCCCACGCGCTGGGTGTGATGGGCAAAAACGGCAAGGGACTGGCCGAACATCTTGGCGTGGAAGATAAAATTGATATCCAGATGGGGACACTCTCCAAGGCCGCCGGTTCCTTCGGTGCCTATTGCTGCGGCTCAAAGGCGTTGATTGATTTCTTGATCAACAAAGCCAGAAGTTTTATTTACACAACCGCCATGCCTCCGGCGGTGGCGGCCGCGGCGCAAAGGGCCGTTGAAATCATCCGCGATGAACCCACCCTGCGGCAGAAATTATGGATGAACACCGAATATTTCAAAAAGGGCGTTGACCAGATGGGATTTAATACGCTTAAGTCCCAGACTCCTATTATTCCCATTGTCGTTGGTGAATCTTCCGTGGCCGTTGAATTCTCCCGGCGCTTATTGGAGGAAGGGATTTTCGTCAGCGCGATCCGTCCGCCGACGGTGCCGGCCGGAACGGCGCGGCTGCGTTTGACCGTGATGGCAACGCACACGCGGGAAGATTTGGAGTACACGCTGGAAAAACTAAGAGTTATTGGAAAGGACTTAAACTTCGTTTAGGCTATTCGGACATTTGGTGATTAAGGGAATAGGGAATTAGGATATCCGAATATTAGGCAAAATCCTAATTTCCTAATACCAAATATCCTATTCCCTAGTCACCTAATTCCCAAGTAACCTTTTACACCTATGCCCCACATCACTACTCCCAGCGGCATCGACTGGCACTACGACGTCGAAGGCGAAGGGGAACATCTTTTGTTCCTGCACGGCTGGGGCGTGGACAAACGCATCTGGCGCCAGCAGTCGAAATTTTTCTCCCGGTATTATCGTGTGATGACCATTGACTTGCCCGGCCACGGCCAAAGCGGGTGGAAAAAGATCAGCCTCGAGGTGATGGTCAAAGACCTGGAAGCGGTCCTGCGGTCGTTTCAATTTAACGATGTGACCGTGATCGGCAGTTCATTGGGCGGGCTCGTCGCTTTGAAATTATATGAATTGTACCCGGAGGCGGTCAGGCGGCTGATCTTTGTGGGTTCCATGCCGAAATTCTCCCGCTCGGCCGATTATCCGCACGGCCTGGACGTCAACAAGATGCGCAAGCTCGGCGGCCAGCTGGACTCCGATTATCCGTCCATCGTGAACGTATTCTTTCGGTCGCTTTTTACAAAAGATGAGCGGCAAAGCCGGCGCTTCAAGTGGCTGCAGAAATTCCGCCAGTCTGACGGCGTGCCGATAAAACAGGCGCTGGTCGAATATCTGGATATCCTGGAACAGGAAGACCTGCGCGAAGTCCTTAAAAGGGTACACGTCCCTGTCCAGTTCATCAACGGCCGGGACGATGAGATTTGCAACAAGGAAACCGTGGCGTTCTTGAGGAAATCGTGTCCCGGGTCACGATTTGATTTTTTCGAGCAATGCGGGCATTTCCCTTTTTTAAGCAAACCTTACGAATTCAACCAGATCGTTGAGGAATTCCTGAAAGGTTCAACACTATAACCATGCCCCTGAAACTCATTGACGATAGAATCCGCCGGGCGTTTTCGGACGCGGCGCTACAGTATGACGTTCTGACCGGTCTGCACAAGGAAATTGGACGCGAGCTTCTCGCGAAAGCCGCGGCGCATGAGGGCAACGGCACTATCCTGGATGTGGGGACAGTTCCCACACCGACATATATCTTGGACGTCGGTATGGGAACCGGGTGGTTCACCGGCCGGCTGAAAAATTGTTTTCCCGACGCGCGCGTGGTGGGGATCGATTCCGCCGCGGGGATGGTCGATGCGGCCAAACGCCGTGAAGAAGATTTCCGCATTGTCCAGGCCGACGCCCGCCGGATGCCTTTTAAGGAAAATGCCTTTGAACTGATCGCGTCGAATCTCGCGTACCAATGGGTGGGGAATCTCCCCGAAGCCTTTGCCGATTGCCGCGCGGTCCTTAAAAATGAAGGGAAACTGTATCTGACCATGTTCGGCTACAGCACGTTCCGGGAATTGTTTGAAGCGTTGGAAAAAACGCGCGACGCGGCCAAAGGCGGCATTATTTTAAAGCGGCTGGCCGACCGCGGCCAGGTCGCTGACGCGCTGGTGAAAGCCGGGTTCCGGGACGTAAATGTCGAGGAGGAATGCATCAAGGTCCATTTTCAGGATATGCTTGCTTTAGTCAAGTGGATCAAAGATATCGGTGCCAACGCGCTCATGGGCGATCTGTTCATCGGCCGCGACTGGCTCAACCGGGCCGACGCGTATTACAGCCGGACTTTTGGCGATCAGTGGGGCGTCGGCGCGACGTTTGAGGTGATTTGGGTAGTGGCAAGAAAATAAGCAGTTTCCGGAAATCCGATAATCCGGATACCCGGATATCCGGATTCCCTAGTCCCGGATCTCCGGATGTCCGGATAACCTGGACTGTTAAATGGAACGAAGAGATATCTTCATCACAGCCACCGACACGGGCGTTGGCAAGACAGTGGCAACGCTGGCGCTGGCGACACTCCTGCAAGATCAAGGGTACGACGTCGGCGTCATGAAGCCCGTGCAATGCGGGGGCGATGACGCGCGGTTCTTAAAGAAGTCTTTATCTCTCAAAGATGACCTTCAAGATATCAACCCCTGCTTCGCCCGCGAACCGTTGTCCCCGCATCTGGCTTTCAAAAGACAAAAACGCAAGATCGACGTCCCAAAAATCCTCGCGGCTTACCAACAGTTAAAACAAAAGCATGACATTGTTCTGGTCGAGGGCGCCGGCGGCCTGGTGGTCCCACTCCGTGATGATTATTTTGTCGCCGATTTAGTGCGCGAACTCAATCTGGGATTGCTTGTCATCGCGCGCCCCGGACTGGGCACGATCAATCATACGCTTCTGACTATTGAGGAGGCCCGCCGTAAAGGGTTGGAAGTGCGCGGCGTTATATTTAGCGAAATCTCTTCCCGCAAACGGGGGATTCCCGAGAGAACTAATCCGCGGGAAATTGCTAAGTTATCCGGTGTCCTTGTTTTGGGGACAATTCCTTATCTGAAAAGTCTGCGTCGTCCGGAGATTCTACGCCGGTGCGCGGGCATGGTCGATCTAAAACGGCTTCTGGAACCATCGGCAGGAGTATCGACGGCGCGGCAAAAGCAATTGGTCGACTGGGACAAAAAATATGTGTGGCACCCATTTACCCAGATGAAGGACTGGCTTAACGAGGAACCGCTCGTGATCGACGCCGCGAAGGGAAGTTATTTGATCGACACCCGGGGCAACCGCTATCTCGACGGCGTTTCGAGCCTTTGGGTCAATGTCCACGGACACGGGCACCGGCACGTCAATCGCCGCGTCCGCGAACAGCTTGAGAAGCTGGAACACTCCACGTTACTGGGATTATCCAATACGCCGGCGGTCGAACTGGCCCGGAAGCTGGTCAGTATCGCGCCGAAGGGCTTGGCCAAAGTTTTTTATTCGGACAACGGGTCAACAGCGGTCGAGGCGGCGATCAAGATCGCTTACCAGTACTGGCAGAATGCCGGGCGCAAAGGGAAAAAATATATCGCGCATTTGGCGAATTCCTATCACGGCGACACGCTGGGCAGTGTCAGTGTCGGCGGGATCGCACTTTTTCACAAAGTCTACAGAGGTCTGATTTTCAAGACGATCAAAGTGGACTTTCCGGATTGTTACCGCGCGCCCAAAGACAAAAAATACCCGGACTACGCCTTTGAGTGTCTGGACCGCTTCGAAGCGATGCTCAAGAAGAAACACGGACAGATCGCCGCTTTTGTCGTTGAGCCGGTCGTCCAGGGGGCCGCGGGCATGATCATGTGGCCGAAAGGTGTTTTAAAAAGGATGCGTGAGCTTTGCCGCCGCTATGAAGTTATTTTTATCGCCGATGAGGTGGCCACCGGATTCGGGCGCACGGGCAAGATGTTCGCCTGCGAACAGGAGGGAGTTTCGCCGGATATTCTTTGTCTGGCCAAAGGGATCACCGCCGGCTATCTGCCGCTGGCCGCGACGCTGACAACGCAAAAGATTTTTGACGGGTTTTGCTTTGATTACAAGGATCAAAAGACGTTCTTTCACGGCCACACATACACCGGCAACCCTTTGGCCTGCGCGGCGGCCCTGGCGAATCTGGAAGTTTTTAAAGAAGAAAAAACTTTATCGAGGCTTGCCCCGAAGATAAAGTTCTTGAGCCAAAAGTTGCCAATGTTCTATAATCTTCCCCACGTCGGCGATGTGCGCCAACGGGGATTTATGGTCGGCATTGAGTTGGTGGCTGACCGGCAAACCAAAAAGCCGTACCCTTGGGAAGAACGCGTGGGCGCGCGTGCTTGCGAAGAGGTTCGCAGACACGGCGTGATCTTGAGGCCTTTGGGCAACGTGATTGTCCTCATGCCGCCGTTGTCGATGAGCCTTGAGGAATTGGCGCGGCTGACGGACGTCACGTACGAAGCGATTAAAAAAGCGACCTCATAAAATGGAGGGAAAACATGCGGGATTTAAGTAATCTGTTCGACAACAACCGCCGCTGGGCGGGGGAGATCAAGAAAAAAGACCCCAAGTTTTTTCTGAAATTATCAAAGCTGCAATCCCCCCGGTATTTGTGGATCGGCTGTTCCGACAGCCGGGTGCCGGCCAATGAGATCACCGGGCTTTTGCCGGGCGAGCTTTTTGTCCACCGTAACGTCGCCAATGTCGTTGTCCATACGGACCTTAACTGTCTCTCGGTCGTGCAATTCGCGGTGGAGGTGTTGGGGATAGAGCATATTATCCTCTGCGGCCATTACGGCTGCGGGGGGGTGCGCTCGGCCATGGAATCGGCACAGTTAGGCCTGATCGACAACTGGCTGCGGCACATTAAAGACGTGGAAGGCAAGCATAGGGGCGTTTTGGCGCGGATTAAAAGCAAAGAGAAGCGGTTTGAGCGGCTGTGCGAGCTCAATGTCCTCGAGCAGGCCCACAACATCTGCCAGACGACGATTGTCCAGGACGCGTGGCGTAAAGGGCGCGCGTTGAGCGTTCATGCCTGGATTTATGACCTGCGCGACGGTCTTTTGCGGGGATTGTGGTCCAGGCATCAGTGAGCCAGGCCACTCCGGGAGTGTCCGGCGGCATGTGTCTAACTCCGAATCCGGTACGTCCTCGGCCGGGAACGCAGAGAGAAAGAGAGTTGACAATAGTACTTCATTGAAGTACACTTGTAGCAGGAGGTCAAGGTGGAGTTTATTGAAACGTCCGTATTTACGAAAGCGTCCCGCAGCCTGTTAACGGATTTTGAATTACGTCAATTGCAGATGACGCTGTTGTTGCACCCCGGCATGGGGCAGGTTATTCCCGGTTCGGGAGGCTTGAGGAAAATACGATGGATTTCTGGCGGTAAAGGTAAAAGAGGCGGATTGAGGGTCATTTATTACTGGATCGCGGTGGACCATAAAATTTATCTGCTCTATGCTTACTCAAAATCAAAGCAGGAAGACCTGGCCCCCGATCAGATCAAGGTCCTTAAGAGATTGATAGAGGAGGATTAGTATGGACAAGACACACTTTCAGAAACTGGTTAAAAGTATCAGGGAAATGAAGCAAATTCAGAAAGGTAAATTGAAGGCTTCCCGGTTGGCAAAGTTTGACGCGATTTCCATCAAATCGATCCGCCACAAATTGCATCAGTCGCAGAGCGAATTTGCTTTTATGATCGGTGTAAGTCCGTCCACTTTAAAGAACTGGGAACAAGGGCTTAGGGATCCTGAGGGTCCCGCCCGGGCATTGTTGACCGTCGCCCAGAAAAATCCCACGGCTGTTTATCAAGCCTTACACGGTTGATGCAAGCAAAGATGCGAAAGATAAAATTGAGCAAGGAAGAAATGGCCATCGAGCAAAGCCTGGAAGAATTCGTTCCCGTCCGCGGCCGGGAGTATGAAGAAATCGTCGCGGCGATCGAGCAGAGAAAAAAGGACGCGGTCCTCAATATCAGGGTCAATCGCTATGACTTGGAAAGTATCAAGCAAAAGGCGAAGAAATTGGGGATAAAATATCAAACCTTCATCTCCGAGATTCTTCATAAGGTAGCCCAAGCTTGAGGGAGTTTTGAATTCTCGCCGAAAGGCGAGAATTGGGATTTTTGCGGCGCCGCAAGAATTCAGATTCATGCGGAAACGCACATATTGTAGTGTAAATTCACCCAATTGCCAGACACATACCATAACCCGAACTAATTAAGGTTCAGGTATGCGTCTGGGGATTAGTGGGGATTAGTGGGGATTAGTGAAAACAAATACGTTGCGGAAGGATTTGATCTATAATTGATTGAATATTAACGAGTTAGCTAAAGCGTCTGTTAACTTTCATTGGAACTGGTCGAGAAAAGAGTAGACAATGAAAAAGAGACAAGAAAGATCAAAAAGTGGATATTTAAAAGGGACGCCAGAATTGGATGCACTAGCGGATATGATGGAGCGGGAAAAAGAAATTAGAGAAGAGAGGGCACGGAAGCAATCTTGGGAAACTGACAGCAAGCAACTTAAGAATTTTCTTAAATCCTTGCCATATTTTCTTGGCTTTATAGGTGCGACTGCCATTGGTTTGCAGAACGATGGTGGTTTTTGGGGATTCACTTTTGTTATTTCAGGTTTATTTTTGCTTTTTAAAGCATTTAATGTATTTGGTGGTGAAGGGTCATAAAAAAGAAATACATTTTTGGGAATTACCGACATGTCTTTTTTAAAGTCATATAAGTGTGCTATTGATAGCAATTGTGCAACGTATTTGTTAGAAGCGATGGGAATGGATTATTGTCCTGAAAATGATCTAGATCATAAATTGCGACCAGAGAGGGTTTCTTTGTTCAAAATTTTTATGTATTCGAATGACTTGCATGCGGTGCCAACCGTGCAAGAGGAAATCGAAAGAATTAAGGATAAAGAGCGAAAAGATAGTCATTCGATTTTTAGCAAGGTTGTTTTAGGCACGGTGGGAACTCGAGGGAGTTTAGGGGAAGAATTAATTAAGAACAAAAGGGACGATTATTTGAGAAATTTTGGTCATAAGAAATTGAAAGATTGCCAGATTCTTGCTGAGACAGAAGTAGCAGATTTACCTTATCTTTTAACTTGCGATGAGGAATTTATTCGAAAATTAAAGGGTAAAACTAAAATTATTCTAATAAAGCCATCTGAATACTGGAGAGAATTAAAAGTTTCTGTCGGGACAAAACAGAGATTTACAATTGACCAAACGCATCCACACGATTCAAAGTCTTGGTGGAAAATATGAAGCAACCTGAATAGAAATTAGTGACAGGGACCATTTATGGAAAATCCGTCCCTGTCACGGATTTTACGGATTTTTGTTTGAGGTGGGGGACATGTACCGAATTAGATCGGTACGTGTCCCCGGAAAACCCGGAAAACCGCCCGGAAAACCGCCAATTTTTTAAGTGAACCCTTCCGACGAGAGCCAAGGTAGTTTTTGGCTTGAGCAGAAGGGGATTCGATTTTTTTCAGGAGGAGAGAAATGATACGGATATTAATTGCTTCGCTTATAATTTTTTGTTCCGTGCCATGTTTTGCGCAGACGGCTAATTATGATACGGAAATTGTTAAGGAAGATATTAAGTTTCCTTCAGGAGGTATTATCCCGCATGGCAGTATGCTAGTAAAGATAAAGAAGTCAGCCGCAGATGTAAAATCAGATTCTGAAATAGAAAAATATCTTATGGCAAGTTGTAAATGCGGTCAGCAGGAAGTCATGAAATTAAAAGATAGAATCGAGCAAGATAATCAAGGTAATATTTATCGAATTATCGTTGGGCCTCCGTGTTGTAATCCCTTGGATGATCCAGCAATATTAGATGCGACAGTGACTTTATATTTCGATATTACTGAATTCGGGACTGTCTCATTAATTGAGTTTGTAGATTTATCAGTTTTTGACGGCCTATTAAAGTCGGGTTCGTCTAGGGCGATAAGCCAACCCATACTGCGTTTGCGATGAATTTTTATAAGCAGTTGTATCTCTTATTGGGTGGAGGCGTTACTGGTAGTGTCAGGCTGGGTTTGATTTAGCGTGGCACTGGCAGTAACGCCTCCGTAAAACTTCAGGATAAAATATGAATATCGAATGGTGGCTTTCATTTGCTCGCGCAGTTCTTATACTTGGCACAGCTTTAGTTGCTATTGGGACTATAGGAATAAGTATTTTATCGCCAATTGCTGATAAGAAAAAGGATGAGAAAATTGACGAGCTTCTCACAGGAAATCAAAAATTACAATTCAGTAATGATACTCTCACCAGCAAAATTGATAAATATCAGCAAGACTTAATTGAAAAGGATAAGCGGATCGAAGAGCTTAGGAAACAAGTTTCTCCAAGACAGCTGACCGAGGAACAAAAGACTGAATTGTTAAGAAAATTGTCAGTTATGAATAAAGTACCAATAACTATTACTTCAAGACTATCAGATGCAGAAGGCCAACGATTTGCTGAGCAAATTGCCGCAATATTCCGTGCTTCAGGATGGGATGTTAAAGGCGTTGGCTCGGTTTATTTAGATGATACTTCCGGTGATGTTACTTTTGCTGTAACCGATCATGGCCAGGTCAGCATCGTTGACGAGTTAAGAAATATCTTGAATCAATCTAACATCAGATGTCTTTCTGATAAGATACGTGAGGGCTCTGTCGGTGGTGGTGTGGATCCTGGGCATATTCTTATGATAGTTGGATCCAAGAAATAAGAGCAGTGGAGACGTTACCGGTAGTGTCAGGCCATTTGATTTAGAGTGGCGGAGGCGTTACTGGTAGTGGCAGGCTATTTGATTTAGGATTACACAAACGAACAAGAGGAAATCCCGATCCCGCTTTGCGGGACGGGATAAATTCGGGCAAATAACTTACGTTCACTTCGTTCCGTAAGTTATGCCCTCATTTAAAGTTTTCGTCGCCATGGGCGGCAGATGACTAAAGTTATGACAAGCAAAAAGAACAAAAAGGTATTTGTCGCGATGAGCGGCGGGGTGGATTCGTCGGTCGTGGCGGGGATGATGAAGGGGGCGGGGCATGACGTCGTTGGCGTCACGATGTGCTTTAGCATCAATCATCCCGGAAGCAGGAAGCCGTCATGCTGTGGCGTGGACGGCATTCAGGACGCTCAGCGCGCCGCGCAGATCCTCGGGATTCCCCATTACGTCCTGGATTTTGCCAAGGACATTGACGAACATATCATTGAAGACTTTACCAACGAATATTTGAGCGGCCGCACGCCGAACCCGTGCGTGCGTTGCAATCAATATTTGAAGTTCGGCACGCTCTACGAGAAGGTCAAGAGCCTCGGCGCGGATTGTCTGTCCACGGGGCATTACGCCCGCATTGAGCATAACGAGGCAGCCGGTCAATTCGAGCTCAAGAAGGCCAAAGACCTCAAGAAGGACCAGTCGTATTTTCTTTACAGCATGCGCAAGGAAACCCTGCCGTCGGTTTTGTTCCCTTTGGGAGGCCTCACCAAAAGTGAAGTCCGCGATTTGGCGCGCAAGTACAAGCTCAACACCGCCGAAAAACCGGAGAGCCAGGACATCTGTTTTGTCCCGGACGCGGGATACAAGAAATTCTTGGAAGACCGCGTGGGCGGCCGCGTTTTTCAGCCGGGGGATTTTATGGACCAGGATGGTAAGGTCGTGGGCCAACATAAAGGCATCGCGTATTACACCATCGGCCAGCGTGACAAATTAGGCATCGCCCTGGGGCATCCGGTTTATGTTTATAAAATAGAGAAGGAAACGAACATGGTTTACGTCGGGCCGGAAACTTGTCTTTATTCAGCCGGGTTTTACGCGGGGCAATTTAATCCCTTGAGCCTCGCCATCGCGCAAGAAACCGTTGAAGTGGGCGCGCGCATTCGTTATAATGCGCCAGAAACAAAGGCGTATCTGACCTGTCTGTCAGGCGGCCGCGTGAAGGTGGAATTCGCCGGCCCGCAGAAATCCGTCACGCCGGGGCAGTCGGCGGTGTTTTATCGGGGGGATGTGGTTTTGGGCGGAGCGATCATTGATGAGCCGATACCGCTGGGTAACGGTAAGGGTGAGGAAGCCCGTATCGGTTTACGGACAATGGTTACGTCACCTTAACCGAAAGACGAAACGGGCTTCGTAACCATAACCGAGACAAATTATGGATATCAAATTAGACCGCGCTAACCTCAAAGGTTACGTAAGCGAAAAAGATTACAAAGGTTTGTTGCCGGCCATCCAGAAGGCCCACACCGACCTGGAAAATAAGACGGGTAAAGGTGCCGCCTTTACCGGCTGGATCGATCTGCCGTCGCGCCTGGAAGACAGTTTTCTGGACGAACTCGTTGAGTTCGGCAAAGAGGTCAGGGAGAATTCTGATTGCCTGATCTCCATCGGCATCGGGGGTTCGTATGTCGGCGTCCACGCCACGCTGGAATTCTTGATCGCGGAACAAAAATTGCCCGTCCATTTCGCCGGCCAGGACTTAAGCTCCAACTACCTTTATTATCTGCTCAAAGGCCTCGAAAATAAAAGAATAACCGTTGTGGTCATCTCCAAATCCGGCATGACCGCCGAGCCCGCCCTGGCGTTTCGCGTCATCAGAAAATTCATGCAGGAGCAGTATTCCGCCGAGGAGCTCAAAAAACGGATCATCTGCATCACGGACCCGCGCGAGGGCGCCTTGCGCTCAATCGCGCGCAAGGCCGGATACCGCACGTTTCCCATCGACGGGGATATCGGCGGGAGGTTTTCCGTCCTGACCGCGGCGGGCCTGGTGCCGCTGGCCATCGCCGGCATCGATATTAAAGGGCTGATCGAGGGCGCGCGCGCCGCCCAGCGTTATTTCTCGCGGATGGACATGGAGGCCAACATCGCCTATCAGTACGCGGCCGCCAGGTTTTTACTTTATAAACAGGGCAAAACAATTGAGGTGTTGTCGACTTTTTACCAGCGTCTGGCCTTGGTTGAGGAGTGGTGGAAACAGCTTTTCGGGGAGAGCGAAGGCAAGGATGGCAAGGGGCTTTTCCCGACGTCGTTGAGTTTTACGACGGACCTGCATTCCATGGGGCAGTTGATCCAGGAGGGCCAGCGCAATATGTTTGAGACGTTTTTGCTGGTGGACCAGCCCGCGCACGGCGTGATCGTCCCCGAAGACAAGGACAACCTGGACAATTTCAATTGTGTCGCCGGCAAAGACCTCGACTATGTCAACAAGCAGGCCTGGCGGGCGACGGCCACGGCCCATTATGAGGGCGGGGTCCCCAACATGACCATCACGGTCCCGCGTTTCGACGCATATTCTCTGGGACAGTTATTTTATTTCTTCGAAAAAGCGGTGGCCATCAAAGGGTATCTTTTGGGGGTCAACCCTTTTGACCAGCCCGGGGTGGAAGCATACAAGAAAAAGATGTTTGAATTGTTGGGAAGAAAATAATATGCATAAAAAAAATATAACAAGAATTTTTTTCGGGTTTGTCCTTATCTTTCTGGCCGTGTTCAGCCTGGCGGTCGCCTTGTACTGGCCGGAATTCCAGAAGCAATTTTTCCCGCGAGCGGCTGTTCCCGCGCAAAGAAGCGTTCCTGGACCGGCCGCGGACGAGCCGGAAATCAAAGTTGCCGCCAACGAGAAGAAGTCAACCCCCCGGGAAGGGTTCCTGTGGGTCGACCCCGCGTCCGCTCAATACGTCGTCACGCTGGGCAAAACGCACGGGGTGTGGGAAGGGAAAAAGTTGAATGTTTATGATGGAACGGATCTTTTAGGCCATGTGGTCGTGGACCGGGCGCTGGAAACAATTTCTTATGTCCTTCCGGAAAAGTCGGTGGATATTTCAAAGGACGCGTATTATCGTGTTGTCGCAGAATAAGGAGGTATCGTTATGGGACAAATAGGTATGCCGGAACTGATTGTTATTCTTCTTGTGGTCATTATTTTGTTCGGTGCTAAAAAGCTCCCCGAAATCGGCAGCGCCCTGGGCAAAGCCATCCGGGAATTTAAAAAAGCCGGCAAAGACATCCAGGATGACGTCAAGGACGCCGCCCCAAAGGACGATGAGCGCAAACCCTGATGAGCTTCCCTTTTGGGGGCACCTTGATGAACTGCGTTCGCGGCTGCTCAAATCCTTCATCGCCGTTGTCGTTGCCGCCTGCTTCTTTTATCCTTCCGTCGACCGTTTTCTCGCCTTTTTGATCAGACCCGTGGGCAAAGTCGTTTTTACTTCTCCGGCGGACGCCTTTGTCGTCCGGCTGATGCTTCTGATCTGCGGCGGGGTCGTCCTCGCCTTGCCGGTTGTCGTTTATCAGCTTTGGCAATTCGTCGCCGCGGGCTTGAAGGAGGATGAAAAGAAATATATCCGTTTTTTCGCGCCGGCTTCGTTTGTCCTGTTTGTGGTCGGCTGCGTCTTCGGCTATTGGGTCATCATCCCCGTCGGCATGAAATTCCTGTTGAGTTTCGCGACGGAATCCATTGTCCCGATGATCACGCTCCCCAATTACATTTCTTTTATCCTCACGCTGGTCCTGGCTTTTGGCCTTTGCTTTCAGCTCCCTTTGGTCCTGATGTTCCTGGCCAAGATCGGTATCGTCACACCGGCTTTCTTGGTGCAGAAAAGAAAACACGCCATTGTGTTGATCCTGATCGCCAGCGCGGTCCTGACCCCCTCGCCGGACGCGGTCTCGCAAATACTGATGGCCGGGCCGTTATTGGTACTCTATGAGCTTGGGGTCGTCGCCTCAAAATTTATGGAGTCCCACGGGCTAAAGCCCGTGGTGCCAGGTGGCCCCGACTCGTAAGATATGGCGAAATTCTCTTTTCATTTGCCTTTTCTAAATATGAAGTAGACAAATGAAAAGACAATTTCGCCATACTCTTCGGGGCATCCGCCACATGTTGTTGGGACGGAATCCGCTATAGCGCCACGGCTTTTTACCGCATTCATCCACGGTTTAAAAAGCCGTGGCATGTTGCGAAGGCGGATGAAATCCTAGAGAACTATTGGCGGAGAGTGATTATATGTTATACTTATCCCGGGAAATAAAGCGGCAGGGATCCCGGCCACGGAAAGGACAAAGATATGAAGATTTCTGATCTAAGGGAATTGTTGAAAGACAAGAGGGTCTCGGAGGAGATCAACAAGCATTTGTGGATCGAAAGCCAGAAGGCGGGATATTCGATAGGGTTTGAGCGGGCCACGGATGAGTGGCTGCGGCTTTACGCGGCCGAGTGGATGAAATATCATCAGCCCGAGAAATACAATATGCTCAAAGATAAAAAGAAAAGATAGTCATGCGTGAGCGGACGGCAATAAAAAATCCCCTGGAATGGTCCAGGGGATTTTTTATATTATAATATACGTGCTGACTTATTTTCTCTTTGCTGTTTTCTTCTTTTTCTTTTTCGCTGGCATGTGTTCTCCTCCTTTTCGTTCAGAGATTTTTGCCGCTTTAATTAGATAGTAACACACGGAGATTTTTATGCAAAAAGTATTATGAGAATTTTATCCGCCTTCGCAGAATACCACGGCTTTTTAAGCCGTGGATGAATGCGGTAAAAAGCCGTGGTGCTCCGGTGGATTCCGCCCCAACAGCATGTCGGCGGATACCCCGACGAGTGTGGCAAAATTATCAAAGAGAATTTTGCCATATCTTATCCCGAGAAATTTCTCTTTGAGAAATTTCCGGGACTTTACCCCTGAAATCGCTGGTGCGATTTCAGGGGGCGAGTCGGGGTAAGCTGGGTACCACGGGCTTTAGCCCGTGGGGCTCCATGACATCGTTATATATCCATATCCCGTTTTGTCAGAGTAAATGCTTTTATTGTTCCTTTGTTGTTTCCGTGGGGCCAGAACGCCCCACGGTTTCCGTGGGGCGTTCTGGCCCCACGGAAACTGTCGGGCAGCGCCACCGGGTGGACGATTATCTGGATTGCTTGTCCCTCGAGGCCCGGCAGTACAAGGGGGCCGAGTGCGCCAGCGTGTTTCTCGGCGGAGGGACACCAAGTTATCTCGGAGCGGACCAGCTCGAACGATTATTAAGGATCGTAAAAGATAATTTCGCGGTGCGCCCCGACGCGGAATACACCATCGAAGCTAACCCGGAAAGTTTGGACGCGGCCAAGCTGAAGGTCTTGCGCGGCCGCGGCGTTAACCGGATCAGCCTGGGTGTTCAGTCATTTCATCCGCATTATCTGAAATATCTGGGGAGGAACCACGACCCATTGAAGGCGCGGGAGACATATCAAATGGTCCGTGACGCGGGTTTTACGAATGTTAATCTCGACCTGATGTTTGGATTCCCGAAACAAACGCTCGAAGAGATCGAGTGGGACGTGGCGGCGTTGACGGCGTTAAACGGCGACCATGTTTCTCTTTATATGCTCAACCTGGAAGAGAACAGCCGTTTTTACGCGCAGAAAATACAGCTTCCCGATGATGATCTGCAGGCCAAACAGTACGCGATTGTTCTGGCCGATCTTGAGCGGGCTGGATACGGCCAATATGAGATCAGCAATTTCGCGAAGCCCGGCAAAGAATCGCGGCACAATCTGAATTATTGGCAAGGCGGCGAATATATCGGGCTTGGCGTGGGCGCGCATTCTTACAAAGATGGAAATCTTTTCTGGAACGTTTCGCGGCTGAACGTGTATATGGAGAAGATCCGTGAGAGCGGATGTGCCCTGGAGGGGTCGCACCAATTAGACGCGCACGGGCAACTCAAACAAGCGGTGCTGATCGGCCTGCGCATGAACCGCGGCGTGCAGGTAGAATCGGTCGAGCAGGGTTTGCGTTGTTCTTTAAACGAAGAAGAGCGCGGGCGAATAGAGCATTTTATCCGCCACGGTTTTTTCGTCCGCGAGGACGGCTATTTAAAAGCGACACCGAAGGGAAGACTGGTCCTGGATGAGTTATGTTCTCAATTGAGTTGAGTTCAACTCAATTGAGAACAATTGAGTTGAGCGGTTTAGCATTTGCGGCAACCGCAGTTGTGGCCGGAATGGACGTTGTATTGACCGGCGATAGCTTCGCTGTGGTCGAAGAGCTTGAGGATCGCGTCCTGGATGATCCCTTTATAAGGTTGGCGCATTTTGAGAGTGCCCAGGATGTTCAAGGTTTTGTTGACGCGTTTTTCGATTTCTCCAAGGCTGTACCGCAGGCTTCCGGTGTCCAGAAATATTTTGCGGATGGCGACGAGGTCATGATAAGTTTTTTTAGGCTTGTTGAAATGCGTCATGAACCGTTTCTTGGCTTGGCCGCGCAGGGTTTGGTACGCGTGGCAGACCAGCAAGGTCTTCTTGGATTCCGCCAGGTCGCTTAAAATGGATTTACCGATGTTCTTCTGCGAATCAAAAATACCGATGATGTCGTCCTGGATCTGGAACGCCTGCCCCACCAGCACGCCCAATTGACACAGCTTTTCGATGTCGCCTTCCGGAGCGCCGGCTAAAATGGCGCCCACGACCAGCGGACAATCAAACGTGTAGCGGGCGGTTTTGAGCGTATAGTTAAGGAAGACGTCCTTTTCTTTGACCCGGTTAATTTTTTCCACGCCATGGAGCGTGTCGATAAATTCTCCCATGGCGGTGAAGGCCGCCGTCTGGATGAAATATTTCAGGGCCCGCTCTTTACGCCGCGGCGCCTCGTTGATGGCCAGGAACGCGTCGATGGCCAGCGCGTAGACGATGTCTCCGGCAATGATCCCCAGGTCGTACCCGAGTTTTTCGCGGTCTTCGGTCTTGACGATGCGCCCCAAGAGGCGGTGCAGGGTCGGTTTGCCGCGGCGCAGGTTTGAACGGTCGATGATGTCATCGTGGATGAGCATAAAATTGTGCAAAAGCTCGATGCAGGTGGAGGCCTGGTAGAGGGAGGCGGAATCTTTTTTCTTCGGGGAGCGGTATCCTTTATAACTCAAGACCAGAAGAAGCGGCCGGATCCGCTTGCCCTGGCGCAGGGTGAATTCGCGGATGCTTTCGTACAAAACAGGGTTGACCAGATGCAGCTTGTAATCCCGCTTGACCCGGTCCATGAACGCCGCGAGGCTTTTATCAATTTGTTTTTTTGCGTTCTCGATCATGAGCGGATATGGTAACATACAACCATTGGCGCTTCAAATAGAAAAACATGCATGATAGTATAGTGGATAACCATCACGGCGGATAAACCTTTGCACCCAGATTCGCCATCGTTGTCAATGCCGACCCTTCGTTCGCTAACACGCTCACTGCGGATTGGCATTGACCGGTGACCTTTTCTTCGGGCAAACGAGAGAAAGGCTATTTTTTATGAAAATCAAATTGTTATGCGCTTTGCTGTCAGGGTTTTTGGTTATTGGCGCGGCGCGCGCCGAAACGATTTATCTCAACGACGGGCGGGTGATCAAGGGAAAGATCATCAACCGGGGCGCCTATGACGTTACTATTAAGGAGGGGGTCATGCCGCGCAAGTTCTTTAATGATCAGATCCTGCGGATCGAACCGGATGTGGCGCCGGTTAATGACGCGGCCGGCGCGACTGGAGCCGTCGATTCCTCCGGGTTGACGGGAATATCCGCCGAAAAGGCCGCTCTTATTACTGAATTCATTGAGGCCAGCGGCATCCGCCAGAGCATGCAGGCCAATACCGAGCGGATCATCGCGCAGTCGCCCGTGGAAAAACAGGCCGAATTGAGAACCATTTTTGACATTAACGGGATTATCCGGCAGATCGTGCCCATTTACGACAAATATTATTCGCCGGAAGAATTAAGAGAAATCATCGCGTTCTATAAAACCCCTGCCGGACAAAAAATGATCGAAGTCACCCCGAAAATTATGAGCGAATTTCTGCAGGCCAGCGTAGACGCCATCAAGCAGCGTTCCCAGCCGTAACTCCTTTCTGCCCACCCAGTTAAGTGTTTTTTGCCCCTCTAAAGGCGGCTTTATTGAGCTTTTTACAGGGACATAACATATTGTTATATAATGACTTATGAGATATTTCAATCTTTCAGGAGGGGGGATTTTGTAATTTTATTTGCTTTTAAAAACATTCTTTGCTATAGTACAATTCTTCTGCAATCCGGCAGTAACTCATAAGATATAGCGGACGCCGCGGGATGTTAAATTAAAAAAAGGAGTCAGGTCTATGATTGATCGGTACACACTATCCAAAATGGGGAACATCTGGTCGGAAAAGCATAAGATGGAAATTATGCTCAAGATTGAAGTCCTCGCCTGCGAGGCCATGAGCAAGCTTGGCCTTGTCCCCAAAAAAGCATTGGAAAAAATCAAGAAAAACGCCCAATTCAATATCGATGAAGTCAAAAAACTTGAAGAGAAGACCAAACACGATGTCGTCGCCTTTATCAACAACGTTGGAAAATATCTCGGCCCCGAGGCGCGCTATCTGCACATGGGGTTGACCTCCTCGGACCTTCTGGACACCGCGCTTTCGGTCCAGTGCGTTGAAGCCAGCGATATTTTGCTCTCCGATATTAATAAACTTTTAGCCGTTCTCAAGCAAAAGGCCAGGAAATACAAAGACACGCCTTGCATCGCGCGCACCCACGGGGTCCACGCGGAACCCATGACCTTCGGACTGAAACTGGCGGTCTGGTATGATGAAATGAGGCGTAACTGCGAACGGATGGAGCAGGCCAGGGAGATGATCCGCTACGGAAAGTTATCCGGAGCCGTCGGAACATACGCTAATATCGACCCCTCCGTTGAAGAGTTCGTCTGCGAGAAACTGGGATTAAAGCCGGTCAATATCGCTACGCAAATTATCCAGAGAGACCATCACTGCCAATTCATCACGACGATCGCCATTGTCGGCTCGACACTCAACAAGATCGCCACGGAGATCCGTCTTTTACAGAAAACCGAAGTGCTGGAAGTGGAAGAGCCGTTTTTCAAGGGCCAGATCGGTTCCTCGGCCATGCCCCATAAGCGCAATCCCGTCACCTGCGAGCGCATCTCGGGGTTGTCGCGTCTTTTGCGGGCCAATTCCCAGGCCGCCTTCGAAAATATCTGCGTGTGGCACGAGCGCGACATCAGCCATTCGTCCGTCGAGCGCATTATCCTGCCGGATTCGACCATCGCCCTTAATTACATGCTCAACAAAATGATCCCCTTGATCGAGGGGTTACTGGTCTACCCGAAGAACATGATCTTGAGTTTGAGCAAGACCAAAGGGCTCATCTATTCGCAGCGCGTTCTTTTGGAATTGATGAAAAAAGGCCTGACCCGCGAGGCGGCCTACGAGATCATCCAGCATTGCGCCATGCAGGTGTGGCAGGAGACCTCGGATTTCAAAGATATCCTTTACCGGGACCGGAAGGTGCGTAAATACCTCCGCCCCGGCGAGATCGACGGCTGTTTTGACATTAAATACTACACCCGCCATACCGACTGGATCTTCAAAAAGGTTGGGGTATAGGCAACGCCGCAGGGAGAAAGACGCTATGCAAAAAGGAAAACAGCTTTACGAGGGGAAAGCGAAGATCATTTACGCCACGGAGGACCCTGATCTGATTATCCAGTATTTCAAGGATGACGCCACGGCCTTTAACGCGGCCAAGAAAGGGACGATCTCGGAGAAAGGCGTGATGAACAACAAGATCTCCACGAAAATTTTCGAATTCCTGGCGTCGCAGGGCATCCCGACGCATTTTGAGAAGAATTTAAACGACCGCGAGATGCTCGTCAAGAAAGTGGAGATTGTCCCTGTGGAGGTCATTATCCGCAACAAGGCGGCCGGGTCCCTGTGCCGGTTGCTTGGCCTGAAGGAAGGGACGGCCCTCGCCTCAACGGTTCTGGAATTTTGCTACAAGCGCGATGACCTGGGCGATCCTCTGATCAACGAAAGTCATGTCCTGGCCTTGAAAATGGCCACGGAAGCGGAAGTCGAGGCCATCCGCAAATATACCTTGAAGATCAACGAGCTGTTGACCAGATTTTTTGCCAATCTGGGACTCGAATTGATCGATTTCAAGCTGGAATTCGGAAGATATAAGGGCAAGATCATCCTTGCCGACGAGATTTCTCCGGATACCTGCCGGTTGTGGGAGATCGGCACCGGGAAAAAGCTGGATAAAGACCGTTTCCGTCATGACCTGGGGCAAATTGAAGAAGCGTACCAGGAAGTTTTGAGCAGAGTGAACAAGTAAATGTGAAGCATAAAGTTAGGGGCAGGGGGCAAGGAACAAGTAGCAAGGGAAACCTTGTTCCCTGACCCTTGCTACTTGCCCCTAATATTGAATATTACTAAGTGTCTACCCTTACTTCACCATCCTCGGTTGGTATTATCCCCAGCCCTGATCATATGATTTGGCGCGTTGAGATAAAACAGAAAGCCGGTGTCTTTGATGCCGCCGGCGCGGGTATCCAGAAAGATATCGTTGATCTTGGCGTCAATTCCGTCCATAGAGTCGAAGTCATCCAGATTTACAATATCGAAGGCTCGATTTCCGAAGAACAGGTGACGCGCGTCTGCCGCGAATTGTTCGTCGACGGGATCACGCAGGAATACGCGTGTTGCAAATTAAACGAGTGGCGTGCCGCGGACCTGAAGGCCGCCGGAGGTCGCTCTCCCCTCCGGCCGATAGGCTCCCTTCGGGAGGGACCTGACGGTCAAAGTGAGCCTGTCGGCCGGGCCATTGAGATCGCGCACAATCCCGGCGTGATGGACCCGGTCGAGGAATCGGCCTTGAAGGGGATCCGGGATCTTGGCATAGCCAACGTCCAGGCGGTACGCCGCGCCCGTCGGTATCTTCTCTATGGAAGTATCCCCGCGCAAGAGCTGGAGACCATCACAAATAAAGTCCTTTCCAACAAACTTATCCAGCACGTCGTCGCCGACCCGTCAAAACAGAAAACGTTTCTTGTTTCAAACCCGAAGGAAAAGTTCGAATTGGTCCGGGTCGATCTGCTCGGCGCAGCCGATAAGAAGTTAAAGGCCCTTAGCCATGACAGGCAGTTGTTCCTGAACTTTGATGAAATGAAGGCCATCCAGGCGCATTTCAAAGAACTCGGGCGCAACCCCACCGATTGCGAACTGGAGACGATCGCCCAGACCTGGAGCGAACACTGTTACCACAAGACGTTCCGCGGCGATATCCGCTACAAAGAGCATGGAAAATCCAAGACAAAATTGATCCGCAACCTGCTGAAATCCACGATTGTCAAAGCGACGAAGGAGATCAACAAGTCCTGGTGCGTTTCGGTGTTCCACGACAACGCCGGGGTCATCAAGTTCGACGAGGATACGCACGTGTGTTTCAAGGTCGAGACGCATAATCACCCTTCAGCGCTGGAACCCTTCGGCGGCGCCAATACCGGCGTGGGCGGTGTGATCCGGGACATTTTGGGAACGGGGCTTGGCGCCAAACCGGTGTGCGGCACGGACGTGTTTTGTTTCGCGCCGCCGGATATGGATTTCGCCCCGCCGGCACGCTCCATCCCAAACGCATCATGAAAGGGGTGGTGAGCGGCGTGCGGGATTACGGCAACAAGATGGGGATCCCCACCGTCAACGGGGCGATTGTTTTTGATAAGCGTTTTGTCGGTAATCCTTTGGTCTATTGCGGCAACGTCGGACTGCTCCCCAAAGGCAGGGTCAGAAAGAAAGCGCGCAAAGGCGATTTGATCGTGGTTGTCGGCGGGAAAACGGGCCGCGACGGCATTCATGGCGCCACGTTTTCTTCCGGAGAACTGACCGAAGAATCCGAAGTTGTTTCCTCCGGCGCGGTGCAGATCGGCGACCCGATCCAGGAAAAGAAGGTGCTCGATGCCCTGATGCAGGCCAGGGACAAAAATTTATACACGGCGATCACCGATTGCGGGGCCGGTGGCCTCTCGAGCGCCGTTGGGGAAATGGGTAGTAAACTAGGGGCGCGGGTTGATTTGGATAAAGTGCCCTTGAAATATCAGGGACTTAATTATGACGAGATCTGGATCTCCGAGTCGCAGGAACGGATGGTTTTATCCGTGCCGCCGTGTAACTGGAAGGCCTTGCGGGAAATCTTTGCCGGAGAAAATGTGGAGGCGGCCGCGCTCGGCGAATTTACCGGCCGCAAGCGCCTGGAGTTATTCTTTAAAGGCCGGCAGGTTTGCGATCTGGATATGGCATTTTTACATGACGGCGTGCCCAAAATTACCAAAGAGGCTTATTGGCGTTCGCCTAAACTTGGACAGCCCCGATTACCGAAGACGGTTGATTTAAACGTAAAATTACGTGAGGTTCTTTCCCATTATAATGTGTGTTCTAAAGAATCGGTGATCCGCCAGTACGACCACGAAGTCCAGGGCACGAGCGTCATTAAACCTCTGGTGGGGGCGCGTTGCGACGGGCCCTCGGACGCGAGCGTCCTGGCGCCGCGGCTGGGGTCCAACAAAGGCATCGCGATCGCCAACGGCATCAACGTCCGTTACGGGATGATCGATCCCTTCTGGATGGCGGCCTCCTGCATCGACGAGGCGGTCCGTCAGATCATCGCCGTCGGCGGGGATATCCGGCAGATCGCGATCCTCGATAATTTTTGCTGGGGTAACCCGGACAAGCCGGACCGTTTGGGCGGCCTGGTGCGCGCGGCCGAAGGTTGTTACAAGGCGGCGGTGAGTTACAAGGTCCCGTTTATCTCGGGCAAGGACAGCTTGTACAATGAATACACGCAGAACGGAAAATCCCTGGCCATCCCCGGGACGCTTTTGATCTCCGCCATCGGGATTATCAAGGACGTGACCAAAACGGTGACCATGGATTTCAAGAACCCGGGAAATCTCATTTATTGCGTCGGGACAACGTACGATGAATTGGGAGGATCGATCTATCTGGATACGTCCGGATTCCTGGGCAACACCGTCCCGAAAGTCAACTTTCAGCAAGGCAACAAGATATTTACCGCCGTTTCCAAAGCCGTTCAAAGCGGATTGGTCCGTTCCCTGCACGACTGTTCGGAAGGCGGCCTCGGCGTCGCCCTGGCGGAAATGGCCTTTAGCGGCGGGTACGGCGCGACGGCGCGGCTGGATAAAGTCCCTTACAGAGGCAAGGACAGGCGCAACGACACCGTTTTGTTCTCGGAATCGAATTCGCGGCTGATCGTTGAAGTGGAGCCGCGTCATCAGAAGAAGTTCGAGCGGCTGTTTCGGGGAGTGGCGTGCGCCGTGATGGGGGTGGTGGACCAGACGCCGGGGCTCGTCGTCTACGGTCTTAACGGAGAGGTTTGCGTTCATTCCACGCTGGATGTTTTGAAGCAGGCCTGGCAGCGACCGCTGCAGGGATAAAAAGGGGTGTTCTTATGAAGATGCAAAAGCAGCACCGGGACGTCGCGGAAGACTTCAAGCTGGAAGATCCGTGGCGGGTCTTCCGCATCATGTCGGAATTTGTCGACGGCTTCCACGAGCTTGCCGAGATCGGGCCGGCGGTGAGTATTTTCGGTTCTTCACGGACGAAAAGAACACAGCAATGGCATAAACTGGCGGACAAAACGGCCGCGCTTTTGGTCAAGGAAGGTTACGCCGTCATTACCGGCGGCGGCCCGGGCATCATGGAAGCGGGCAACAAAGGCGCCGCCAGCGCCAAGGGGCAATCCATCGGCCTTAATATCGATCTGCCGTTTGAACAAAAGCCCAACCGCTACATCAACCATCTGATCAACTTTCACTATTTTTTCTCGCGCAAAGTGATGTTCGTCAAATACGCCAAGGCGTTCGTCATTTTCCCGGGAGGATACGGGACGCTGGATGAATTTTTCGAAAGCATCACGCTTATCCAGACCCAGCGCATGGAAAAATTTCCCGTCGTGCTTTTTGACGGCGGGTATTGGCACGGGCTGATCGAGTGGCTGCGCAAAACCGTTTTGAAGGCCGGCAACATCGACCCGCAGGACCTGGATATTTTCAAGATCGCCAATACGCCGGAAGAAGTCGTCAAGATCATCCGGGATTTTTACAAGAATAAACGTAAATAGGGCATAAAGATCCATGGGCCGGGGCCAGGTCAAGGTCATTGTTTTAAGGACAGCCGGGACGAACTGCGATGCGGAAGCCGCGTTCGCGTTTGAAAACTGCGGAGCCCAGGTGCGGGCGGTCCATATCAACCAGTTTTTCGACGGGCGCTCGCGCCTGCATGACGGCCATATCCTGGTCATCCCCGGGGGGTTTACGTACGGCGACGACATTGGGTCCGGACGGATCCTTGCCAACGAACTGCGGCTGCGCCTGGGCGAAGACCTTGGCCGGTTTATCGGTGACGGGAAGTTAATGCTCGGTATCTGCAACGGATTTCAGGTTATGGTTAAAGCGGGGATCCTGCCGGGGCCGCTGGACGCGCAACCGGGGAAAGGGCATGACTCCTTTTTCCCCCGGGAGGAGCCCGCGGGCGCGCAAACGGCCACCCTGACCGATAACGATTCCGGAAAATTCGAGGACCGCTGGTGCCATTTGAAGACCGAAGGCAAAAGTGTCTGGACCGGAGGGCTCGGGGACGTCGTTTATTTTCCCGTCGCCCACGCTGAAGGAAAGTTTATTCCCCACAGCCGGGACGTTTTGGCTAAATTACGGGATAACGGGCAGGTCGCGTTTCGTTATTGCAATCCGCAAGGCGGCAAGCCCTCTTATCCGGAGAACCCCAACGGTTCCGTGGACGACATCGCGGGCATTACGGATAAAACAGGCCGTATCCTGGGGCTGATGCCGCATCCGGAACGGCATTTTCTTTTTACCCAACATCCCTGCTGGACGAGATTAAGCCTGCCTGCCGGCAAGGCAGGCCCGAACGGGAAGCATGGGCACGGGGCGAAGATTTTCGCGAACGGCGTCCAATACGTGCAAAAACATTTATTATGAGCGCGATAACCTACAAGACAAGCGGCGTGGATATTGACGAGGCCAACGTGTTCGTCAAGGCGATCCGGAAAGATATCGCCGGGACGCTGAACCCTTCGGTCCTGCGCGACCGCGGCGCTTTCGGCAGTCTGTTCGCTCTGGATTTGAAGAAATACCGCCACCCCGTGCTGGTCTCTTCGACGGACGGCGTGGGGACGAAACTTCTCGTTGCCAAAGCGGCGGGGAAGCATGATACCGTCGGGATCGACCTGGTGGCCATGAACGTCAATGATATCCTTTGCGCGGGAGCGCAACCTTTGTTTTTTCTGGATTATATCGCCTGCGGCCGGTTGGACACAAAAGTTTTAAAGGCGGTGATTAAGGGAATCACCGACGGTTGCAAGATGGCCGGGTGCGCCTTGGTCGGCGGAGAAACGGCCGAAATGCCGGGGATGTACGCGGGCGATGATTATGACCTGGCCGGCTTTGCCGTCGGCGTCGTTGAGAAAGATAAGATCATCAACGGGTCTCGCATCCAGGCGGGCGACCAGGTCCTTGGGCTGCCGTCCAGCGGGCCGCATTCGAACGGATATTCTTTGGTCAGAAAGGTCTTCTCTTTGAGCGAGCAGAAGAAGTTGGCGCCGGAATTGTTGAAGCCGACGCGAATTTATGTTCGAGAGGTTTTGCCGCTCATTGAGCGTTTCCCGGTCAAGGGCATCGCGCATATCACCGGCGGGGCGTTTTACGAGAAGTTGACAAAGATCCTGCCCGCCGGAAAATGTTTTGCCATACATCGGGGAAGCTGGCCGGCGCCAGAAATATTTCAAATCATACAAAAAAAGGGTACAATAAGCGATCACGAAATGTTCCGCACGTTTAATATGGGGATAGGGTTGGCGGTCGTCGCCGCGGCCAGGGACGTCGCGGCAGTACGGACATTTTTACGACGGCAAAAGACCAGGCATTATCTCATCGGCGAAGTCATTAACGACAAGAAAAATAAAGTCATTTTCAACTAGCGCTTAAAGAGGAAAACGTCATGAAGGTCCTTATCATCGGTTCCGGAGGGCGGGAACACGTTTTGGCCTGGAAATTGAAGAAAAGTCCTTTGGTCAAGGAGATTTATTGCGCGCCTGGAAACGGCGGCATTGCCGCACTCGCCCAGTGCGTTGACATCGAGGCCACCGATATCGAGCGGCTGGCCGTTTTCGCGAAGGAAAAGGAAGTCGACCTGACCGTCGTCGGCCCGGAGGCGCCTCTGGTCGCGGGGATCGCCGATTTTTTTGAGCAGCAGGATTTGAAAATCTTCGGCCCAAGCCAGAAGGCCGCGCGGCTGGAGGGAAGCAAGGTTTTCGCCAAAGAGTTCATGCGTAAGTTCAACATCCCGACGGCGCCGTTTAAGGTATTTGACGACAAAGACGAGGCCATGGAATTTCTGGCTGTTTCGCCGTTGCCTCTGGTCGTCAAGGCCGACGGCCTGGCCTCAGGCAAGGGTGTTATCGTGTGCAACAAGATCCAGGAAGCCCGCGACGCGGTCGATCAGATCATGGGGCAGAAGATCTTTAAGGAAGCGGGTTCCAGGATCATCATCGAAGAATGTCTCATCGGTGAAGAAGCCTCGATCTTGGCCATCAGCGATGGAAAGAATTACGTGATCCTGGATTCGTCGCAGGACCACAAACGGATCTTTGATGACGACCTCGGGCCCAACACCGGCGGTATGGGCGCGTATTCGCCGGCGCCGGTCATTACTGAAGACCTTTTACGCAAGATCGGCATGCAGATCGTTGACCCGGTCATCCGCGGCATGCATAAACAGGGAGCTCCGTTTAAAGGGGTCCTCTACGCGGGACTTATGATGACCGACGAGGGGCCGATGGTTTTGGAATTCAACGTCCGTTTCGGCGATCCGGAGGCGCAGGCCATATTGCCGCGCATGAAAAACGACCTGGCGGAGATCCTGTACTCCAGTGCTGACGGGCATTTGGAAAAAGTCAAAATGGACTGGGACAAGCGCAGCTGTGTCTGCGTGGTGATGACCTCCGGCGGTTATCCGGGTGAGTATGCGACGGAAAAAGAGATCAGGGGGCTCGATACGATCAAAGACAACCATACGGTCGTTTTTCACGCCGGCACGAAAAAGAAAGACGGCAAGATCGTCACCGCGGGCGGGCGTGTGCTGGGGGTAACAAGTTTGGGAGAAACGATCGAACAGGCCATTGAACGCGTGTACAACGCGGTTGAAAAGATTAAATTCGAGCGGTGCTTTTTCCGGCGAGATATCGGGGCCAAGGCCATCAAACATTTGCATCCCGCTCCGTCGCAGACGGGCATGCGTGGCAGATAAAAAAGAGGAGTCGGTAATGAGTAAAATTCAAGTCGCGATCATGATGGGCAGCCAGTCCGACCTTCCGGTTATGGAAGAAGCGGCCAATATTTTGAAGGATTTCGGCGTCGGGTATGAGATCAAGGTCTTGTCCGCCCATCGTACTCCCAAGGAAACGACTGAATATGCCGAACAATTGCAGGCGAAGGGTTTTCAGGCGGTCATTTGCGGGGCGGGGGTTTCCGCGGCTTTAGCGGGTGTCGTGTCCGCCCACACGGATATCCCGGTCATCGGTGTCCCCATTGATTCTTCGCCGCTCAATGGCATGGACGCTCTTTTGTCCACGGTCCAGATGCCGCCGGGTGTCCCGGTCGCCGCCATGGCCGTCGGGAAGGCGGGCGCGAAAAACGCCGCTTTGTTTGCTTTACGCATCATCGCGTTGCGGGATAAGGGGATCGTGGAAAAGCTGGCGCAATTCAAAGAGCAACAACGGCGTAAAATCCTTGATACAAAGCTGACGGATAAACGGGATTGAAAACCGAGATCATAGAACTTCATCCGCAGTTTCCGGACCCCAGAAAAATAGCCTATTGCGCGAACGTCATCCGTAAAGGCGGCCTGGTTATTTTTCCGACGGAGACGGTTTACGGCGTGGGCGCGAATCTGGCCAATGACGCGGCGATGAAGCGTCTGCGGGAGGCCAAAAAACGCGCGCCGGATAAGCCGTTCTCTATCCTGATCTCCCAGGTAGGGCTGATATCCAATTACACGTCGTCCACGGACCCGGCTTTATACAAGCTGATCGACACCTATTGGCCGGGGCCTTTGACGGTCGTGGTGCCGGGCAAGCAGGATGGACAAACGATCGGCGTGCGCATCCCTGACCATCCGATCGCCTTGCGGCTCGTGCAGGACGCCCAGTGCACGATCGCGGCGCCGTCGGCGAATTTTGAAGGCAACCCGGCGCCGACAACCTGTCAGGAAGCGTTAAGGGATTTAGACGGCTTGGTCGATGTCGCCATCGACGGCGGAGGGGCGAAGCTTGGCATCGGCTCTTCTGTTGTCGACCTGGCGCACGGAACTCCGAAGGTCCTGCGCGACGGCGTTATCAAACAGGAAGATATCGACCGGGTCGTGAAGAAAAAGGTCATCCTGTTCGTCTGCACGGGAAACAGTTGCCGTTCGGTCATGGCGGAATATCTTTTAAAAAGCATGATCGCCGGACGCCAGGACGTGGAGGTCGCCTCGGCCGGGACGGGGGTTTTTCTGCAGACAACGGCGAGTTCGGAGACGATTTCCGTTTTGAAAGAAGCCGGGATCGACGCCGCGCACCATTTGTCCCGGTCGATCAACACGATCCTGTTGAAAAAATCCGATCTGATCATCGTGATGACGCGCGCCCACCGCCAGCAGGTCTTGGACCGCGTGCCAGAGGTGGAAAAAAGAATTTATTTGTTGAGGGAATTTATCGATACGCCCTCGGGATACCAGATCGAAGTCGACGTGCCGGACCCCATCGGCCAGCCGCATTTTGCCTATAAGGAATGCTTCGCGATCGTCAAAGAAGCGATGCATAAGATCGTTGGATTAGTATGAAAGTCACAATGTCACAAAGTCACAAGGTCACATGTGACGTGGTGACTTGCCCCGACGCTCGGCTAAGCCTCGGTTCCGCCGTTCGCTTCGCTCAGATCGGAATCCCGACCGAGAGAAACGAGCGTCGGGATCGGAGTCCCGACCGTAATCGAAGATGACGCGTCGGGAGTGACAGGTGACATTGAACGGGGAGATATGAAATTGAGAATCTATATTGGCGCGGACCACCGCGGGTTTCCGTTCAAAGACAAGATCGTCAAGCTGTTGGGACGCCGGGGTTACGCAGTCGAAGATATGGGTACCTGCGATGAGACTCAAGCTTGCGATTATCCCAAGGTCGCTCGCCGCGTCGCCCACGCCGTCGCCAGGACCAAGGGGAGCCGTGGAATTTTAGTCTGTATGTCGGGCATCGGCCAGGCGATCGCGGCCAACAAGGTCCGTGGCGCGTACGCGGCATTGTGTTATAACGCCGAAGCCGCGGCGCTCTCGCGCCGGCACAATAACGCCAATATCCTTGTGCTCGGCGCCAAGTTCGTCAAGGAGAAAGACGTCCCCGGGATTTTAGACGCGTGGTTTGCCGCCGAGTTCGAAGGCGGGCGTCACCACAGGCGGTTTAAGCAGATTCAGAAAATTGAGAAGAATTGCCGGATATCCGGGTAACCGGTTATCCGGCTATCCGGAACGTGTGTGAGCAATGACCTCAACCATCGAAAGAAGGAAAACCATGCACCATTTAAAGGAAACCGATCCCGCCATTTATAAGGCGATCGCCGATGAGCTCAAGCGCGAGCAGAACAATCTGGAGTTGATCGCCTCCGAGAATATCGTCTCCGAGGCGGTGCTGGAGGCCCAGGGATGTTTGATGACCAATAAATACGCCGAGGGTTATCCGGCCGCGCGCTGGTACGGCGGGTGTGAATTTGTCGACGTGGCCGAACAACTGGCCATCGAGCGTGCGAAGAAACTTTTCGGCGCCGAACACGTCAACGTCCAGCCGCATTCCGGATCGCAGGCGAACATGGCCGTGTATCTGGCGGCTTTGGAATACGACGATACCGTCCTGGCTATGGACCTGGCCTGCGGCGGACACCTGACGCACGGGCTGAAGATCAATTTCTCCGGGCGTTCGTACAATTTTGTCAGTTATAAGGTCAACCCCAAAACCGAAATGCTTGATTACGACGAGATCGAGTCCCTGGCCAAGGAACATAAACCAAAGATGGTCGTTTGCGGCGCTTCAGCGTATTCGCGCGCCATTGATTTCAAAAGGTTCCGGCAGATCTGTGACAAGGTGGGCGCGTTATTATTTGTCGATATGGCGCATATCGCGGGGCTGGTGGCGGCGGGGCTGCACCCGAGCCCGGTGCCGTACGCCGAATTTGTCACGACGACGACCCACAAGACCTTGCGCGGCCCGCGCGGCGGGATGATCCTCTGCCGCGACCAATTCGCCAGGAGAATTAATTCCGTCGTCTTCCCCGGGATCCAGGGCGGGCCTCTGATGCATGTCATCGCCGCTAAAGCGGTGGCCTTTCAGGAAGCCTTGAGCAAGGACTTCAAGCAGTATCAACGGCAGATCATCAAAAATGCCCAGGCGTTCGCGAAAGAAATGGGGGACCTCGGGTATAGAATTGTCGCCGGCGGGACGGATAACCATCTGTTTATGGTCGATCTGCGTCCGAAGAGTATCACCGGCAAAGAAGCGGCAACCGTCCTTGACAAAGTATCCATCACGGTGAATAAAAACTTGATTCCCTTTGACCCACAGCCGCCGGTCGTTACCAGCGGTATCCGCATCGGCACGCCGGCGGTCACGACCCGCGGGATGAAAGAAAAACAGATGCAAAGAATCGCCGGGTTGATCGACCAGGCGATCGTTTATAAGGACAACGAGGGGAAATTGGCCAAGGTCAAAGCGGGTGTGCACGAGCTGACGGACGAGTTCCCGATATATAAGGACTTGTAATCCTGCTACGCCAAATTGCTTTCGCGTTTGGCTTCGCAGGATAAATTCGTTCAGCAAACTTACGTCGTCTTCTGCGAAGCCTCCGTAAGTTTGGAACTCATTTATGAAATGTCCGTCTTGTGGTTATCAGGAAACAAAAGTCATCGATTCCCGGCTGAATACGGACGGGACGTCGGTTCGCCGCCGGCGGGAATGCCTCGAATGCGAGAAGAGGTTTACGACGTATGAATACGTCGAGCAGGTGCCGTTATTGGTCGTCAAGCGCGACGGCCGGAGACAGCCTTTCGACCGCAAGAAGATCATCGCGGGGCTGATGAAAGCCTGCGAGAAGCGGCCCGTGAGCGTTGACAAGATGGAGGAAATCACCGGCGAGATCGAACGGGCCATCCAGCGCAAATATGATCGCGAGGTCAATTCCAAAGAGATCGGGGAATTGATCATGGAAAAACTCGCCGCCCTGGATGAGGTCGCCTATGTGCGGTTTGCTTCCGTTTACCGGCAGTTTCGCGATGTGAACCAGTTTATGAGTGAACTTCAGGGGATGCTTAAGAAGGAAAAGAAGTAAGAAGCAAAGAAGCAAGAACCAGAGAAAAGGAACAAAACAAAAATATCTTTCTTTGCTTCTTGTTTCCTGCATCTCTGCCTCTTGAAAGGATAATTACAAAATGATTCAAGTAGAATTAAGCAAGATCATCATCGACGAAAAAAGACAAGACCAGATCATCGTCCTTAAGGAGAAAAACGGTGAGCGTCAGCTCCCGATCGTGATCGGGTTCCTGGAGGCCTCCAGCATCAAGATGAAACTCTCCGGGGTGGAGCCGCCGCGGCCGATGACACACGATCTGTTGATCGCCACGGTCCGGGGGTTAGACGCGAAACTCGAGCGCCTCATTATCGACAAGATGGTCAATAACACTTTCCATGCCAAGCTGGAATTCAAGACCAAAGACGGGCAGACCAGGATTATCGACGCGCGGCCGTCCGACGGCATTGCCCTGGCCGTGCGCACCAGCGCGGCGATCTTTGTCGAAGAAGACGTGATCAAAAAAGCGGCGATTACCAAGATCGAGTAAATAAACGGTTACGGTAACGAGGCCCGTTTCGTCATTGGGTAACGGTTAAGTTTACTTGCCGTAACCGAAAGACGTTACCGATACGGGCCTCGTAACCATAACCATTTTTCGGCTTTACCCAACATGTCCTTCCTTAAAGACTACCCCCAACTTCAAATGATCCGCGATATTGCCCGGCGCCGGAAGGTTGCTGTGCATTTGGTCGGCGGCTTTTTGCGCGATTATATGACGGCCGCAGACCACATGGGGTCTGCGGCCCTGAACCCTACGCGGTTCAGGGACTTTGATTTCGCCGTTGAGAAAGGTGCCCTGGATTTTGCGCGTTTGTTTGCCCGCCGCGTTAAAGGCGCGTATGTTGTGCTGGATGAGGAACGTGGCTGCGCCCGGGTCGTCCACCGAATTTCTAAAAGAAATTCGGTGAGATCTCGCCAGAAATCGGAGATTTCTGGCGGATCAAAAAAGGCAAAACAGATTTGGACATTCGATTTCGCCGACTTTCGCGCCCGAAATTTTCAGAAGGATCTGACGCTACGCGATTTTACCATCAATACGTTGTCGGCGGACTTGGCGAAGTTTGACGGCTCGACAAAGCTGGAAGATGTCCTGGCGGAGGGTCAAGGCGGGCTTAAAGACCTGCGCGCCAGGCGCATCCGCCGGGTTTCAGCTAAAGCGTTTCGCGACGATCCCTTGCGTCTTTTGCGGGCCTTCAGCTTAAGCGCGACGCTGGATTTCAAGATCGATCCTCAAACGCTGGCCCAAATTCGCCGGGAGAAAAATTTATTACGTGGGGTTTCCTATGAACGCATTCGCGATGAAATTTTCAAGATTTTGGAGAGCGGACGGGCCGCGGTGACCTTAAAGGCGATGGACAAAGCCGGGTTGCTGGATAAAGTGATCCCGCAGGTCAAGGTGATGTATCATTGCGCGCAAAAGGGGACCTATCATCATTTGGACGTCTGGCCGCATTCGCTGGAAGTGGTGGCGCAATTTGACGGCGTTGTCCGGGAGATGCAGAATAATGCCGATGCCGTTGAATATCTTAACGAGCCGCTGGGCGGAAACCGGACGCGCCGGGCGCTGTTAAAGCTCGCCGCGTTGCTGCATGACATCGGGAAACCCGAGACGCGCAAAGAAGCCGGTCAGGGCAAGCTGACCTTCTACGGGCATGAACG
>Ga0209212_1001800_pt1 | contig 33030 bp, 21 predicted proteins | sample RifGroC2_FD_183996 | JGI IMG/M metagenome (GOLD analysis project Ga0209212, IMG submission 183996) | Groundwater microbial communities from Rifle, Colorado, USA - Groundwater C2 (SPAdes) (version 2) | ecosystem: Environmental > Aquatic > Deep subsurface > Groundwater | place: Rifle, Colorado...
TCCCTGCTGGATGCGTGAATCGACGTGGGCAAGCATAGCCCCGAAGCGGGTGTGGGGAAATCCCTCGCCTTCGGTTCCGAGCCAACCGGTGAATTTCGGGAACAGCGCGGCAAAGAGCCCGGTCTGGCGGAGAAGGTCATAGCACTTCGCCCCCTCACCTGAGAGGAACAGCTTAAGAATTTCTTCGTAGAGCCGCGCCGGCGCGGCCCTGATGATGGTGTCGGCAGCGGCGACCAGCGCTTTGCGGGTCGCCTCCTCGATGGTGAAGCCGAACTGTGCGGCAAACCGCACCGCCCGCAGCATCCGTACCGGGTCTTCCTGGAAGCGGATATCAGGATCGCCGATGGTGCGGATGATGCCGGAACCCAGGTCGGCAAGGCCGCTGGTGTAGTCGATGATCGAGAAGTCGGTGATGTTGTAGGCAAGCGCGTTGACGGTGAAGTCGCGCCGCAGGGCATCTTCTGCGGGGGTGCCGTAAACGTTATCCCGCAGAATCATGCCGTCTTCACTTTTCTGCATGTGCGGATGCCGCTGCCGATTTGGGTCCTGATGGCCCGCACCTGTCCGACCTCGCCTTGTTTCATGTGTCTCCGGCAGCTCGGGCTCCGGCTCCTCCGAAGCCTGGGAGCGAAAGGTTGCCACCTCGATGACCTCATCCTTGTAATGGAGGTGCGCAAGACGAAAGCGCCGCCCGACCAGGCGGCAATTGCGGAACAGCCGCTTGATCTCGTTAGGGGTGGCGTTGGTTACCACGTCGAAATCCTTCGGCTCACGCCCCAGCAGGAGGTCGCGCACACAGCCGCCGACGAGATAACCGACAAAGCCGTTGTCTTTCAGGCGGTAGAGGATGCGCAGGGCATTCTGGTTCATAAGCGTGCGGGAAATCCCATGTTCCTGCCGGGAGATGATCACCGGGCTGTTTGTTTCCTTTTTCATCCTGTTACCACCACGTATCCATATATTGTAGGTGTCTTGCATACAAGGTCACTTTAATATATGTCAAGGTATGAAATTAACAAGTTGTAAAAATGCAAAATAACTCAACTTAAACTCCCCATTTTCACGAGTTACGATGTCGTTACTGCCTGCCAGAAACCTCTTTTATCTTGCCGTAATCCCATCATAAATGCTACTTTGCCTCCGTTTTGAATCATCTGCGGAGGTTATTTGTGAGCAAATTTCGTTACCTGACGGCCGGTGAGTCGCACGGGCCACAGCTCAGTGCAATTGTTGAAGGACTTCCGGCCGGGATACATATTGCGGCTGAAACGGTGAATGCTGATCTGGCGAGGCGGCAGCAGGGGTATGGCCGGGGCGACCGGATGAAAATCGAGAAGGATACGGTACAGCTCCTATCCGGCGTGCGCTGGGGGGAAACCATCGGTTCACCGGTGACGCTGGTGGTGCAAAACCGCGACTGGGAAAACTGGTGCGAAAAGATGTCAACACTGCCGGAATTCCGCGACGACTCAATCGCGGTAACCCGTCCGCGTCCCGGACACGCCGATCTTACCGGCGTGATGAAGTACAACCTGACCGATGCCCGCAACGTGCTGGAACGTTCAAGTGCCCGCGAAACCGCGGTGCGTGTGGCTGTCGGCGGAATTGCCAAGGCGCTGCTGGCTGAGTTCGGCATCAAGGTAGGCGGTTTTGTGGCGGAATTGGGCGGAATCAGTGCTACGGCTCCGCAGGAGCCGCTGGAAACTTTGTGGCAGCGGGCGGCACAGTCGGAAACCTTCTGCTGCGATCCGGCGGCTGAGCTTGAAATGAAACGGGCCATTGATGCGGCCCAGTCTGGTGGCGATACGCTGGGCGGTGTTGTGGAAGTTCAAGTGATCGGCGCGCCTCCCGGCCTCGGCAGTTATGTGCAGTGGGATCGCAAACTGGATGCGCGGCTGGCAATGGCGCTCATGAGCGTGCAGGCCATCAAGGGGGTCGAAGTCGGCATCGGTTTTGATGCGGCCCGCAGACCCGGTTCCCGCGTGCATGATGAAATCTTCTACAACGGCGGCTATACTCGCAGCACAAACAATGCCGGCGGCATTGAAGGGGGCATGTCCAACGGCGAGCCGATTGTCGTACGCGCCGCCATGAAACCGATCCCGACGCTCTACTCGCCGCTCCGTTCGGTTGACATGCGGACACATGAACCGTTCGAGGCGACCGTCGAGCGTTCCGACACCTGCGCTGTTCCGGCGGCGCTGGTCGTGGCGGAAGCGGTCGTGGCCATCGAGATTGCCGATGCCCTGCTGGAGAAGTTCGGCGGCGATTCGATCCTGGAAATCCGGCGCAACATGGACGGCTACCGGGAGCAGATCCGCAATGCCTAAGATGGTGATTTTGACCGGCTTCATGGGGAGCGGCAAAAGTTCCGTCGGTACACTGGTTGCGGAGCGGCTCGGCTGTCGGTACATCGATTTGGATGCCGCCATTGTCGAGGCGGCGGGGTGTTCGATCAACGAAATCTTTGCCCGTGACGGTGAAGCGGCGTTTCGCGAACTGGAAAGCGCGCAACTGGAGCAGCTGCTGTTGGTAGGGGAGGGGGGCGTGCTGGCTACCGGCGGTGGAGCGGTTATCTCGCCACGGAACCGTGAAGTGATGCGGAAATGTGGCCTTGTCATCAACCTGAAAGTAACGCTGGATCAGGTGCTGGCCCGTCTGCACGGCTGCAGTGACCGGCCGTTGCTGGCCGGTGACGATGCCGCGCAACGGGCGGCGGCGTTGATGAAAGAACGTGAACAATTTTATGCCGACGCCGATATTAGAATTGACACGGATGGAAAATCCGTGGAAGATGTCGCGAATGAGATTCTGTGCCGCTTGAAGGGGTTTTCTGCGTGAGTGTACTGACCGTAAATCTTGCCGAGAACAGTTACGATATCGTGATCGAACGGGGCGCTCTAGCTTCGCTTGGCGAGCGGTGCCGTACCCTCGGGCTCAAGGGGATTGCGGCTATCATCACGAACCCGACGGTCGGTGAGCTGTACGGCGCTGCGGCGCAGGTCTCGCTGGAAACTGCCGGGTACACGGTTGCCCGCATCGAGATGCCGGACGGCGAAGAATTCAAGAACAGCGCCACGCTGAACCGTATTTATGATGACCTGCTTGCTGCCGGCGTTGACCGCTCCTCGTTCATCGTCGCACTTGGCGGCGGTGTTGTGGGGGATGTGGCCGGCTATGCGGCGGCAACCTGGATGCGGGGTGTCCCGTTCGTGCAGGTGCCGACCACACTATTGGCCCAGGTGGACAGTAGCGTCGGGGGCAAAACCGGCATCGATCACCCGAAGGGGAAGAACCTTATCGGCGCCTTTTATCAGCCCCGTCTCGTGCTGATTGATGTTGATACGCTGGCTACCCTCGATCAGCACCAGTTCCGTGCCGGACTTGCTGAAGTCGTCAAATACGGGGTCGCTGTAGACCGGCCGTTCTTTGAATTTATTGAAGCCAATATTGCGGCGATTCTGGCCATGGAACCGGATGTCCTGATCCAGATCATTCTTCGCTCCTGCCAATTGAAGGCGCAGGTGGTTGAACTTGACGAGAAGGAAGGCGGCCTGCGGGCCATTCTTAATTATGGCCACACGCTTGGGCACGCTTATGAAGCGCTGTCCGGTTATTGCGGCATGGTGCATGGAGAAGCGGTGGCCATCGGCATGGCGCTGGCTGCCAGGATTTCCGCAGCCGAAGGGTACTGCACACCGGAAGAAGTGGCCCGGATTACCGCTCTTATCATCCGCTGCGGGTTGTCCATCGACGTACCGCAGGTTGATCGTCAGCAGCTGCTGAACGCGATTGCCGCCGACAAGAAATCCAAAGGCGGCACCATTACCTTTATTTGCAACAAGGGCATCGGCAGGTATGCCATGTCGCACCATACCCCTGAAGAGCTGCTCGTTCTGAGCGGGCTGGAGGCGTGACCATGCAGAATTCAGATTCATTCTGGTCAGACATCAAGAATCTTGAGGGGCAGCTTGCTAAATCTCCCGATTCGCTCTGTTTTGCCCGGCTTGCTGAGGTTTATCTCAAGGTAGGACTGATTGACGATGCGCTTCATGTTGCCCGTGCGGGTGCACAAAAGCATCCCCGTTATCTGTCCGGGCAAAAGGCCCTTGCCATGGCGTGCCACGCCAAGGGGGAAAACGCCGAAGCATTGGCTGCCTTGGAACAGGTTACCGAAGCCCTGCCTGAGGATGTTGCTTCTCAAAAGCTTTTGGGGCGGCTTCTCGCTGAAGAGGGACGTCAGGATGATGCCCGTCAGGCATTCAAAACCGCGCTTGAATTTGCGCCGGATGATGCGGAGTGCCGGATTGAGTTGGCATCGCTCGAGCGGTCACTGGGGGTGACATCGGCTCCGGATGATGACGAAGAAATTATCGAGGATCTGGAAGTTCTCGATGAAATAGAAATCGTGGATGAAGAGGAGGGAGAATGTGACTTCCCCGCTTCGGAACCGGCTGAAGTACTTGCCCCCGCTGCCGGATTGGTTCATGACCCTCTTTCAACAGGCACGTTGGCTGAGTTGTACGTCACACAGGGGTTCATCCATAAGGCGCTTGAAATCTATCGAACCATTCTGGCCGACAACCCCGGTGATACGGTTACGGCGCAGCGGGTTGCCGAACTTGAGCTTCTGGAGCGTCCCGAGGAAGTTCCTCCAGCTTTTGAATACACGTTTGAAGAAGAAGCAGAAGTTGAAGCAGAACCGGCTGTTGCCATTGCACCTGTATTTGAAGCCGCACCGGCTTTTGAACCGGAACCTGTCATTGTAGCTGAACCGGCTGCCGAGGTTGCAGGCAGTGTTCCTGGTTTCAGTTCTGAATTTCAGATTGATTCAGCTCCTGAGCCTGCTCAGGTATCTTCTCAGGGAGTCGCCGATAACGCACTTTCTACGCTGGAAGGGTGGCTTGAAAATATCAGGAGGATTAAGTCATGTCACTAAGAGAAGCGTTGAACACCATTGTTCAAAGTGTTGATGGATCACTTGCCGCAATAATCATGGCGTACGACGGGATTCCGATCGATGAGGTTGCGGTCGAGCAGTCCGAGTTCGACATGCAGCTTCTGTCGGTTGAATATGCAACCGTATTGAAAGAGATCAAGCGCGCTATTGACGTTATCAAAATGGGTGATCTTGAAGAGGTGTCCATCACCACAGCCAGAACCTGTGTCGTTGTTCGGGTGCTTAACGATGATTTATTTTCCGCACTGATCCTGAATCGTGATGGAAATATCGGCAAGGGACGCTACCTGCTCAAACTCAAATCATATGAAATGCTTCGGGAGCTCTCCTAATTATGAAACTGCTGGTACTGCATGGCCCAAACCTGAACCTGCTCGGTACACGTGAACCCGGAATCTACGGAAGCCAGACTCTTGCCGACATCAACGTCTCGCTGGAGAAACTGGCAGTGGAACTGGGGTGCACCCTCACGTTCTTCCAGTCAAATTCCGAGGGAGAGCTGATTGATGCAATTCAGAATGCCGCTTCCGGATGCCGCGGCATCCTGATGAATCCGGCCGCTTATACTCATACCAGTATTGCCATCCGTGATGCCCTGTCAGCAGTGGGGCTCCCTTGTGTTGAAGTTCACCTCTCCAATATCCACCGCCGGGAAATGTTCCGTCATACGAGTATGATTGCTCCGGTTGCCGTCGGTCAAATCTGCGGATTCGGCAGCGACAGTTACATGTTAGGTTTGCGGGCATTATTTAATTACATTAAATTTCAGTAGCTATTCACGTGTCCCTCTTTCCCGTTTTTACCATGATATGTAAAAACAGTTTGTAGTCAGGGTTTCATTTATGCTAAAAAGCAGGCGCTTTCGTCTGAAGACGTTCTTTGAAGAATATTCTCTTGATGCGGTGTTGTTTACCGATCTCAGGAACATTCGCTATTTGTGTGGTTTCAGCGGCTCTGAAGGAGCATTGCTGGTTTCCCGCGATGTGGCATGGTTTCTGTGCGATTCAAGGTATACGGCCCAAGCTTCCGAAGAGGTTCATTCCGCCGAGGTCAGGGAATGTGGTCCTGTTCGCATCGATACAATCGCTGCGCTGGCCGAGGAGTCCGGTCTGAGCCGGATCGGTTTTGAAGCTTCCCACACGACCGTCAGCGCGTACCGGAAAATGGCTGAGAAGCTGTCCGGGGTGGAGCTGGTTGAGCTTGGTACCAACCTCGATGAAATCCGCATCTGCAAGGATGCCGCCGAGATTGAACTGCTTGGAGCTGTCGCGACGCTTTCGTCACTGTCTCTTGGTGCAGTGCTGAGGCATATCAAACCGGGTGTTCGTGAAGCTGACATCGCGTTGGAGTTGGAACTTGAAATGCGCCGCCGCGGAGCAGAGGACAAGGCGTTTGATTTTATTGTCGCTTCCGGAGTGCGTGGTGCCATGCCGCACGGCAGGGCAAGCGACAAAACCATCTGCTCCGGAGAGATGATCACCATTGATTTTGGCGCGGTAAAGAACGGTTATCACTCCGATGAAACGGTAACCGTGGCCTGTGGAAACCCGGGCAGCCGAGCCCGTGAGATACATGCAGTTGTCAAGGCAGCCCATGATCGCGCCATGGATGCGGTACGGCCCGGCATCAGCTGCAGGGATCTGGACGGTGTCGCCCGGTCGTATATCAGCGACAAGGGGTATGGTGAGTACTTCGGTCACGGGTTGGGACATGGCGTCGGGCTTGAGATTCATGAGGCGCCGACCCTGTCGCCAAGAGGCAGCATGGTGCTGGAAGAGGGGATGGTCGTTACCATTGAACCGGGCATCTATATTCCCGGATTCGGAGGAGTAAGAATTGAGGACACCGTTGTTGTGACCGGCGATGGTTGTCATGTTTTGACAAGTGCTGATAAAGAACTTATTGTTTTGTAGATTGCATGTATCGTTGAACGCATTTAAGATGTACCACTATCAGACAAAGGTAAAAGGAGACAGACTGAAATGGATATCAAGGATCTTAAGCTGCTGATAAAGCTGGTAACAGAAACAGACATCACCGAATTCGAAATGGATAATTCCGACGAGAAGATCATCATCAAACGTGGTCACAAGCCGGAATATATTACGGTTGCCGCGCCTGTACAGCAATATGCTGCTCCCGGCTATCAGCCAGCTCAGTCAGCTGCTTCTGCTGCTCCCGTAGCAGCGTCCGCTCCTGCTGCAGAAGCCGGTGATACGGTTAATTCCCCGATTGTCGGAACCTTTTACGCGGCCCCAGGTCCTGAGGAAGCTCCGTATGTAACTGTCGGCCAGGTCGTTGAAAAAGGTCAGGTACTCTGTATCGTGGAAGCTATGAAGCTGATGAACGAAATTGAGGCCGAGTGCAAATGCAAGATTCTCAAAATCTGCAAGGACAACGCTCAGGCTGTAGAATTCGGTGATCCACTGTTTGTAATCCAGAAACTTTAATTCCAATTATAAAGCGGGGTTCGCCTTCATGTTTCATAAAGTACTTATTGCTAATCGCGGCGAGATCGCCGTTAGAATCATCAGAGCGTGCAAGGAACTGGGGATCAAAACAGTCGCGGTTTATTCCCAGGCTGATGTTCACTCGCTGCATGTCAAGCTGGCTGATGAGAGCGTCTGCATCGGACCCGCTTCCAGCGCCCTGAGCTATCTCAATATCAACGCGATCATCAGTGCTGCCGAGTTGACCGATTCCGAAGCTATTCATCCCGGCTACGGTTTTCTGTCCGAAAATCCTAAATTCGCCGAAGTGTGCGAGAACTGCGGTATTACCTTCATCGGTCCGACTGCCGAAAGCATGCGTATCATGGGCGACAAAATCAGCGCCCGTCAGGCGGTTATCAAGCAGGGTGTGCCGATTCTGCCCGGCACGAAAGAAGGCGTTCATTCCGTTGAGGAAGCTGTCAAGGTAGCCAAGGAGATCGGGTTCCCGGTTATCATCAAGGCCACCGCCGGCGGTGGCGGACGCGGTATGAAAATTGTCCATTCCCAGGCTGCACTTCCGAATGCGTTTGCAACTGCTCGCGCGGAAGCCCAGTCAGGTTTCGGCAATCCCGAAGTCTACATCGAGCGCTACTGCGAAAAGCCGCGTCACGTAGAGATCCAGATCCTGGGCGACAAGCACGGCAATGTCATCCATCTGGGCGAACGTGATTGCTCAATCCAGCGCCGTCACCAGAAACTGATCGAAGAGGCTCCCTCCACGGTCGTTACTCCTGAAATCCGCAAAGCCATGGGTGAAGCTGCTGTCAGGGCTGCTGCTGCTGTTGGTTACAACAGTGCCGGTACGGTTGAATTTTTGGTAGATAAGCAGAATAACTTCTACTTTATGGAGATGAACACCCGTATCCAGGTTGAACATCCGGTAACCGAAATGGTCACCGGCGTTGATCTTGTTCGCGAGCAGATTCGTTCAGCCGCTGGGATTCCATTGCGTTTCAAGCAGGAGGATATTCAGATCAGGGGGCACGCAATCGAGTGCCGCATCAATGCCGAAGACCCGTTCAAATTCACCCCCTGTCCGGGTAAAATTACTGCATATCATCCGCCAGGAGGATTCGGCGTTCGCGTCGATTCCTTCGTGTATGACCAGTACACGGTTGTGCCCAATTACGATTCATTGATAGGCAAATTGATCGTCCACGCCGATACCCGTGACGAGGCTATCAAGCGGATGGCACGTGCGCTCGACGAATTCCGGATTGAGGGAATTAAAACGACAATATTCTTTCACAAGCGTATTATGGCACATAAGGATTTTATTGACGGCGACATTGACACCTCTTTCCTTGAACGAATTGTGTTGGAGTAAACGCCATGGATTTTCCTGATGAACTTAAGTATTCCAAAGAGCATGTCTGGGTCAGGGTTGAAAACGGTTCGGCAGTAATCGGCATCACTGATTATGCTCAGGAGGAGTTGGGCACGGTCAGTGGTGTGGAATTGCCTGATGAAGGTGATGAAATAGAGCAGGAAGATTCAATCGGCTCAATCGAGGCCCAAAAAACAGTAGCTTCTCTGTATGCTCCCTTTAGCGGCACCATCCGGAGCGTAAATCACGAAGTACTGGACAACCCGGAGCTGCTTAACGATGATCCGTATGATGGCGCCTGGTTGATTGAAGTTTCACTTGACGACCCGGAGGAGCTGAAGAATCTTCTCTCAGCCGATGATTATGCTGACTACATAGAAAACAGAGATTAATTTGTTTCACAAACTATGCTATAAGGGCGGGGTCATTTATTGATCTCGCCCTGTTTTATTTGAAAGGAATTAAACGTGCGTCTGTTGATAGTCTTGTTACCTCTGCTCCTGATGTTTCCGGTTACGGTGTTTGCGTCCGGCACTTCTCTGCCGCTGACCCTGAACGAAGCCGTTCGTATGGCGGTTGAAAAAAACCTCGATGTTCGTGCCGAACTTTTCAACCCCGCCCAGTTTGAAGCAGATATTAACAGGTCCCGCGCAATGTATGACCCACTTCTTGCTATTCAGACCAATTATACGGATTCCTCCACGGAATCATTCACTTCTGGAGGAAAAGCGGTATCTTCCCAGTCCCTTGCTCTTAACTCCTCACTTAACCAGCTCCTCTGGAGCGGCGGAACCGCGGCACTGTTTTTCAACAATGATTACACCAAAAGCAGTACGGTAACCGGATGGCAAACCGGACTCGGTGCCAGTTTCACCCAGCCGCTGTTGAAAAACTTCGGGCGGGACGCTACGGAGATAGCAATAAATATTTCCCGTTACTCAAAGTTTGCTTCCCTCGAACGTTTTAATTCCCGGCTGTTGTCCACGGTTGCACAGGTTCGCACGGAGTACTTCAAACTGTACAGTCTGCGGGAAGACCGGGAAGTAAAAAAGGTTTCTCTGGAGCTGGCCCGGAAAATCCTGTCCGAAACCCAGGCCCGTGTTAAGGCTGGAGTTCTGCCGGCCATGGAAGTGCTTAACGCCGAATACGGTGCTGTTACCCGTGAAAAAGAGCTTATTGATGCTGAACTGGCAGTAAGCAACCAGGTCGATGTGCTGCGAATCCTCCTGCAGATTGACCCCAAAGTCGAGGCGTTGCAGACGGTTGATCTTCCGCCGCGCGATCCTTACAGCACAAACGAAAAGGATGCCATTCAGAAGGCGTTGGATCGCCCTGATATACGGGAACAAAAGCGCACGCTGGAATTGAATGAACTTCAGAACCGCAATTTCAGCCAAAAGACCCGCCCCGACCTGAACTTCACTGCTTCGACACAGCTGACCGGGCTTGCCAGCGCTTACCAGAGGAATGTGGACAAGGTGCTCACTTTTGATTATCCGGTCTGGAGCGTTGGACTTAACCTCAGCTATCCGCTCGGGAATGGAGCTGCCGAAAATGATTATCGCAAAAGCAGATTGAAGACAGAACAGCTTTCTCTGCAGTTACGCAGCCTGGAAGAGACATCGATAAATGAGGTCCGCTCGGCTATCCGCGGTGTTGAGGCAGGTTTTAAACAGATCGAAGTGGCTGACAGGGGGAGGGCGTTTGCAGAAGAACGTCTGAAATCATTTATTCGCAAGAATGAAGTCGGGTTGGCAACAACCAAGGATGTCCTTGATGTTGAAAACGATCTGGCGGTTGCAAAAAGCAACCAGATCAAGTCCGTTGTCGGCTATGCGAATGCTCTGACACTGTATTGGCAGGTGACCGGTGAATTGCTGGATCGGGAAGGCATCCGAGTGGTTGAAGGTGATGCTGATAAACTGTACTCCGCGACCCGCTGATGCTTACCATCGGCCAGATAGAATATGCGAACTGCACCCCGCTGTTCCATGTGTTGCGCAAGCAGTTCTCCTGCTCCTCGTACTCCTTTGTCAAGGGCGTTCCGGCCAGGCTTAATTCAATGCTCCTGTCCGGTGATATTGATGTGTGCCCCTCCTCCTCAATTGAATACGCTTATCATCCGGATCGGTATAAAATCCTGCCAAATCTCTCTATTTCAAGTATCGGAGCCGTGGCAAGCGTACTTCTTTTCTCCAGGATTCCCATTGAACAACTGGATGGCCGGAAAATCCTGTTGAGCTCCGAGTCAGCTACTTCCGTGAACCTGCTTAAAATACTGCTGTGTCAAAGGTACTATTGCTCCTGTACCTATGAGGTTGCCAGGCCATCGGCAACTCCGGGAGATGATGATTCATCCGCTCTGTTGCTGATTGGTGATTCGGCGCTGCGCGCGTCTTTGGAAACATCGGATCTGCTGGTATATGATCTTGGCGAACTGTGGCACTCCTGGACCGGTTATCCGTTTGTCTTTGCGCTCTGGCTCTGCCGCAGAGAGGTCGCAGACGGCGAAGAACTGAAGAGTCTTGCCCGCCAGCTTGTTCAAGCAAAAGCGCTTGTGCCCGGTTGTCTGGAGGAGGTTGCAGTGTCAGAAAAAGAGTTGTCCTGGATTGGGCATGAACGGCTGCTTGGATATTGGCGCGATAATATCTCATACCATTTCAATGAACGTGCGCAAGCAGGATTGCTGCTCTATTACGCCAAATGTGCCGAAATCGGCCTGGTATCGGCTGTTCCGGCGTTGAACTTTGTTACTCCGTAAAATGGATGTACTGGTGATTATATGAAAATGAAGAACCAGAATAATAGCTCCTGGTTTGGCACTCTGTCAGGGATTATCCGGTCAGACAGTTTGTCGAGCCCGGAAGAACATCTTAATGACCGTTGTGTACGTGCCAATATAGTGGCCCGGATACGTTGGATCATGCTGGGAGCGGTTGCACTGTATGCGTTGATAGCTGCCGTCAGTTTTTCATGCAGTTTGATCGGCTTCAGATTTACCTCCCATCAGGTTACCTTCTTGTCGCTTACGGTTCTTGCAGTTGTTCTCTATAACTATTTATTTAGTTCAAACTGCTTCTACCTGTCCAGACTCTCCTATTTGACTCACCTGCAGATCGGGCTGGACCTGTTCTTTGTTACAGTGCTGATCCATTTTACCGGCGGCGTTTTCAGCTGGTTCTGGCCCGTATATCTCCTCGTTACGTTGGAATCCGCTTTTCTCTATGAAGATAGACGGGATGTCTGGCTGAGTGGAACGCTTGGTGCCTCGCTCTATGGAGCGCTTATTACCGCAGAAAGTGTGCATCTTATTCCGGTCGTGTCGATGCCTTTTGTCGATTCGTCACAGCAGCATAACGTTCTGTTTCAGATGCTTATGTGGTGCTGGGTGGCGGGGATGAATGCAACAGTCGCCTTTATCGCTGCTTTTCTCATGGGGACAATCCGTAAGGATGAGCTTCGCGTGCAGGAGAGTGAAGATGCGTTACTCGGTTTTATTACCTCTGCAAATGATTTGATATTCTGTGTTGATTCTGCAGGCGCACTTCTGTACGTAAACCGGATGTTTTCCGAGGCGCTGAAAGCTGACAAGTCAGGGCAAACCGTGTCCGGTAACCTGTTTGAGATGGTTCATCAGGATGATCGTAGCCGTCTTGCTGATTTGATGGCAAACGTACTGCAAAAATCCCAGCCGGCTCACATTGAAGTGGCATTTACTATCTCCGGAGAGCAGTCAGTTGATGTGGAAATGAGTCTGACTCCCGGGGGGCGCAACGGAGATTCTTCCGGAGTATGGGGGGTTTGCCGCGATATTTCCGAACGGAAACGTGCTCAGTCGGCCCTCTATTCCCTGGCCCACCATGATTCCCTGACAGGGCTTCCCAATCGGGTTCTTCTCGATGATCGCATAACACAGGCTAAGGCGCTCTCCCATCGCCAGGGAACCGGCTTTGCCCTGCTGTTCCTTGATCTTGACCGGTTCAAGATAATCAATGATACCCTGGGACATGCCGTCGGAGACGATCTGCTGCGCCTGGTTGCCTCCCGTCTTCAGGCCACGCTCAGGGAAACTGATACGGTTGCACGAATAGGAGGAGACGAGTTCATCATCCTTCTGGCGAATACCGCGCAGAGCGACGATATTTCGCTGCTGGCGGACAAGATCATGAAGTCGCTTGCCCGACCGTTCCAGCTCGGAGACCATGAGCTGTTTGTAACGGCAAGTCTTGGCGGGTGCGTATTTCCGGAAGATGGTCCCGACACCGAGTCAATGATGAAGAAGGCTGACATTGCCATGTATCATGCCAAGGCGCTGGGAAGGAATAATTTCCAGTTCTATAACGACCAGATGGACCAGAATGCCTCCCGGCGCTTTGTTATAGCAAACAGCCTCCGCAAGGGGTTGGAACAGCACCAGTTCCGCCTGTATTATCAACCAAAGATTGATACCACTAACGGTCGTATCGTTGCCATGGAAGCGCTGGTGCGCTGGGAGCATCCGGAGTTGGGGTTGTTATCGCCGCTCGAATTCATTCAGCTTGCGGAAGAAACCGGTTTGATTGTCCAACTGGGTGAATGGGTACTCAGGGAGGCATGCCGTCAGAATGTTCTGTGGCATAACGAAGGCATCACCCATCTACGGGTGGCGGTCAATCTGTCAGGTTATCAGCTGCAACATAAAAATATGCTGGCAACGATCAGAACCATACTCACAGAAACCGGCATGTCACCTGAAAACCTGGAGTTTGAAATTACTGAAAGCGTGATAATGCAGCATCCTGAATACGCGGAAAACATACTATCGGCAATAACGGATCTTGGCATTCATATTTCCATTGATGATTTCGGCACCGGCTATTCGTCACTGGCCCATCTGAAGCGTTTTTCAGTCAACACGCTGAAAATAGACAAATCATTTGTCAAGGATGTCAACATGAACAGCACGGATGCGGCTATTGCCACGGCAATTATTGCCATGGGGAACAGCCTGAATCTGAACGTCATTGCCGAAGGGGTTGAAACTCAGGAACAGTACGACTTCCTCAAGGAAAACAACTGCGGTCAGGTTCAGGGCTTTCTGTTCAGCCGTCCGCTGCCGTCGGAAGAATTTATTGCCGTCCTGAAGCGGAATATTGCTGATATGGGGTCTGCCGGGTGATGCTGTCAGACAGGTAGGGATTGGGGATTCCGGTCCTTTTTAGTTGCCGCATAATCTGAAAGAATGCGGGCGTGGTCAAAGCAGAGTTGTTCGGGTAATGAATCCAGGCTGAAAATGGCTACTTCCCGTGCGTCATCTGCTGCGCAGGGTACGCCGCAGGCTGATGCAATATATACGGTAGAAATGGTGTGCATGCGCGCGTCGCGCATCGGGTCAGAATAACAGCCCAGCAGGCGCAGGTCCGCAATATCCAGAGAAGTTTCTTCTCGTGCCTCCCGAAAAGCGGCTGATTCCAGTGATTCCCCGTAGTCGACAAAGCCTCCCGGTAGTGCCCATCCCAAAGGTTCGTTCTTGCGTTCAATTAAAACAATGCCGCTATCGAGTTCGATGATGATGTCTACAGTTGGAAAAGGATTGCGGTATTGTCTGACAGGGGAACCACATGAGGGGCAGGTGAGGGTGTTGAATGACATGAGGCTTCATCCTTTCGGCACAAAAAAAGGGGGAATAAATTCCCCCTTTGATCGGTATGATACATAAAGATTGTTATTTTTTCTTCTTGGCACCGGCAGCTTTTTTGGAAGCTTTGAGCGGGTTGGTTTTGGCATCATCAACCTTGATTTCGATCTTAACGTGGGAAGCGAAGTTGCAGATTCCACCGATCCATTTTTTCTCCGGTGCCGGATATGCGCTGCAGACCTGGCCAATGCTTCCGGTTACGATGCGTTCGCACCCTTCACAATTTTCGGCGATAGTCTGGCAGGAACCTCCAGTAAATATACAACCCTGTTTTCCCCAAAAGGTACACTCGGTACCTGCAAGTACGGTCTGACACTTCATGCTTCATCCTCCTGAATTTGTTCTCCAACGAATAGTCACTGTATCAATTCTTGTCGGGAAAAGTCAACGGAAAAAATAACGGTAACACGGACTGTTTGCGGAGGTGTCAGCCATTACTGATAGTCAGGAAGTTTCTGAGCAAATCCATGCCGTACTCGGTGAGAATCGACTCGGGGTGAAACTGGACACCCCAGATCGGCAGTTCCTTATGGCGCAATCCCATTATTTCACCGTTTTCCACCCAGGCCGTTACTTCCAGGCATTCAGGGAGGGTAGGGCGGTCAACGATCAAGGAATGATAACGGGTTGCCAGGAAAGGGTTGGGCAAACCTGAAAACAGCTCCTGGCCGTTATGCATGATAGGCGACGTTTTGCCGTGCATCAGTGAAACACTGCGTTGTACCGTGCCGCCAAAAGTGTATCCAATGGATTGGTGCCCGAGGCAGACGCCCAGAATGGGAATCTTTCCGGAAAAATGCTTGATGGCAGCAACGGAAATGCCTGCTTGCTCCGGCGAACAGGGGCCGGGGGAAATGACCAGACGCTCCGGTTGGAGCGCTTCGATTTCATCCAGGGAAATCCTGTCGTTGCGATGCACCTGGACAATCTCGCCAAGCTGTTCAAAATACTGGACAATATTGAAGGTGAATGAGTCGTAGTTATCAATCATCAGTAGCATGAATTTATAACCTCTTGCTGTTTAATAATAGCAATGTTTCCCGGCTGAACATGCTGCCTGCCTCGCCGGTACACATAGTAGTACTTCATTTTATACCTGCCATCCCGAATAAATACAAGCCCGTCAATTCCTGATGAATTGTTGCCTGTAGAGAAAATTGCACTCGGGCTAATCTGCGACCGGTATACCCTCATGCTGACTACCCACTGCTGGCTACCTGGTATACAACATAAAACACATTAAATAGCATTGACTATCAGTAGTTTATGATGATAGTTTAAAAAATTTCTATCCCTCTGGGTAGGTTGGCAGGTGGGGTATGCAATGTAAGGAGCTCGTTCGTGATTGACAGAATTAAGAGGTGTGTCTGGTGTGTCCTTGTTTTATGTATACATTTATTTTTGACACCGATTACAACGAATGCAGCCGCCGTATTTCAGCCAGGGGACGTTAGCCCCGCGTCTGCTCCCTCCGGCAATCAAGGCTCGGCTATTTTGAGGGTGGAGCTTGCCGTTGAACGTAAGGATGTAACTCCCGGTGAATTTATCAACTATGAGTTGACCGTGGCTAATTCGACCAGGTCTGAAGCCGCATCTGATACACGAATTCTCACGATGCTCCCTGGCGGATTCAGGTACAAGAGCGGTTCGGCTCAATTGAACGGCATCGGTTGTCCTGACCCATCTGTTTCAGCCGATGGGCAATCCATGGTGTTTCTGGTTGGAAATCTAGCGCCGGAACATTCTGCAACAGTCAGTTTTCTGTCAGAAGTAACAGCCGTCAGCAAGTCCTCTCGTGCGGTCAGCTATGCTTCCGCCATCAGTCGGGGAGGTGGGAATTCAAATATTGCCATCGCTACGGTGCAGGTCAGGCACAACACTCTTCGTACAAAAGCGGATCTGTCAGAGTCCCCCCAAATCGCGGCCATAGCAGCTACAGCATCAGTCGTCCCTCAAGAAACGCCTCGGTCTTCTGCAGTGCAAACGCCCGAAATTACCGCACCGGCATCCGTTGATACTTCTGTGTCAGCTCAGGCAGCGTCGGCTGCAGAAAACGTCCCGGCTCAGGAAGCATCCCCGTCTTCAGCGCCTGTGACAGCACCGGACAGCGCAAAATCACCGGCTAATGGCGTTGACACCGGTGTTGCCGCGTCCCCAACAGAGAACCTGGCGGGATTGGCCGGCATGTCTGATATCTCCGTGTTATCAGATGCTGACGGGTTGTTTGTGCAAAATATGGCTAAAAACCAGATCGTAGAAAATGAATCTGCGGGATTGGTGACTGAGACGAATCTTCTGGCGTCGATTTATGCCGGGCGGAATTTCAGTCGTGACAGCCATGCGGCTTCAGCACGCACAGAACAGGCCAAAGCTCAGACCGGGCAGGCTCTTGCTCTTTTGCTCCCTTCCGTGGCAGTACGTGCCAACTACGGGTTGGAAATTTCTGACCCTTCCGTGGCAATTGACAAAGATACCGGTCGCCCGATTTCCTCTGATATGCACTCACGCACTGATGCATCACTTACCGTACGCCAGTCCCTGTTTGACCTGCCCAGCTTCAGGGACTGGCAGCGTCGCAAGGTTATCGAACAGGCACGCGGAGAGAATTATCGTGTGAGCGACGGAGATACCTACATCTCTACCGCCAATGCCTATCTTTCCCTGGTATCAAGTCGCCTGCAGGTTGATATGACGCGTGACTTTGAAACTCAGCTTGCGGACCTGCTTAGCTATATTGAAAAACGGGCCAGTGCCGGTGCGGCAAGTGTATCCGACATGGCCCGTGTGCGTGCACGCAGACAGGCTACGCTCTCCTCCCGCCTTGAGCAGGAGTCTGCGCATGCGGCGGCCGGGATTGAATTCGTACGTTTGACAAACATCGTGCCGAAGAGAATTCGTATCCCGGTGCCTGACGATATTGGAGCTTCGCAGCTGCCGAAAACCCTCGATGTGGCCGTTACGACGGCTATGAAATCAAATCCGGAAATTGCTTCTCTTAACGCTGAAATAGAAGCTGCAACAATCGACAAAACAGCTGCAAAAGCCCGTTACCTGCCTCGCGTCGATGCGGAATACAGCAATAATTACTCTCTTCACGCCGGGGGGAGTACCAGTTCAGCCGGACAGAAAGACCAGCGCCTCATGATGGTGCTGAACTGGAGCCTTTACAGCGGCGGAGCTGACTACCAGAACCATGTCGAACGTACGGCGCGACATAAAGAGCTGCAGTACCGCCTGGACGACCAGCGCCGCCGTGTTGTTCAGACGCTCTCCGCAAATTATGCAACCCTTGCAACAACCCGCGAGCGCATAACTTCGGGGTATCAGGAATTGAAGTCGATTTCAACAGCTGCTGAGGCCATGTCCAAACGCATGCTTTCCGGTAACCAGTCCCTCCTTGACCTGCTCGATGTCTATGACCGTTTTTACCAGGTTCGCTCCCGTCTGGTTACGTTACATATTCTTGAAATGAATACGGTTGCCCAGTTGGTCCGATTAACGCTTGGTACTCCGGACCCGGCTTCGGAAGCGAAACCGCAACAGTCCGTTATCAGATGAGTGAAAGATCCGGCTGATATCCGGGGCCGATTGAAGCAGTGTCTCTTGAACCAGGTAAAACAAATACACATTAATTGCCGAAAGGTGGACAACAATGCGCCATAGTGATGAAGACGGTTCAGATATTTTCTGGCCGGGCTATGTGGATGCCGTAACCAATCTGGTGCTTAATCTCCTCTTCCTTCTGACGATCATGACGGTGGCCGTTTTCATGTTTGCGCTCGAATTGGGACGTGCCAGTAAGGGTGGGGCGACCCAAAAAACGGAAGCGTCAAATGTCAAGGTTACTTCCCCGCCGTCTGCTGATCCTGTTAAGGAAAATGCTGAGCTGAAGCGTGAAATTCAGCGTTTGAATATGCAGCTTGCACAGCGGGTTCCCCAGAAGGTTCAGCCCGGTGTTGTGGAAAAGACGGTTGACATAGCATCTGCTCTGCCACAACCGCAGAAACGGCTTGATAAAACGCTGGGAGCAAGCGATACCGACGTAGTGGTGCGTTTCGCGGATGAAGCCGTAACGTTTACGCCGGCAGAACAGGGGCGGTTGCGTGAAACGCTGAAGCCTATTGTGGCGCACGGGAAAACAAGCATTGTTGTCGAGGTTCCCGCAGGTTTTTCCGAGGCAAAGCGCATGGGGTACTATCGGGCTATGGAGGTGCGTAATCTGCTGATTGATATGAAGATGCCCAAGGAGAATATCAACGTACTGGTGCGAGAAGGAAAAAGCAATGCCAACGCTGCACTTGTCAGGGTAAAGGCGCGTTGATGGGAAAGCCGCGTTCCCTGTTCACTACGCTGAACGGTCTGTGTGCGGGGGTGTCGCCGCAACGTGCTTTTGTCTTACTGCTGCTGGCCAGCAGCATAAGCGTGCTGTTGTGGGCCGGTCTGACCAGTGTTGACGTTATCGTCCGGACTGAAGGGCAGATCATCCCTGCCGGAAAATCGCAGATTGTGCAGCATCTTGAAGGGGGGATCGTCCGTAAAATCCTCGTTCAGGAAGGGCAGGTCGTTGCTGCCGGTCAGCCGCTGATGGAACTGTCGGACATACAGACACGCTCGAACTTGGGGCAGGAACAGTCAAAGCTCGACGCCCTGCGCGGTCGCGAGGCCCGGCTTCTTGCGGAATTAAACGGCTATAGCACGATTGTTTTTCCCAAGACCATAAGCGATCTCACGGTGATCCGGGTCGAAACTGCCGCATGGCAGGCCCGCCGCTCCCAGCTTGCTGAAGAGGTCCGGATTTTGCAGTCTCAAGGCACGCAGAAGAAGAGCGAACTGACGGAAATACAGTCAAAGAAGCAGCATTTAATTGAAGAACTGGAACTGGCAAAAAAACAGCATCAGGTTATTGACGGCCTGAGGAGAAACAATGCCGCCTCCGAAATGGAGGTGCTGGATACCCAGTCACGCATACAGCGTCTCAAATCACAGATTGCCGAGGCAACGACAGCAGCTCCGCGCCTGCAGGCTGCTCAATCCGAATCTGAATCACGGGTGAACGAGGCTGTCGCGCGTTTCCGTGCGGAAGCTTCTTCAGCGCTGACGCAAGTGCGTGAGGAGCTGCAGCGGTCCAGCCACGAAATCGGCACCAATGTTGACCGGCTCAATCGTAATGTCGTGCGTACACCGGTCGCGGGTCTCATCAACAAGTTGAACATCACCACCATCGGTGCCGTTGTGCGTCCCAGCGAGGTACTGATGGAAATTACGCCGAGTGATCAGCGCATTGTCATCCAGACCCGGTCAAATCCCAATGACCGTGCCAACCTGAGGAAAGGGCTGCCGGCACGGGTGCGTGTCGGTGCGTATGATTATTCAACCTACGGAACATTTGAGGGGCATGTGACCGAGGTCAGCTCGGATACCTTAAACGATGAGAAGGGCAACCGTTATTACCGCGTGAATATTGAAGTCGATATCTCGACACTCCTGTCACGTGTTCACCAGCCCGGAGTGCTGGTGCCCGGCATGGCGGCTAGCGCCGACATAACGGTCGGCAAGCGGACAATCCTCTCGTACATTCTTTCTCCGCTGCTCAAGTTCCGTGACGGCGCCTTCCGTGCCGATTCAACAGCGCAATTTAAAACCGTATGCCGGTATATCCCGCCTTGTCTCCATAACTACATTTCAAAGAGAGAATTACATGTTCAAGTATCTTAGAAATTATTACGTTGTTATCTCCTTGCCCTTTGTTTTACTTCTTCTCGGTTCTACGTACTTTTATGAAGCCATCAGATCAACAATAATCCGTAACCCCCATCCGCAAATCAACTATACCATTTTCTGTATTATCTTATTCGGCGGAGCGCTCATCCTGCTCAGTGCCTACCGGTTGATGCACGAAGCAAAAACGGTCAGGGAATATTCCGAAGCCGTACACGACAACACTGATCCGGCCACACTTCAGCATATTGCCAACAGCTTTTCCGGAGATGTTTCCTATGTGCTGCAAATGGTTGCCACATCGTGTGGCCGCGCCATTTCCCATCAGGAACAGGTTGCCATTGAGCATGAACTGACCACCGCGCGGGCCCGCCTGCTGCGTCGCAATGCCCTGCCGCAATATCTGTCCGGGCTGCTGGTCGGTATGGGGCTGCTGGGGACATTTGTCGGTTTGCTTGCAACTCTCAGCGATATTTCAGTCCTGATCAGCAGTTTTGCCGAGCTTGACATGAGTACGGCAAGCCCTCTCGTTGTGTTCCGTACCATGATTGAGCGGATGAGAGCACCTATGCAGTCCATGAGCATTGCGTTTTCAGCCTCGATGTTCGGCCTGCTGGGATCCATCATTCTTGGTTTGATGATGCTGGGAGTCCGGCGTCTGCAGGGAGACATCATCTCGCTGCTTTCTTCGGAGGTTGCCCGGCATATTGAAATCGCCCTTTCCAATGAAAGCGCTCCCGGAAACGGGGCACGCGTTGTTTCCGGAGGCGGAGCGGCATACAGCGGAGATGAATACAAGGTTCTGATCCGCATCGAAGAGAGGCTGGCTGAGGCGCTGCGCCAGCAGCAGCGGGCCCTGTCATCTGAAATAGAGGACTTCCAGAACCAGCGTGCTGATATGCTGCGTTCTCTGACCGAACAGACCGAGGCGAACAACAGATTCCGCAGCGAGCTCCAGTTGCTGGGCAGCCAGTTCGGCACGGTGCTCAATGTCCTGGAAAAGAGCAACAGTACGATATGCAGCCAGATTTCCGAACTAACCGTGCAACTGGCTGCTGACGCAAAGGAGTCGCATAAACTGATTGCCCTGCAGGTTGATGAACAGAAGAAATTACGCGACGCACTTGATTCGTACAAAATAGAAGAGCGATTGACCGAGTCGGTCCGCCTGCAGCAGCGGACACTGTCATCCGAACTGGATGACTTTCAGAAACAGCGCGCTGATATGTTGCGTACACTTGCCGAACAGACCGAGGCGAGCAATGGCTTCCGCAGCGAGCTGCAGCAGTTTGGCAGGCAGCTCGGCAGCATTTTTAATGGGTTGGAAAACGGTAATGATGAAATCTGCAACCGGATTTCAGAACTGTCCATTCATGTGACTGCCGATGCAAAAGAGTCGCAAAAACTGCTCGTCATGCAGGTGAACGAACAGAAAAAATTGAGAGAGACACTCGATTATCGCTCGGGCAGTAACAGCTGACCGGACAAATCGTTTTGTGGATGCAAGAAGCCGGGGCCGGAGGGGCTGCGTCGTTTTTGTGAGTTAAACTGAAATGGCGGGATGAGGGGTTATACATGGCAAACGAGACGGATGGCGGCAAAGGAAAAGCGGAGCTCAAGGGGCTTGAACAGGGGCAGCAGATCGAGCGTGCCCTTGTCGCGCCTGATGGAACCATCACCATCTCCAAGAGTGACGCAAATCTTTCGTCGGTGGATGTTGCTGACGTCGATCTGTTATTGACGTTTTCCGATGGAACGTTTGTCGTTATTCCCAATGGAGCACTTGATGCCGTAAGCGAAAACCCTCCCACCGTGTTATTTGACGGCAACAAGGACAGCCTGGGCACTCTTTTCAAAAAGGTCGGCACCAGCACACAGGCTAAAGCAGGAAGTTTGAGAGTGGTGAGCGGGAATGTGGATGCCCCGAAAACGCAGATAGAAGAGGATGTGCCAAAACCGCCGGAAAAGGAGTTGACTGCCTCCAGTGATATAGAACTCATCGATACTGTTGCTGCGCCTGCACCGATGGTCAAGGTGGGGAGGGGGCATGTACCTGACACGAACGGAGCCAGTGGACAGTTTGTCGAAATGTCGAATCCGGTGGTGCCGTTAGTTACGGCACGCCCCTCGACATATACAAGCAATCCGCCAACAGAAACACCGCCACCGCCGTCAATCTCGCTCACTCGTGATATCACCGCCGATGACATCATCAATATCTCGGAATCTCACGGCATCGTAGCAATTACCGGCACAGTCGGCGGCAGCGCCAAAGCCGGCAGTACTGTTACCTTGACCGTGAACGGTGTTGATTTCACCGGACTGGTGGCAACCGACCTGACCTTCAGCATCGACGTTGACGGCAGTAAACTCGTTACCGGCAGTGATCACGTTACGAGCAGTGACCTCACAGCCGTACCTGACCACACTGTTACTGCCAGCATTACTACTCCACTCGGCACGGCTACAGATACGGAAGGGTATTATGTCGATATTCTTCCACCGGTAGCCCCTGTTATTGCTCTGGTTACCGATAGCGGCAGCAGCGGCACTGACAAAACGAGCAACGTCGGTACTCTGAGCATTACCGGTGTTGAAAACGGGGCAATCGTAGAATACAGTACTGACGGAGGAACGACCTGGACTCCGGGTTTCACGGCTGTTGAAGGTTCAAATACCGTCAGTGTCCGCCAGACGGATAGTGCCGGCAACATAGGCACTGCCGGTAACCTCTCTTTCATTCTTGACACCACTCCTCCCGTTACCCCGACAGTAGCCCTGAGTATCGACAGCAGCGACGGTGTTGCCGGACACAACAGCGATCTGAGAACCAGCAGCGCGGCACTTGCCATCAGCGCTCCCGTTGAAGCGGTGACCCGTGAGTACAGCGTTGACGGCGGTTCATGGAGTACCACCTATAACCAGCCCGGGGTAGACGGCAGTCACACTGTCAATGTACGCGATACCGACCTTGCCGGCAATACGGCAACCGGCACTCTTGCCTTCGTTCTGGACACGACTGCACCGGTTACTCCGACGGTGGCGCTGAATATCGACAGCACCGATGGCATCAGCGGCCACAACAGCGATCATATTACCAATAATAACACCCTTGTCATCAGCGCCGCGCTTGAACCGGTAATCCGCGAATACAGTATCGACGGCGGTTCATGGAATACGACGTATACAGCGCCAGGTGGGGATGGCAGTCACAGCGTTAGTGTGCGTGATACCGATGTCGCCGGAAATGTCAGCAACGTCAGCAGCCTCACCTTCATTATCGACACCACTGCTCCCTTGGCCCCGGTTGTAGCCCTGAACGTTGACAGCAGCGACGGTTTGCCCGGGCACGCTACTGATCTCAGAACCAGCAACGCCGCCCTTACCATCACTGCCCCTGCTGAACCGGTTATCCGCGAATACAGTGTTGATGGCGGTACCTGGAGCACGACGTACGCTGCACCGGGAGTGGACGGCAGTCACACCGTTACGGTGCGTGATACCGACATCGCCGGCAATACGGCAACCGGGAGCCTCTCCTTTATTCTGGATACTGAAGTGACGGTCCCGTCAATAGCCCTTTCTAACGACAGCACCGACGGAGGCAGTGGCCATAACAGTGATCGGGTAACCAGCAACGCTGCCATTACCATCAGCGCTCCGGATGAGCTGGTAACCCGCGAATACAGTATTGACGGCGGTACCTGGAGTTCTGCCTACTCCGCTCCTGTGGCAGACGGCAATCATACGGTCAGCGTACGCGACACCGATGCCGCCGGCAATTCGGCAACCGGCGGGCTTGGCTTTACGCTTGATACGACTGTCGTAGCACCGGTAGCAGCTTTGACCAGTGACAATGGCAGAAGCAATTCCGATAAGGTTACCAACATCGGTACGCTCAACGTTTCAGGGGTTGAAACCGGCGCCTTGGTTGAATACAGCACCGATGGCGGGACGAGCTGGAATTCCGGCTTCACCGCCGTTGAAGGTTCAAATACTGTCAGTGTCAGACAGACTGACATTGCCGGTAATACCAGTGCTGCCGGCAACAGCCTGACTTTTTTTCTCGATACGTCTGCTCCTTTGGTCCCGTCAGTTGCATTATCAACAGACAGCAGTGACGGTGTTGCCGGGCACGGCAGCGATCTCAAAACCAACAGCGCTGCCCTTGCCGTCAGCGCCGCTGTTGAGTCGGTCACTCGTGAATACAGTATTGACGGCGGTTCCTGGAACACGAGCTATTCTGCGCCAAGTGCAGACGGACTGCATACGGTTAACGTGCGTGATACCGACGTAGCCGGCAACTCGGCAACCGGCACTCTTACCTTTACTCTCGACAGTACCGCGCCGGTCAGGCCAATGGTCACCGCCATCAGCAGCGACACTTTGACGATCGGCGACCATAAAACCAGCGATACTACATTGATGTTCAGCGGCACTGCTGAAGCAAACAGCATCGTCGAGGTTTATGTTGACGGTATTATAGCGGGTCCGCCGATTACTGCCGATGGTGCCGGCGTCTGGAACTTTGATTATACCGGTACAACGCTGCAGGTCGGTTCAACCTATACCGTTACCGCACAGGCTACTGACGCGGTCGGCAACACCAGTGTTCTTTCATCGCCCTATGCCGTTACTATCGATATGGTGCCTCCGGTACCAACCATCTTCCTCGACGGCAACATAGCCGGCGACGGCATTGTCAATAGTGCCGAAGCAGCCGGAATGGTTGCGATAACCGGAACGGCCGGCGGTGATGCCAAGGCAGGTGACAGGATCACACTTACCGTCAACGGCGTTGATTTTACCGGACTTGTGCAGGCTGGCGGTGTCTTCAGCATAAACATTTCCGGTTCCGATCTGGCGCTCGACAGTGACAAAGCAATTGACGCAAGCATCACCACGGTTGGACCGGGGGTTCCAGGAACGGCTGCCGATGCGAAGGGTTACCTTGTTGACACGACGGCACCGGTGCCGACAATCACGCTTTCTTCCAACATCACCAGCGACGACATCATCAATAGCGCCGAAGCGGGGGGGGATATCACGATTACCGGCACGGTCGGCAGTGCAGCCCAAGCCGGAGATGTTGTTACTTTGACAGTGAACGGTGTTGATTCTATCGGACTTGTGCGTGCCGACAAAACATTCAGCATCAATGTTCTCGGGAGCAACCTTGTTGCCGATAGCGACCTGAAAATAGATGCAAGTATCACCACCCATGATGCGGCCGGCAATCCAGGTGTGGCTACCGACGCGGAGGGATACACGTTTGACGTCCTGCATCCGACAGCAACCATTGCTGTTGCCGACAATGCTCTTACCGTTGGCGAGACGTCTCAGGTTACGATCACCTTCAGCGAAGCGGTCACCGGTTTTACCAATGCCGACCTGACCATTGCCAATGGTACTCTGAGTGCCGTATCGACAGCCGACGGCGGCATCACCTGGACCGGCACCTTTACCCCCGCAGCCAGCCTGGAAGACACAACCAATGTCATCACCCTTGCCAACAGCGGCGTAACGGACGTTGCCGGCAACTTCGGTATCGGCACCACCGACTCCGGCAACTTCGCCATCGACACCCTGCGGCCGACAGCGACCATAAACGTTGCTGACAATGCCCTTGCCGTAGGTGAAGCATCCCAGGTCACGGTTGCGTTCAACGAAGCGGTTACCGGCTTTACCAATGCCGACCTGACCATTACCAACGGTACGCTGAGTGCGGTCAGTTCCTCTGACGGCGGTGTTACCTGGACTGCTACTCTTACCCCTACGGCCAGCCTGGAAGATGCGAACAACGTCATCACCCTGGCCAACAGCGCTGTTACCGACGCCGCCGGCAACAGCGGCATCGGCAGCACCGACTCCAATACCTATGCCATCGACACCCTGCGGCCGACGGCGAATATCGCTGTTGCTGACAATGCCCTTGTCGCCGGTGAAACCTCCCAGGTCACGATCACCTTCAGCGAAGCGGTCAGCGGCTTTACCAACGCCGACCTAACCATTGCCAACGGTACGCTGAGCGCGGTCAACTCTTCTGACGGCGGCATTACCTGGACCGGCATCTTCACGCCTGCGGCCGGCCTGGAAGATACGAGCAACGTCATAACCCTGGCCAACAGCGGCGTGACTGATCTTGCCGGCAACAGCGGCACCGGCAGCACCGACTCCAACAGCTATGCCATCGACACGCTGCGGCCGACGGCCACCATAGATGTTGCTGACAATGCCCTCGCGGTTGGCGAAACATCTCAGGTCACGATCACTTTCAGCGAAGCGGTCACCGGCTTTTCCAACGCCGACCTGTCCATTGCCAACGGTGCACTGAGTGCCGTATCGACAGCTGACGGCGGCATCACCTGGGCCGCTACGTTCACACCGACAGCCGCTCTGGAAAGCACTGCCAACGTTATCACCCTGGACAACACGGGTGTAATCGATGCAGCCGGCAACACCGGCCTTGGCGTGACGACTTCCAATACCTATGCCATCGACACCCTGCGGCCTACGGCGACCATAGCTGTTACTGATAATGCCCTTGCCGTTGGCGAAGCGTCTCAGGTCACGATCACCTTCAGCGAAGCGGTCACCGGCCTCACCAACGCAGATCTGACTATTGCCAATGGCACTCTGACGGCGGTCAGTTCTTCTGATGGTGGCATTGTCTGGACCGGTATCTTCACTCCTGCGGTCAACTTCGAAGACACTTCCAACGTCATCACCCTGGACAACACGGGTGTAATCGACGCAGCCGGCAACACCGGTCTTGGCGTGACGACTTCCAACAACTATGCCATTGACACCCTGCGGCCGACGGCGACCATAGCTGTTGCTGATAATGCCCTTGCCGTTGGTGAAACCTCCCAGGTCATGATTACTTTCAGCGAAGCGGTCAGCGGCTTTACCAACGCGGACCTTGTCATTGCCAACGGTACATTGAGCGCGGTCAGTTCTTCTGACGGCGGTGTTACCTGGAGTGCAATTCTTACCCCTACGGACAGCCTGGAGGATACGGGTAACGTCATAACCCTGGCCAACAGCGGCGTGACTGATCTTGCCGGAAACAGCAGCACCGGCACCACCGACTCCAACAACTACGCTATCGACACCCTGCGGCCGACGGCGACCATAGCTGTTGCTGATAATGCCCTTGCCGTTGGTGAAACCTCTCAGGTCGTAATTACCTTCAGTGAAGCGGTCAGCGGCTTTACCAATGCCGACCTGTCCATTGCCAATGGTGCTTTGAGTGCCGTATCGACAGCCGACGGTGGCGTCACCTGGACCGCTGTTTTTACACCGACAGACGCCCTGGAAGACACTGCCAACGTCATCACCCTGGCCAACACGGGTGTAATCGATTCCGCCGGCAACAGCGGTGCCGGCAGCACCGACTCCAACAGCTACGCCATCGACACCCTGCGGCCGACGGCGACCATAATTGTTGCCGACAGTGCCCTTGCCGTTGGCGAAACCTCTCAGGTCGTAATTACCTTCAGCGAAGCGGTCACCGGTTTCACCAATGCCGACCTGACCATTACCAACGGTACGTTGACGGCAGTCAGTTCTTCCGATGGCGGCATTGTCTGGACCGGTACCTTTACCCCTGCGGTCAGCTTCGAAGAGACTGCCAACGTTATCACCCTGGCCAATAGCGGTGTTATCGATGCCGCCGGCAACAGCGGTACCGGCACCACCGACTCCAACAACTACGCCATTGATACCCTGCGGCCGACGGCGATCATCGCTGTTGCCGACAATGCCCTTGCTGCCGGCGAAAGCTCTCAGGTCACGATCACCTTCAGCGAAGCGGTCAGCGGCTTTACCAACGCTGACCTGGCCATTGCCAACGGTACACTGAGCGCGGTCAGCTCTTCTGACGGCGGCATTACCTGGAGTGCGACTCTCACCCCTACGGACAGCCTGGAAAATACGAGCAACGTCATAACCCTGGCGAACAGCGGCGTGACTGATCTTGCCGGCAACAGCGGCACCGGCACCACCGACTCCAATAGCTATGCCATCGACACCCTGCGGCCGACGGCCACCATACATGTTGCTGACAATGCCCTTGCTGTTGGCGAAACCTCTCAGGTCACGATCACTTTCAGCGAAGCGGTTACCGGCTTCACCAATGCCGACCTGACTATCAGCAACGGTACGCTGAGTGCCGTTTCGACAGCCGACGGCGGCATCACCTGGAGTGCAACTCTCACCCCGACTGTATCGATTCAGGATGCGACCAACGTTATCACCCTGGCCAACAGCGGATTTGTTGACGCCGCCGGCAACAGCGGAACCGGCACTACCGACTCCAACAACTACGCCATCGATACCCTGCGGCCGACGGCGACCATCGCTGTTGCCGACAATGCCCTTACCGTTGGCGAAACGTCCCAGGTCACGATAACCTTCAGCGAAGCGGTTACCGGCTTCACCAATGCCGACCTGGCCATTGCCAACGGCACTCTGACGGAAGTCAGTTCTTCCGACGGTGGTGTTACCTGGACCGGTACCTTTACACCAACGGCCGGCCTGGAAGACACGAGCAACGTCATCACCCTGGATAATAGCGGTGTTACCGACGTCGCCGGCAACAGCGGGAGCGGCAGCACCGATTCCAATACCTACGCCATCGACACCCTGCGGCCGACGGCCACCATAGCTGTTGCTGACAATGCCCTTGCCGTTGGCGAAAGCTCTCAGGTCACGATCACCTTCAACGAAGCGGTCACCGGCTTTTCGAACGCCGATCTGACGATTGCCAATGGTGCGCTGAGTGCCGTATCGACTGCTGACGGCGGCATCACCTGGACTGCAGCTTTTATCCCGACGGCCGGCATCGAAGATACCTCCAATGTCATTACCCTCGCCAACAGCGGCGTTGTTGACGCAGCCGGCAACAGCGGCACCGGCACCACCGACTCCAACAACTACGCCATCGACACCTTGCGGCCGACGGCTACCATAGCTGTAGCCGATGCGGCCCTTGCCGTAGGTGAGGAATCCCAGGTCACGATCACCTTCAGCGAAGCGGTCACCGGCTTCACCAACGCCGACCTGACCATTGCCAACGGTACGCTTACGGCGGTCAGCTCTTCTGACGGCGGCGTTACCTGGACCTCGACGTTCACCCCGACTGCACCGATTGAGGATGCCACCAACGTCATTTCTCTGGCCAATAGCGGCGTTATCGACGCCGCCGGCAACGCCGGCATCGGCAGCACGGATTCCAACAACTATGCCATCGATACCCTGCGGCCGACGGCGACCATAGCTGTGGCTGACAATGCCCTTGCCGCCGGCGAAACAACCCAGGTCACGATCACCTTCAGCGAAGCGGTCAGCGGATTTGATAACACGGACTTGACTGTTGTTAATGGTGCACTGAGTGCGGTCAGTTCTTCTGACGGCGGTGTCACCTGGACCGGCGTCTTTACGCCAACGGACGGCCTGGAAGACACGAGCAATGTTATAACCCTGACCAACAGCGGCGTAATTGATAGTGCCGGCAACAGCGGCACCGGCACTACCGACTCCAACAACTACGCCATCGATACCCTGCGGCCGACGGCGAGCATCACGGTAGCCGATGCGGCCCTTGCTGTTGGGGAAACGTCCCAGGTCACGATTACCTTCAACGAAGCGGTCACCGGCTTTACCAACGCCGACCTGGTCATTGCCAACGGTACGCTCACAGCGGTCAGTTCTTTAGACGGCGGTGTTACCTGGACCGCAACCCTCACCCCGACTGCACCGATTGAGAATGCCACCAACATTATCACTCTGGCCAATAGCGGCGTTATCGATGCCGCCGGCAACAGCGGTATCGGCAGCACCGACTCCAACACCTATGCCATCGATACCGTGCGGCCGACGGCGACTATCGCTGTGGCTGACAATGCCCTTGCCGCCGGCGAAACATCTCAGGTCACGATCACCTTCAGCGAAGCGGTCACTGGTTTCACCAACGCCGATCTGACCATTGCCAACGGTACGCTCACGGCGGTCAGTTCTTCTGACGGCGGTGTTACCTGGACCGGCATCTTTACGCCAACGTCCGGCCTGGAAAATACGAGCAACGTCATCACCCTGGCCAACAGCGATGTGACTGATGTTGCCGGCAATAGCGGCATCGGCACCACCGACTCGAATACCTACGCCATCGACACCCTGCGGCCGACGGCAACCATAGCTGTTGCTGACAATATCCTTGCTATCGGTGAAACGTCCCAGGTCACGATCACCTTCAGCGAAGCGGTCACCGGTTTTACCAACGCCGACCTGGCTATTGCCAACGGCACGCTCACAGCGGTCAGTTCTTCTGACGGCGGTGTTACCTGGAGTGCCACTCTCACCCCGACTGCACCGATACAGGATGCCACCAACGTTATTACCATGGCCAACAGCGGCGTTATCGACGTTGCCGGCAACAGCGGCACCGGCACCACCGACTCAAACAACTACGCCATCGATACCCAGCAGCCGACGGCGACCATCGCTGTTGCTGATAATGTTCTTGCCGTTGGCGAAACGTCCCAGGTCACGATCACCTTCAACGAAGCGGTCACCGGTTTCACCAACGCCGACCTGGCCATTGCTAATGGTACTCTCTCGGCGGTCAGTTCTTCTGACGGCGGCATCACCTGGAGTGCAGTTTTCACCCCGACCGCATTGATACAGGATGTCACCAATATCATAACCCTGGCCAACAGCGGCGTAACTGATAGTGCCGGCAACAGCGGCACCGGCACCACCGATTCCAACAACTACGCCATCGACACCGTGCGTCCGACGGCAACTATAGCGGTAGCCGATGCGGCCCTTGCTGCAGGCGAAAGCTCTTCGGTCACGATTACCTTTAGCGAAGCGGTCACAGGTTTCACCAACGCCGATCTGGCCATTGCCAACGGCACGCTCACAGCGGTCAGTTCTTCTGACGGCGGTGTTACCTGGAGTGCCACTCTCACCCCGACTGCATCGATACAGGATGCCACCAATATCATAACCCTGGACAACAGCAGTGTTACTGACGTCGCGGGCAACAGCGGCACCGGCACCACCGATTCCAATAACTACGCCATCGACACCCTGCGGCCGACGGCGACCATAGTTGTTGCTGACAATGCCCTTGCCGTTGGTGAAAGTTCTTCGGTCACGATCACCTTCAGCGAGGCGGTCACCGGCTTTACCAACGCCGACCTGGCCATTGCCAACGGCAATCTGACGGCGATCAGTTCCTCTGACGGCGGCATCACCTGGAGCGCAACTTTTACCCCGCTTGCACCGATACAGGATGCCACCAACGTCATTACCCTGCTCAACACCGGTGTAACCGACGCCGCCGGCAACACCGGCACCGGCACCACCATTTCCAACAACTATGCCATTGATACCATGCGGCCGACGGCAACCATAGCAGTCACGGACACGGCTCTTGTCGTTGGGGAAAGCACTCAGGTGACGATCACCTTCAGCGAAGCGGTCACCGGCTTTACCAATACCGACATGAACATTGCCAACGGCACGCTCACTCCGGTCGGTTCTTTAGACGGCGGCGTTACCTGGACCGCAACCCTCACCCCGACTGCATCGATACAGGATGCCACCAACGTTATTACCCTGGCGGCTAATAGCGTCACGAACGCAATAGGCAACACCAATACGGGTGCCGATTCAAACAACTACGCCATTGACACCCTGCGTCCGACGGCGACCATTGCAGTTGCGGATAATGCCCTTGCTGCCGGTGAAACTTCACTGGTTACGATCACCTTCAATGAAGCGGTTACCGGTTTCACCAACGCCGACCTGACCATAGCCAACGGTACGCTCACCCCGGTCAGTTCTTCTAACGGCGGCATCACCTGGACCGGTATCTTCACGCCAACAGCCGGTCTCGTAGCTACCTCCAATGTCATCACCATGACAAACACCGGCATATCCGATCTTGCCGGCAACAGCGGCACCGGCACCACCGATTCAAATAACTACGCCATTGATACCCAGCGGCCGACGGCAACCATTGTTGTTGCAGACAATGCCCTTGCCGTTGGCGAGAACTCTCTGGTCACGATCACCTTCAGCGAAGCGGTCACCGGCTTCACCAATGCCGATCTTGCCATTGCCAACGGCACGTTGACGGCAGTCAGTTCTTCCGACGGCGGCATCACCTGGACTGCTACTTACACTCCGACGGCCGGCTTCGAGGATGCCTCCAATGTCATCACCATGGCCAATATCGGTATTATCGACGCCGCCGGCAATACCGGTCTTGGCTTGACGACTTCCAACAACTATGCCATCGACACTTTAAGGCCGTCTGCTCTTGCCCTGTCACTGGATACCGATGGTGGCAACAACATTACCATCGGCACTTACCTTGTGTCAGGTGCCGAAGCTGGCGCTGCTGTCGAGTACAGTAGCGACGACGCTATATGGATTGCTTCAGCTCCGATTGTCAGTGCTGCCGGACCATACAGCATATACGTCCGTCAGGTTGATGCAGCCAGCAACACCAGCGTCAGCTCACTGCTCCAATTCGAAAACGGTTCGGCCTCCGGCGAAATCCTGACCGGGGATGGTGGCTCCAACATCCTGATTGGCCGTGGCGGCAACGACATCCTTAAAGGATTGGGCGGCAACGACACGCTGTATGGCGATACCGGTAACGACACCCTTGAAGGGGGCGCCGGCACTAACACTCTCTACGGCGGTGACAACGATGACACGTTCACTGGAGGTGCCGGTACCGATACAATGTTTGGCGGTTCCGGTGCCGACACTGCCAGCTATGCCGGTTCTGCCACAGCCGTCACGGCTTCACTGGCGATCGGTACAGGGGCGGGCGGCG
>Ga0209212_1001802_pt1 | contig 33014 bp, 32 predicted proteins | sample RifGroC2_FD_183996 | JGI IMG/M metagenome (GOLD analysis project Ga0209212, IMG submission 183996) | Groundwater microbial communities from Rifle, Colorado, USA - Groundwater C2 (SPAdes) (version 2) | ecosystem: Environmental > Aquatic > Deep subsurface > Groundwater | place: Rifle, Colorado...
GCCCACACATTTTCACGGAAATCAGGGGTCGGACAACACGACATCGAGGGTTTACGCGGAGTTATGGAGTTGAATGTGCCCATCACTGTCGAAGCCGGGATACGGGGATAATAATTTGCGGTTTAAGGGAATAAATGTTGATAACAAGTATACATCATTAATCCTTATCCTTACGGCGTTGATTTGGTTTTACGGTTTTTATATGCTGGCACTTGTGGTGCAAAGCCTGAAAAGTTTCATGATAATAACCATTTTGGCAATCGGTTATATTTTTTATTTTGGAATTATAAGTAATAGGCCGGTTCATGCGCTTTATGCGTTTCTTTTGATCGTCCTTTTTTTCCCAAAAGGCGGGAACAACTTTATTTATTTTACTATTGAAGAGTTGCCTGGTGTTTCTATGGCAATTGTTCTTCAAAGTATAGCGTCATTTGCCATATGTTTAAATATGTTAAGATTTAAAGATTATCATAGTAGAATTCCTCGTATCCTGCGTTTATTCTGTCACCTTGTATTTATTACGATAATTGTATCTTTCACAATGGGTATGATACGGCAATTGGCAGGAGACCCTCTTGTCAGTGCAGTGAAAGCAGAAGAATTAGCATGGAATGTGCATATGCTGATGGGTCTAATATTTTTATTAGGGTGCATAGCTTTTATAAGGCAAATACAACAACTAGAAATGATATTTATGATCATCCTCATGGGAGGGATGGCGCTGGTAGTGGAATCTATATTATATGTTTATCTTGCCTTGCCATTGCCTCTTGTTAATTATGTTTTTCATGAATCCGGCAGATATCATAGCATATTCTATTTTGATTTTGTATCGTTGGTGTTTGTTATATTTGCATCAATTGGTTTCATATTATATTTTGGATTTACAAGAAATTTTCGCACGATATATATATTGATCCCATTACTGTTTCTGCCAATCCTACCAACATTCCAGAGAACCCCGATAATATCAAATATATTAATTGTAATTATATTTTTACTGTTGTATAAAAATGTCTCGTTTATTTCTAGTTTAATCATACTAAGTGTATTTGTAATTGGGTCACAAATATTGCTATCCAAGGCAGATGAAATTATTGGTAATTTAGAATTTTTCTCTGTTCGCCCCGAATACTTTGAAAGTTATCTGCGTAGTTGGGTTTCACGTGCAGGGGCATATGTCAGGGGATTAGAGATTTCTTTTTACGCACTACCATTTGGTGTCGGTGCGGCAAGAATGCCGTTCGTTATGGGTTCTCCTACCACACCAACTTTTCTAAGCGATTTTGTGCAACCAGGGGAAATGGAATCTTTTTATACAGATATTGCTTCTAGAGGATGGATCACAGGGCCTCATAATTTTTATGTAAATTTTTTCGGAGAATATGGTTTATTCGGCATTATTTTAATTATTATGTTTATATATATGTGTGTTAAAGGATTTAAAGTAACGCGTAAATCTGGAAAAAGAATATCAAAACACCAACAAAAACTATTTGCTTCACAAATTGCATCACACGCCATACTATTAGGTATTGGATTCTGGCTAATATTTTATCACTATATTTATTATTGGCTTCTATTTTTCCTGTTGTTCGTCATCTTGTTCACACCCGAAGAATGTATTGCGCCTAATAAAAACTAATTTATTTATCGGTGAATGTTGGCAACGAATCTTTTATTTGTAGAACATGCCTATCAAGCGCAAGACCTGTTGAATAAATTTGGCGAGACAGGTGGAAAATGGATTGCCCTTGGTCCGTCCGCAATGTATTATCTTGCAGAAAATAAAATACCATATACGATTCCAGAGGATTATTGCACCAGGTATGAAATAGAAGATGTGTGCGTCTTGGAATACAATAATGTATTGAAGATAGCTGAAATAATTGACGAATCTCTATTGAGTCGCGATGTTTTCTTAAAGGAATGGGGAATCAGGCCATTCCTCTTTTATTTGTGGCAGTTTGCCCAAGCAATTGATGGACTTGCACTGAGAACCTTTGAACTTAAAAAAATATTATCCTTCCATCGTGACTCTGATTTGTTTATTCATTTGGCTCCCGAACAGAAATGGGACATATTCGGCATCGGATTCGGTCAGGATGAAACCCTGTGGGGGCGGCTCTTGTCCCTTGAAGGGTGGAAGAACAAAGTTCACTTCTTTCCGCAGCCGTCTTTGCCATCAAAGCAAGGGGCAGAAAAAGATAATACAATTGCCCGGTTTATCAGGACGGGGATTAAAAGAAGCGTTTCGATAAATGTGTTTAAAAACGCATTTCTCCGGGACCTCATCCTTTCAGTGCATCACGGAGGCTGGAAAAATATTGCTGCTCTCATCGGCGGCGGAAAAGGAAATGCGGTGGGGATTGGACTGTTGCACGCCGGGTACGAGTGGCGGGAGGTTATGCCGGAAATTATCGGTTTGAAGAAACCCCTCTACTTTATACGCCCTCAGGATCTGGCTACAGATGCATTACATGAAAAGCAGGTTACTACGGATACGGCAAGATCGATAAATATATTTTGGGAGATGTTCCGAAATTCGTTATCCGATTTTCCTGTGGATTTTTCAAAGATGCTTAAAGACCGTTTTTATTTCATCATTGAAAAATCTCCATCGTTCGCCAAGGAAATTGTCGCAGGTCTTGATAGATTATTTGAAAGGCGGCAGATAAAAGTTCTGCTCACTACGGCTAATCCGGGATTCAAGTCTTTTATCATAAAACAGTACTGTGCAATTAAGGGCATAGAGGTAATATCGTGGCAGCATGGGGCGGAATGGTCTGTCAATACTATAAATCAGCGGTACGACCTGCAGAATCTGACAGTCCGCGGCAGTATGTTTGTCGGAGGTAATAGTGTTCAGGAGGCTTATGCTGCTTCCCCTTTCATGAGGAAAACATCCTGTCGTGTTATTGCCACTGGTTTGCCCTCATTGGAACAATTAATGAAGATTTCCTCCAGGACCATATCGCATTGCTTCAGGATACTCTGGCCTTTTGGAGGATATTATGGGAATGGCTGGTATAATGGGTTCTCCCCTCCATCAAGTGACAGGATATACTACAATGAACAATTGGTAATCCTTGAGGTTATGAAAAAACTATTAAGACAATTCCAGAAAATATCTCTGACCGTCAAGCTCTATCCGAGCCAGTATCTGCATGATAACCCTCCTTGGGTGACGGAGTTGAATGGTTTGGGTAGGGTAAGGATTGTTCATAATAAACCGAATTTTGTGGAACTGTTGCGTGAAAGCGATGTCGTGATTATCGATTCACCGACAACAACGCTGCTACAGTCCATGGCGACGACCTTGCCGGTATTTGTTTCAATGGGTCTTTTGCGGTGGCCCGGCAATGCCGTAGAGCTAATCAAAAAGAGGGCCTATTGTGCCGACAACGCCACTGAGCTGATGGACATGCTGGAGGGGTTTATCCGCAGCGGTGACTATCGGTGCGATGTGAAAAATGTAGAGTTTCTCAGGGAATACGGGATACACGAGGGGAACAGCAAAATAACAGCCCTCTCTCTTATCAACAGGTATCTCGATGGGCAACAAGAAAATTAAAGACAAGGGAGGTACGTCACGGAAATAATCGGTCTTATCCCTGCACGCATGGCTTCAAGCCGTTTTCCGGGGAAACCCCTTGCCGCCATTTGCGGTATTCCAATGGTGGGCCATGTTTATTTGCGGAGCAAAATATCAAGGACGCTTGGCGATGTCTATGTCGCAACCTGCGATAATGAAATTGTCCGGTATATTGAGTCCATCGGCGGCAAGGCGATCATGACAGCAGATACCCATGAAAGGGCAAGCGACCGTTGTGCTGAGGCTATGACGAAGATCGAGGAGGCGACAGGGAAAAAGATTGATATCGTGGTTATGATTCAGGGAGATGAACCGTTGCTCTATCCCGATATGATCGATAAATCTATTGAACCTCTCATGAAAGACGATTCCATCCACGTTGTCAACCTCATGGGGCCCTTAAAAACCAGAGAGGAACACGACGATCCCAATGAGGTCAAGGTCGTAGTGGACAGGAATGATCTTGCCCTCTACTTTTCAAGGGAGCCCATCCCCTCATGGAAGAAAGGGGCAAAAGAACTTCCCATGCTGAAACAGATCTGCATTATCCCTTTCAGACGCGATTATCTACTCAAATTCAATGCCTTGCCTCAGACGCCCCTTGAGATTGTCGAATCGGTGGATATGTTGAGGGTTCTTGAGCATGGAGACAAGGTAAAGATGGTTCCGGTGGACTTTGATACCTACAGCGTGGACACACCGGAAGACCTGGTAAAAGTCGAACTCCTTATGGCAAAAGACCCTCTTTTTCCTTCATATAAAATGGTAATGGGGAAAGCATGAAAGAAGAAGAGATAAGAAAAAGAGACCTTTTCGATAAATACCTTGAACTTGTCGAAAAGGATGTAAAGGATTTTTTCGACTTCAGAGACTTTGAGAGGACATCCTGCCCTGCATGTCGTTCCCGTGATCTGAAGGGTGAATTCGAAAAGCTTGGTTTCGCCTATGGGACGTGTAGAAAATGTTCAACGCTCTTTGTCGACCCGAGGCCATCGTTCGAGACGTTGAGAAGGTTCTATTCCTCCTCTCCATCGACGGATTTCTGGGTGAATAAATTTTTTATGCCCGTTGCGGAAGCAAGAAGAGAAAAGATATTTAAGCCCCGTGCCGAATATGTTTCAGGGCTTATTGAAAACCGGTCGGGCAATGTTATCGGGGATGTAGGGGCGGGTTTCGGTCTCTTTCTGGAAGAATTGAAAAAGATATCACCTCGCAACAGGTATATTGCCATCGAACCTTCTCTTGAAATGGCCGAAATATGCAAGAGCAAGGGGCTGGAAGCGGTCTGCTCCTGTCTCGAAGATACAGATGGTCTGGAAGAGACTTTTGATATCCTGACGGCATTTGAGCTCGCAGAGCACCTCTACAACCCCGAGGCGTTTTTCAGCAAAGCGTACTCTCTCATTAAGCCCGGCGGACATTTTATTATGACCACCCTGAACGGAAAAGGTTTCGATATATTGCTCCTCTGGGACGATTCAAAAAGCGTTACGCCGCCTCATCATCTGAATTTCTTTAACCCGGCTTCAATCGGTTTGCTTCTCCAGAGGGTAGGCTTTTCCGATATCGAAGTTTCAACACCTGGCAAGCTGGATTGGGATATCGTGGAAGGCATGATCGTCAGGGACGGCATCGATCTCGGGAGATTCTGGAACGTCGCTGCGAATGAACTCAAGGAAGAGGACAAGAAGGCCCTTCAGGAATGGATTGTCAGATGTAACCTCAGTTCACATATGCGGGTTGTTGCTAGAAAATGTTGACATAAATGAGATAGAATTATTTTGAATTATTTTATAAATACATTATGGAAGGAAGCTGAGCGGTGGTTTGAGTTTTTCTTTATCTCAAATACCCCTGGGAGGGTAGGTGAAAAGCTGAGAGGGGTATATTGGAGGAAAAGATTTAATAAGTGTGGTTCGATTGAAATGGGTACAGGATGTACTGTAATATCTCCTGAAAATATTGTTGTCGGGTATGAAGTAAGTTTTTTAAGAAATTGTTATATTTGCGCAAGCAATAATGGAAATATTCAAATAAAAAACAGAGTTAATTTTAACCAAAACGTAATTATTGATGCAGCAGATAATGGAAGAATAACCATTGGCGATGATGTATTAATGGGGCCCAATGTTATTTTAAGGGCTAGTAATCACAAGTATATTTTAAAGGACATACCCATCAACAAACAAGGTCATGTTGGCGAGATGATAATTATTGAAGATGATGTATGGATTGGATCGAACGTAGTTATTTTACCGAATGTTTCTATCGGAAAGGGGGCGATCATAGGTGCTGGCGCCATTGTGACTCATGACATCCCGCCGTACGCCCTTGCAGTTGGTATTCCTGCGAGGGTCATCAAAGAACATTGCAGGCACTAATTTAGACAACAGTATTTCTTATTTATTATTCATTTTGGATCTATTCTTGCAAAAAAGTAATAAATATGGTTCTAATATTCATGCAATTATAGATAAAGGATAATATTATTAAATAATGAAATATCTCTATTTGTCCTATTCGATAAAAGATGATATGCCAGTTTACGGCGGAACAGGGTCCGTAACGATTTCACCGGTTAAATCGATTGCAGTGGGCGATACATCAAACGTCTTCTCTTTTACCATGGAGAACCACTGGGGTACACATATCGATTCATCGAACCACTTCTTTGACGAAGGGATGAAGGTCTTTGAACACCCGGCTGATTTCTGGTGCTTTCGAAAACCCCGGGTAGTCGATATAAGTCTGAAACCCTCTGAGATTATGAAAAGCACAGAATGCCTTGAGTTGCTGGAAAGGGATGCGGATCTGCTCTTATTCCGGTCCAAGTGGAGCGATTACCGTGACCGGGATTTATACGGCACAGAAAACCCCGGCATCGGTCCTGAAATAGGTTCCTTTATCCGCAGGAATTTTCCCTCCGTCAGAGCTGTTGGCATTGATTGGGTTTCGGTATCGTCATTCCGGGATGGCCGACAGGGAGTGGAAACACACAAGGTTTTCCTGAACCCCAAAGGAGAAGGCCACCCGGTGCTGATAATCGAAGACATGGATCTCTCTGGCGATATGGCAGGCCTTGTTGAGGTCTGGGTTCTTCCATTCAGGATGGAAGGGCTTGACAGCGCGCCCTGCACTGTCGTGGGTGTCTTCAGAGATTAAGAAGTGCCATTCCGACGGGAAACAATAAACACATAATAATCAGAACGATGCCAAAACGCCTCAGGATACTGTTGGTCTACCCGAACATCCCCATGATGCTTGTAACCCCTTTGTCGGTTGCTGTTTTTACATGGATATTACGAAAAGAAGGTTTTGAGGTTGATCTTTTTGATACGACACAATATGGCGACGGCGATCTGAGCAGCCCTCTGAACAGGGTGAAGTATCTTCAGGCAAGGAATCTTTTTGCAAAAGAGAACATGGATCTCCTTAAAACAACGGCCTTGGAGTCCGATTTTCGGGTAAAACTGGAGTCATTCAAACCAGAACTTCTCCTCTATTCTTTTACCGAGGATGCTCTGGGAAGGGCTCTGGAACTGTTGCGTGTATCCAATTCCCATGGCATACCTGCCGTCCTCGGAGGAGTCCTTGCCACGGCGGCGCCGGAATGGCTCCTCTCTTTTCCAGAGGTGACCATGGTAGGTGTCGGAGAAGGGGAAGAGACGGTACGGGAAATTGCAGTACAATTCTCTGGGAAAAAGGATATTTCCGGGACTCCAGGCCTCTGGGTGAAGAAGAAAGACGGCACGATTATCCGTAACCCCATGAGGCCCTATGTAAACCTGGACGAGTATTCAACCGATTTTTCTTTATTTGAAGAAAGCCGTTTTGTCCGCCCGATGGGTGGGATGATCCACCGGGCGCTGCCTGTCGAAACATATCGGGGATGTCCGAACAGGTGCACGTTTTGTAATTCTCCAATGCACAACAGGACCGCAAAGGAACTAAACAGGGTCTATTTGAGAAGACGGACGGTAAAGAATATCGAAAGAGAAGTGAAACACCTGATTGATGCCTATGGTATCAACTTGCTCTACATCGTTGACGATGATTTTCTTGCCCGTCCGAAAAAGGAGATCCAGGACTTCATCGAAATGTACAGGGGCATTAAGGTCCCCTTCTGGTTCAATACCAGGCCGGAACGCTGTTCCGAGGATGTGCTTGTGAAACTGAAAGAAATTGGACTTTTCAGGGTCTCTTTCGGTGTTGAATCCGGAAATGAAGATTTTCGGATAAAAAGATTACACCGAAACGTTAAAAATAAAAAGATCATCGATTGCTTTGCCATGATTGAGAAAAGCGATATTCAATACAGCATTAACTACATAATAGGTTTTCCCTTTGAAACTCGGGATATGGTTTTTGATACGATCCGGCTTGCCAGGAAGATAAAATCCTACGATGCCATCACGGTAAGTATATTTACACCTTATCGCGGCACCTTGTTGCGCGATCTGGCCATTGAAAATGGTTGGCTCGACAGCGAGGCCCTTACAGTGCATACCACGGCCAAATCGATGCTCAATATGCCACTTTTCCCGGCGGAGCAGATAGAACGGCTTATGAGGACATTTCCTCTGTATGTGGAATTTGATGAATCGGAATGGCAAGAGATAGCAAAGGCGGAAATGCCTGGCCCGAAAGGCGATGCCGTGCTTGATTATTATTCCAAGATATACAGGGAAAAGCGTTGGGGAGAAAAAAGTATAACGTGACTATCTCATCTATACCTGGCAGGCCTCTGGTTATTATCGATGGGGATGCCCCCACGGAGGCTGTTGATGGACTTATTGCCCACTGGACTAAAACAGATGTCCCCATAGGCCACATATCGGTTCCTTTGCTCGTTGAAAAAAATATTGAAACGCTCAGAGAAGAATATCTGGCCTGGGTCCATGAATTAGGCGAATCCAGGTGGAATGGAAAGAGCGTAAGGAAGATTCTTCAGTTACATGATGGGTTTTCATTCTGGTGGATGACGCTGGTGGCGCAAAAAAATCCTATGAAAAATAACAATATATACGAACTCTTCAAACTGCGGGCCCTAGAAATGTATTATCTTGATTCAAACTGTCACGGAATTGTCCTTTATTCTTCATCCAATCTTCTCGACGTGATATTGCGTGACTGGTGTATCGCATTGAAATGTTCATATCGAAAGGTAAAGAATAATAAAGTAAATGGAGCGCTGAAAATAGTTGATATGATAAAGAAACTTCCATTCCCCATTCAAGCTTTTGCAACAATAGCAAAGCGATACTGGACCAGATGTCGTTATCTCAAGGCAATAAAATCAATTCCAAAAGATAATTGCCAGGCAACTGTTGTGACGTATTTCCCAAACATAGATCGTTCGTTGGCCGATAAAGGCATGTTTCGGTCAAATTACTTGGGAATACTGAACGATGTTTTTAAAGAAGGGGACTGGAATATCAACTGGATATGGATATATACGCCCAATGATCAATTTTCTTTCAGAGAGTCAATGAAATTGAGGGATGTTTTTGCATCAGGGAAAACACGAGATAGATATTTTTTTTTGGAAGAATTTATGAATCTCCGTACAATTATAAAAGCCATTGGATATTACACCAGCATATATATGAACAGGGGCTCTCTGAGGAGCATCGGGAAGGCCTTTTTTCTTCCCGGATCAGGAGTCAACTTCTGGCGGCTATTTTCTCATGAATGGAAAAACTCTCTTACGGGTTCCGAGGCCATCGATAACTGCCTCATGCTGGCGGCATTTGAAAATATTGCCAAATTATTGGCACAACAAAAATGGGGGCTATATCTATGGGAGAATGCTCCTTGGGAGAGGGCCTTAAATTATGCGTGGGAAAAAGCCGACAAGGGCAAACTCATCGGGTTTCAACATGCGACGCTGCGTTTTCTTGACCTCCGTTTTTTTGAAGACAGCCGATCATATCGTTTAGATAATTTGCCGCCCTTGTTGCCGACGTTCCTTGCGGTAAACGGTAAGGGCTCAAGGGACTTGCTTGAACAGGTCCGATATCCGCAAGATAAAATGCGGGATGTGGAAGCTGCCCGATATATGTATCTCCTGGATGCAAAGACGAAACGGGAAGCTGGAACGAAGAGTACGTTTCTGGCGGTAACGGGATACATATCCGGAGAAACGCGGTCGCAGCTCAAGTTGCTCATTGAGGCAATGAAAACAGATGGGCTCAGGGCATTCGATGCCGTACTTATAAAGCCCCATCCCGATTGCCCTATCGGTGAAATCCTCAATGATCTCGCCCCTGAAATAAATTTTACGGTGACCCGTGAACCCTTGTCTGAGCTCTGGCATCGGTCGTCCGTGGCATATGTGGCAAATTCAAGTTCGGCTTCTACGGAAGCTGCATATCTGGGTGTTCCTGTAATAGTCCATGTGCCCGAGAATAGTCTGAACTTCAGCCCTCTGCTCGGCAATCCTCAGATAAAACACGTAAATAATCTCAGGGATTTTCTGGATAGTTTATCTTCTTTGTCGGTTGTTTTATTAGGGGATGAGTTCTTCTGTCTCGATACGGAGCTTTCCCAATGGCGTTCGCTTCTTCAAACGCAATGATATTATCCAAGAAGAAGGTCACATAGTGAAAATAAACCGTGTTCTGCTTGTAATGCCTCCAGCTTTTTCATCTAATCGATTTCGAGAAACAAACCCCCTTCCCCCTATTGGCTTGGGGTACCTGGCCTCGACACTTGAAAACATGGATATTGAGGTCCGGATCCTTGATTGTTTGATCCGTGGGTGGGAGCAGGAAGAAGTTGTTAATAAAGATATGGTACGCATAGGACTTTCCGATAGTCAGATAAGGGGATATATCACAGACTTCAACCCCGATATGGTTGGCATTAATTGCCAGTTCAGCAGACAATTCAGAATGTATCATCACATTTTTTCATTAATTAAGAACTGCAATCCTCAGATTATCACTGTTGCCGGAGGAGCACACGCCACAGTGTGTACTGAAGAGGTCCTTCTGGATGACAATTGCGATTATGTCATCAAGGGCGAAGGAGAAATTACCTTAAAGCGTTTGATCGAACGGCTTCCCGATGGAGGAGACCTGGATGCCGTAGATGGTCTCTGCCGGAAAGTAAATGGCGCCCTCAAAATAAATGAAAAAACAACGTGGATTGAGAACCTCGACGAAATACCTTTCCCTGCCTACCATCTTATGGATCTTGAGCGGTACGACAAACTAAAGGATGCCCATGGTGAGCGGCATAGGGATCGCTTCTCCCCGATTGTCACGACGAGGGGCTGCCCGGCAAAATGTACATTCTGTACGGCAAAAATGGTTTGGGGAGACAGGTTCCGTGCCAGGTCTGTAGAGAACGTTATCCAGGAAATGCGCCTGCTGAAAAATAAATACTCGATTGAAGAAATCATGTTCGAAGACGACAACCTGACGGCCAATCCTACGCGTTCAAAGGAGCTTTTCTCCAGAATGATCGAAGAGGGTTTCGATTTCATCTGGGATACCCCCAACGGCGTAGGGGTCTGGTCCATCGATGAGGAAATTATTGATAAAATGAAGCAATCAGGCTGCGTACGGTTATGTTTTCCCGTGGAAAGCGGTTCCCAGAGGGTGCTTAACGAAATAATCAGAAAACCCCTTAATCTTGATAAAGTAAAACATTTAATCGAATATTGCAGGAAGATTGATCTGGATTTCTCGGTATTCCTTGTAATTGGTATGCCGGGCGAGAAAATAGAGGAGATGTGGGAGTCTTTCCGTTTTGTCGCTGGTTGCGGATGTTATGCACCACATATTTCAGTGGCGACACCCTATCCAGGATCACAGTTATATGAAGACTGTAAAAATAAAGGGTACCTTGCAAAGGATTATTCACTGGACGACCTATATATACGGAGCTTCATGATAAAAACTGATGATTGGGATGGGGAAATTCTAAAAAATATTCTCCTGAAAGCACATATATATTTTAAATTGCGCATGCTCCGCGACGATCCGGCTCGTTTTTTCATTTGGTTATATAAAAGCATGAAAAGATTGCCGCAATTAACGGGCTATTTAATAAATACTTTCGGAAAACACTAAATGGGAGTAACGATATGACATTACCGGTTTCGAGGCCTTCCATTGGGAAAGAGGAATTAAAAGAAGTTGAGAAAGTTTTTTCAACAGGTTGGTTGGGATTAGGTTCTACAGTGTTTGAATTTGAAAATAAATTGAAAGATTACTTGGGTGCGAAGCATGTACTTACTGTAAATACAGGAACAACGGCATTGCATATTGCTTTGGATGCCTGCGGCATTAAAAACGGTGATGAAGTTATTGTGCCGTCGTTAACCTTCTGTGCCAGTATCCAAGTCATCACCGCTTTGGGGGCACGCCCGGTTTTTTGCGAGGTAAATCCATCAAATCTGAACATGGATGTCACAGATGTTGTGAAAAAAATAACAAATAAGACTAAGGCAATCATGCCTGTACATTATTGTGGCCAAGCGTGTGATATGGACGAATTAATGACATTAGGAAAGAAACACAATTTTTATATTGTTGAAGATGCAGCACATGCATTTGGGTCCTCATATAAAGGAAAGAGAATTGGTAGTTTTGGTGACGCGACATGCTTTAGCTTTGATCCAATAAAGAATTTGACCTGCGGTGAAGGCGGGGCAGTAGCCCTATCGAATGATTCGATTGCTGAATTAATACGGACAAAACGAATATTGGGTATCGATAAGGAAACATGGCATCGCTATAGGAATGAACGTGCCTGGTATTATGAAGTAACGACGCAAGGCTATCGGTATCACCTCAGCAACATTAATGCCGCCATTGGAATCGCGCAATTAAAGAAAGTAAATGTGTTTATTAAAAGAAAGAAGGAAATTGTCCGGAAATATAATACTTCTTTCATGCATCTCGATGGTATAAAGATACTGTCTTGGAATTTGAATGACTCAGCACCTTTCACATATATTGTTAGGCTGTTAAATAATGCAAGAGAAGATTTTATTGAGTATCTAAAAGATAAAGGTGTTGGAACGGGGGTACATTATATTCCAAACCACCTGCAGCCATTTTTCAAGCCTTTTTATACACCATTGCCGATTACAGAGCAACTTGGTGAAGAGATACTTACTCTTCCATTGTATTACGACATGACCGATCAAGACGTGGAGTTGGTTATTAAATCAGTAACAGAATATTTCCGTGTAAGATCGACATAAACGGAAATAATAGTTATATGCCAACCGTAAGTGTAATTATGAATTGCTACAATGGAGAAAAATATCTCAGAGAAGCTATAGACAGCGTGTATTCCCAAACATATAAAGATTGGGAAATAGTGTTGTGGGATGATGGATCAATAGACGATACAGGAAAGATTGCCCAAAGTTATGACGCTAAATTGAGGTATTTCAAGGGAGAGAAGTCTGTTGGCCTTGGTCAAGCAAGAAATTGGGGTGTTGAGAAGGCAAATGGAGAGTTAATAGCGTTTCTCGATCAGGACGATATCTGGTTGCCAACGAAACTGGAAAAACAGATCCCCTTATTTGATGATCCGGAAGTAGGGATAGTATTTTCAGATGCCATATTCTTTAATGAGGCAGGAAAAACGAAAAAAATGTCTAGTGATTTGAAATTCCACACCGGATATTGCTTTCCGCATCTGTTCTGTGAGTATTTTCTTGGCATTGAGACAGTTGTTATCCGACGTTCCGCACTGGATACGTTGGATATGTGGTTCGAGCCAAGTTTTAGTCTTAGTGAAGAAGCGGATTTGTTTACACGTATTTCCTATAAGTGGAAACTTGCCATGGTTGAGGAACCATTAGCAAAATGGCGTATTCATTCATCAGGTTGGACATGGAAGCTAAATGAACGTGCCGTTATCGAAAGAGACATTATGTTATCCAAGTATTATAAGATAATACCAGATTTTGCTGATAAATATGCAAGGGAAATAAACATATTCAAGGCAAGTAACATTATCAGCAAGGCGAAGAATTGTTGGAAATCCGGGAATACCAAAGAGGCAAGGAATTGCCTGGTTCCATTGTTGTTCAATAATAAGAAGGCGTTTGTATTGTTCTGGATGACTTTTTTGCCACAAGATGTTGTATACAACGTCATATCAAAGCTTAAAGGATCAATATATCCAATTTAAAAAGTATTGAAATGTATTGTGTGTATTGAAAATAGAATTGAGAAGTGCTCACCTTCTTTTTGAACAATTGGATAAGGTGAAGATTCGATGATTTCGGTCGCTTTAAATAATTCTATTAATAATATTCTTTGTTGTCCTGCATGCAAAGGAAAACTTGAAGCAAACCAAGGATGGGCAGAAATCCGGTGTATCGTTTGCAGCAGTACCTTTCCTGTTATCAAAGGCATACCTAATTTTCTTGTTAATACTTCTATCGGTCAAGAGGGGGAAAAGCGTTTAAGAGACGAGAAGGCGTTGGAGTATGAAAAATTCAATTTGATCGAGCTGATAAATATCCTGAGGCGTCATCATTCTATAGAAATTATGAAAGAACGCACTCAGCAGTTTGAGGCTCGATTTGGATCGGATCAGTGGGTTGCGGATTTGGGAGTTGGGTGGGGGTGGCACTGGACAGTCGAAGGGAAAGGCCCGAACGTCGTTGGCATTGACATCTCCATGAACAATCTTCTTGTAGCGAAACGCATTCTTGAGGGACAGAATCGCAATATTGCGCTTATTTGCGCCGATGCATCCAATTTACCCATACGTGACAGCGTGCTTTCTGGCGCATGGAGTGTTCAGGTTTTCCAGCATATGCCTGAAAATATTTTTCAGATGGCAAAGAAGGAACTCTGCCGCGTAATGATGGATAGGTTTCATATGGAGATATACAATCTCAACCCCGCATGGTTGCTCAAGATGATTTACAGATTTGCCGGGAAAACTCTACACTTGTCCGGTGAATACGGTGGGATGGAGTTCAACCGCTTTACCCCCCGGGAATGGGGAAAGAAGTGGGAAGACTTCAAAAAGGGTTCATCATCCTTTTCATATGGGTATTCGGAGTTGTTTTTCCATCCCGATCTGCGGATCTGCCCCGGAGCCTATCCCGTCAGGATTGAACGCTTCCTTGCAGGACGTGTCGGGCGTGCGGCCTCTCTATTTGCACGACAGGGGCAGGTTATCATCTCCGGAAAAGGGATAGCGTGATGATGCCGGGGGCGCCTCTCCCGACGATCTCGTCGCTTCTGAAGGCCCTCTTCTGGAGACGAAAACCTGAGGTGAAATGGTTTGACGGCGGACCAGATTTTATGACCCGTTATTACAGTCATGGTCGGATGGCCCTTGCGGAGGGCATAAAAGCAGTCATGAAGAGTGGCAGATATGACAGTGCAACTGTCTTCGTGCCTGATTATATTTGCAATGATGCCCTTGAGATATTACGAATAATGCCTATCGCTATTATCTATTACCCCATTATCGAGGACCTTTCGCCTGACTGGTATAGATTGAAAGAAATTTGTGCCAGAGAGAAAGGCTTGAAACTATTTCTTCTAGTTCATTATTTTGGATTCCCTAATCGCATGGAAGAAGCGGTCATGTTTTGTGAAAATAATAATATGGTCCTTATTGAGGATGGAGCTCATATGCTCAAACCTCAAATCCATGCCCGCAAAGGACCTTTGATGATATTTAGCCCGAGGAAACTACTGCCCCTTTCATCCGGGGGCGTTCTAGTTATTCAAAAACAGTTCGGTAAATATCTTGGCGACATGAAGCGGTCTGATACTGTGAGAGAAGATGTGACCTGGATATGCTCGATGATACTGCAAAAATGCCTGATAAAATTTTGCATTCCCTGGAAGACATTGCGGAGGTTTAGGGAAGAAACGAGAAATCATGAAGGAGCGCCAGAAAGATATCATTCCAAGATGGGACTCTGTGGAAAATTTGCCCTTAAGATGCTGGCCGATGCGGAAGATGATCTTGAAGAAACAGCACGGAGAAGGAGGAACAACTATTCCCGCATAGCCTCCCGAATAGCAGGCCTCAAGGGGGTCAGGGTCCTTTCCCCTCTGGTTGCGGAAGATGCATGTCCCTATGTGTTCCCTCTCATTATTGAGGAAGGAGCAAAATTGCTGTTAGGGCTATTTGAGTCAATTGGAATCCCCGCTGCTCAATGGCCTTGCTTGCCACCGGAGGTTCTGGATACCGGCGATAAGCATGGAACAGCACTGTGGGTGAAGGACCACCTCCTCCTGCTCCCTCTTCATCAAAGCCTATCCCTCGATGATGCGGATGTTATAGGTAGTACGCTGTGCGGAAGCATTCCATCCTAACCGTAGTAGAAAGCAGCTTATCAAGGAATGACTGGAATGCGGCGGCGGCCGCATTTCTCGATTTCAGCCTTATTCAAATGTGGGAATATGGCGAAGTAAAAAGAGAAAGAGGTTTCTGCCAAGTCGTGCGACTTCAATTTCAAGAAAACGAAGATGTGATAGGGCTGTGCCAGTGCACGATACGAAAAGTCCCTTTTATGAACTCCGGTCTGGTTTGGGTCAATAGGGGGCCTCTCTGGAGGAAAAACTCCGGCGAAGGAACTTTGCGATTATTGAAAATCCTTCAGGCGTTGAGGAGTTACTGGGTTCACGGAAGGGGCATGTATCTTCTTGTTGCCCCACCTGTCTACAAAGAGGAGATTGACGGCGATGCGTTCAGGGACTACGGTTTTGTACCCGCACCCAGGCCTGAAGATTGGGTTTCAGCGAGGCTTGATCTCAATAGCCCCCTGGAAAAGCTGAAAGGAAACTTGGATCCAAAATGGCGCAACTGTCTCGGGAAAGCCGAACGATCGGGTTTGCAATGCCGATCAGGAACAGAAGAGCCGATATTTGCATATATCCTTGGGGAATATGCGGGAATGCTTCAAAAAAAAAGACTGATTGGAACGGCAGAGCCTGAATTGCTTGCAGGACTCCAGGCACGATTCAGCGACAGCAACAAATTTCTTGGGTTCGTAGCGGTCAGAGAAAATGAGAGGCTGGGGGGGATACTCATTGCTCGGTACGGATTTACTTGCGAGTACCTTGTCGGTGCAGTCAATGACAACGGGAAATCGTTAAACGCCGGAAATTATTTGCTCTGGCAAGCCATCGCTTTTATGAAGGACCTCGGGTGTAGATGGTTTGATCTCGGCGGCATGCATCCTGTCGAGACCCCGGCGGGGATCTTTCACTTCAAAAAAGGGCTTGGCGGCCAGGCGTATGGTTTTATCGGAAATGTTGAAGCCTACAGGGACGGTATAATCAACAGAATCATCAGCCGCCGCCTGAACCGCGGAAAGGGGGACTCTTAAACATATAAACTGAGATGGCACGGGAAAAGATTAAAAAATTGCTGCAGCATTGTCTGGGATTCATCCTGCTCTTTTTCCCTTGCTTCTGCGATACCCATGAAAAGGGATACGGCAGGCTGGGGCTGTTCCGCGTGCTGTCTTTGCACCACATTCCAGACGTGAATTCGTTCGAACGATTAATCGAGCATCTTATTGCTACATGCGGTCTGATAAAACCGGAAGAGGCCGAGGACCTTATTGCCGGGAAGGCCACAGGGCGTACCAACGGAAAGATTCCCTATCTTCTTACTTTTGACGACGGTTTCCGCAGCCATGGACGACTTGTCCGGGGCGTTCTCGATCACTATGGTGTCAAGGCCGTTTTCTTCATTTGTCCCGGTATTATGGAAATGGCGCCGGAGGACCAAAGAATCGCTGTTGCACGGTTCGTCTTTGACCCGCCCATCCCTGAAACCGAGGTCACCGAGGGAATGTTGCCTCTGAGCTGGCATGAAGCCGAAGGGCTCTTCAAGGCCGGCCACACCATAGGGTCCCATACATTCGGACATAAAAAGGTAGCCTCCCTTGATGAAGATGCCCTTTCGCGCGAATTGGAGGAATCTGCTTCAATGATTGAGCAAAAACTGGGTGTAGCGACCAACTGGTTCGCTTTTCCCTGGGGAGATATTGAGAGTATCGATGAACGATCGTTGAGACTGGCGAGCCGCCGGTATCGCTTCTGTTGCAGCACCATTCCATCGGTGAACTCACCGGAGACGGCCTCTTTGATTCTGTTCAGGATGGGGGTTGATCTTCGAAGTCCTTTTCTTTATCAGCGAATGATACTGGCAGGAGGACTCGATTTTCTTGCCATGAAAAAGGCTCGCTCACTGTTGAAAATGGCCATTGATACAAAGCCAACTTCATAAACCTGTTCGGGTACTTTTTTTCGAACCCTATCCGATGGGGTTAGGCGGCAACTTTCTCACCCAGCGGATGATTCTTGAGCGGCTTGACCATGCGCAGTTTACCCCCATTGTGGTTGCGCCTGTCGAGGGGGTGGCGCTTGAGGAATTTCGGAAGATGGGTGTCGAGTGCTTGGTCATGTCACCGCCCGTAAATATCGACCGTTATGGAGGGACTGTGCTCCGTACCGGAGTCTTGGGCCGGATGAAGGCAGCAATTGACCTTTTACTATACAACCTGAAGCTTGGTCGGTTTCTTCGTGAGAGGCAGATCGATGTCGTGTATGCCAATTGCGTACGTGCTGAGATGAGTATCGGCCTTGCCGCACGTTTGGCCAAGGTGCCGTCACTCTTGTACATCAAGGGAGAATTAAACAATCCGGCGATAGATAGACTGTCGTTTATGCTTGCATCGAAGATTCTGTTTTTCTGTGAACAGAACCGGGATGACAAGTATCCGAGTCTCGTACGCTCATGCCATCGAAAAATTGATATTCTTAAAATCGGTCTGGATCCATCGGTAATCGAGAATGCCGAACAGAGGGACGAAACTGCCCTACGTGCAGAGTTGGGCATTGATCCGGCCTGCACGAATGTTATTGTTCTTGCGCAACTCTATCGACCCAAGGGCCAGCATCTTGTGCTTGAAGCATTATCGAAGCTTACTGCGGACTTCCCAATGGTAAGGCTGTATCTACTGGGGGATCATGTTATTGATGAGTATCGTTCGTACAAAGAGGAGCTTGACGAAATAATCAGGATATATGGGCTTGAAGAATATGTGAAATTTACGGGGTGGCGCCGTGATGCCCTTGATGTGGCCTCGTTGATGGACATTCTGATTCATCCCTCGCTTGCAGAGGGGTTTGGTCGTGCTGTACTTGAGGCCATGGCCTTGGGGAAACCCGTTATCGCATCCAAGGTGGGTGGTTTGCGGGAGGCCATTCAAGACGGCAAGAACGGTTTTCTTGTCGACCCCGGTGATGTGGCTGCGATTGAACAGCGGTGGCGTGAGCTACTCATAGATCCGGAACTTCGAATGCGGTTAGGAAGGGCGGCGAGAGAAACCGTATTTGCCGAATATTTGATTGACGACAAGGTTGCACGCCTTGCCGAAATCTGGACCGAAATGGCTCGCGGTACGGCCTGATCATGTGCGGTATCGCCGGAGAACTCGGTTTCTCAAAACCTGTCGATGCGTGTCATGTTAAACGCATGGTCGATGCCATCGTCCACCGGGGGCCCGACGATGAGGGTTTGTTCTGCGAGGGGAGCATTGGTTTGGGTCACCGGCGCCTGTCGATTATTGATCTATCCGAAAGCGGTCGCAATCCGATGTGGACATCCGACCGCTCGATGGCCATCGTCTTCAATGGGGAGGTCTACAATTATCGCGAGATGCGAGAACAGCTTCAGGGTTTTGGGTACCGCTTTGTAAGTGAAACGGACTCCGAGGTCGTCCTCAACGCCATCCACTGCTGGGGCATCGAAGCGGCTCTCAGGAAGTTCATTGGTATGTTCGCATTTGCGGTTTGGAATGCCCGAGAGCACTGTTTACTGCTTGCGCGAGACAGGGCTGGTGTGAAGCCGCTATTTTATTCACGAACCAAAGATTCACTCCTTTTCGGTTCTGAACTCAAGGCGCTCTATGCTCATCCCGGTTACCGGAAGTGTCTTGACCGGCACGGGCTTGCCCAGTTTTTTGTCCTGGGGTACACACTCGATGATTTAACCGTTCTGACAGATACCTTCCGTGTGCCGGCGGGCCACTTTCTGTATGTCGGAGCTGATGGTTCGGTCAGACTGAACAGCTACTGGAGTCTCGATGATATCCAGCGCGGGGCCTTTACCGGAAGCTTCGATGATGCCGTCGAGGAGCTGGAGCGCCTTGCCGAGAGCGCATTCGCCTATCGCTTGGTGTCCGATGTGCCGGTGGGGGTCTTTTTATCGGGGGGAATTGATTCGACCTTTCTTTCCGCCATCCTGAAAAAGCGGATAGGAGCCGACCTCCTGCACATCACCATCGGGTTTCGGGATGCACGCTACGACGAAGCGCCGATGGCCGCGCAGATCGCAGCCGAATTGGGCCTTCGCCACGAGATCCGCTACTTCGATGCACCGGATGCGGTGAATGCCCTGAGGCGGTTCGCGGAGATCTATGACGAGCCGTTCGGCGATTCATCGGGTATGCCGACGGCAATGCTTTCGGCGGTTGCGCGTGAACACGTCAAAGTCGCCCTTTCGGCGGACGGGGGCGACGAGCAGTTCTGTGGATACGAGAACTATCGGGCGTATGCAAGGCGCTATCGTCAAGTATCGAGGATTCCGGCTCCGCTGCGGCGCTATGTAGCGCAAGCCCTGTCCGCACTGCCTTACGAGTCGTTGCTTTCCCGGCATGTGGCACGCGAAGGTGCCTCCCGGAGGAATCCCCGCCTTATCTCCACGGTGGAGAAGGCGTATGAGGTCATGCGTGCTTCTGCACCATCAGACCTTTTGCGCGTCATGAACGAGAAGGGGTGGTCTGAACGAAAAGTCGGGGGTCTCCTGGGCGCGGAGCTCCAGGACCTTTTTGCCGATAGCGTTTTCGCAATGCGGCTGGTCGGCAACGACACGGCCGACTGTGCGCAGTTGATGGATGCGATGATGCGCGTCGATTACCAGAGCTTTCTTCGCGATGATATTTTGACCAAGGTGGATCGTGCCTCGATGGCCGTGTCGCTTGAATGTCGCGATCCGTTCCTGGATCATCGTCTTGCCGAATTCGCGTTCAGTCTGCCTGTGGAGTACTTGTATTCGAATGGCGAGCACAAGCGCATCCTCAAGCATGTCTTGAGACGATGGATCAGTGAGCCGGTGCTGACGGCGCGCAAGCGAGGCTTTGTTGTTCCCTTGTATGAATGGATGCGCGGTCCGTGGAGGCCGCTCGTGAATGAGTACCTGTCCAGAGAGCGCATTCATGCGATCGGAGTGCTCGACGACACGGTGGTCGCTTCAGAGGTTGACAGATTTTATCGCTACGAAGGCATCGGCGCGGAGAAGCTTCTCTTGCTGCTCAATTTCCAGATGTGGGCGGAGCGGTGGTATTGCGCATGAACGAGGGAAATGGAGACGAAATTGCCCAAAAGACTCTTGCCCGCTTGGTGGTGGAAGAAATTACCGGTCAGCCTTTTGAAAAGGCGAGCGCTACGATTGGACCGCTGGCGATCAACTATTTCTCGTTCGTCTTCACGGTAAAGACCCAAACCTCCAGGGGCCCACAAAATGTATTTGTGAAAATCCCCAAAGAGGATCTTCGTAAAGGATCGAAGTCGATTCTTCCGATCACCTCCGCCGATCGGCGCATGGCCAAAGATGAGGAAAACAGTTTGTGCGCACTTGCCGAGCAGTGGCAATCCGGGGATCTGGGCGTGTCTTGGGTTCGTCTGCGGAGCGTGTATCCGCAATACAACGCCATTGTCACCGACCGGGTGCAAGGCGCCGATGCTATCGCCGTGTTCCGACGACTGGACCTCCGCCGTCGTTTGGGGTTTAGCAATGACCGCGCGCGATTGAGGGATGCGATGGCCCGTTTCGGCGAAGCCCTTGGGCGATTTCATCAAAGAAGCGCTCAAGGCACGGTATTTCGAGTGAAAGAAACCCTGCCAAAACTGGATCGATACTGTCACGATCTTGGTTCAATTATCGGGACTCGGCTGCCAGCCCACGTCATGCGGGTCCTGAAATCAATTGCGGACCTGGAGATAGAGGCGACCGAAGTGCCGACACTGAAGGGGATTGATATACGCAATGTCTTGATGGATGAACAGGACAAGCTGTTCTTGCTTGACCCGGGGCGCATGAAGCGAACTTGTCGCGAAGCTGATCTGGCACGGTTCCTCATGACCTACCGGATTCTTTATTGGGGGAGTTGGTTGTTTCTCTTGGGACTGCGTCCCGATATTCAGGCCGAAGAGGCATTTTTGGATGCCTATTATTCGAAAACCGCGCCGCGATCACAAAAATTGCTCAGTTATTTTCTGATTAAAGAGCAACTCAAGCATTGGCATACCGCGATAGATTCGTTGCGGTTGCTCGCATGGGCCATGCCGATCAAGCGGTTGATTGAGGCGACCTATATCAATCCTTACTACACCCGCCAATTGGCCCAGGAACTGAAAAAGGTGATTTGAATGAGACGTTCTACAAATTACGAAACGGACACGCTCAATGCGTACCGCTCCCGGCAGCGGGCCGCTGAATACAAGCGCCATCACACAACGGAATGGAATTGGGCGCGTTTTTCTACCTGGCGTGAGCAGCGTCTCTTGGCGCGTGAGCTATCGCGGTACTCGTGGTCAGCCGATGACCGGGTACTCGACATCCCTTGCGGCACCGGGATTCTGGGCAAGCTGTTCCACTCCTTCCCCTTCCGGATCGTGGCAAGCGACATTTCACCGGAGATGATGGAACTGGCCCGGGGTGAGTATCCCACCGATCGCTTGCTCGAGTGTGTGCAGGCGGATATCACGAATACAGGGTTTCCGCGCAGATCATTTGCATGCGTTGTGGTCCTTGGATTCCTGCATCGAGTCCCTGCGGATATCAAGCGTGAAGCCCTTCGCGAAATCTCGGCTCTGGCCAACCGCGTCGTGATCATAACCTGCAGTGTGGACAGCCCGTTACAAAGGGTTAAAAAGAAGATCCTTGCGATCATCCGAAGGGAACATGTCCCCGCCCCTTGTCCGGTGCCGCTTTGGGAGATAATCGCCGAATGTGAGGCGGTTGGCTTCAAGGTTGTCCGGTCTTTTATGGTGGTTCCGTTTCTGTCTGCCGAGGCCATGTTGGTGCTTGAAAGGAAATAGACATCGACAGATAAAATAAGATTGGGTGATTTTCGCCGATAAATTGCGTAAAGGTAACAACCGATAGTTCATGACTGCCCTTCTCAAAGAAACGCTTCCTGGATCCATCGCATTTCTCTCTATTGCAATCGTCTTCGGGCTTCTTCTTCTTTCGAGACAACGCACCAGTTGCTGGGGTAGGCGATGGCTGTGGGGGGTTTTGGTGGCTTACCTCGTTTTCAGTCTTCCGGTGACCGCTCGATGGGTGGCAGCGCCCCTTGCTTGGGGATATACCCCCCTTGAGAACCGTGCAATCGCTTGCGAGGTACGGGCGGTCGTAGTATTGGATGGAGGTACGGGGCGGTTCCGAAACCGGGAAGAACATATGGAGATTCCGCTCGACACCAGCATATTGCGTGCGCTTGAGACCTGCCGGGTCTATCGTCTGATGAACGATCCGCTTGTGATTGTCTCTGGTGGTGCAGACCACGCCGATCCGCAATGGGTACCTGAGGCGTCAGCGCTTCGCGAGGTGCTCATCAAGGGTGGCGTTCCGGGGACACGAATCTTTCTGGACAGCGATTCCGTAAACACACGGGCTCATGCCGTGAATCTGGCCCGCATACTTAAGGAGCGTAAGATAGAGCAATTCGTCCTGGTGACCTCGCCCAGCCACATGCGACGAGCAATCTGGGCGTTCCAAGCGCAGGGAGCCCATCCTGTTCCCTCGCCCTCTCATGGTTCAATGGACGATCAACGCGGTTGGCGCGCATTCTGGCCATCGACGCAAGCGTTAGAATTTACACAAGAAACAATGCATGAGTACGCTGGGATTGGGTACTATCTTATGAAGGGGTACATATAGATCTTGTCAATCGATCAGCATAAAAAGACCATGTCAATGAAAGTGGCGATAGTGTCGCCTGATGATCTTTCAAGTGTTCTGTTTTGTAAGGAAATAGTCAATTTATTAAAGAGAAGATATAAATGTGAGGTATTTGTCCTCGGGGGTATTTACGATAAATCCGGATGCTACGCTGATATAATTAGGTCGTGGGGTGCTAATTATATCCCGATGAATGTGGGAAGATACATAGCCCCAATTGCCGATTTCCGGTTTTTTCAGTCCATGTACAGTTTTTTCAGAAAGCAAGGAATAGATGCGGTTATTACGAACTGTACTAAGCCAAACATATATGGACCTATCGCGGCGAGGTCCGCGGGAGTAAAAAAAATATTATGTTCAGTATGGGGGAGAGGGTCTGTTTTTGTTGAAAGTGAGCGCTTGAAAACCAAACTGGTGAAATCGGTTGTATTAGGATTGTATTATATCGCATTCAAATCAAGTTCGAAAGTTTGGTTTACAAATAAAAGCGACTATGAATATTTTACAAAGCGCAATATTGTAAATAATGGGAAATGTGTTTTATCAAATAATTATGTAAATACAGAAGAGTACAGTCCTGTTGTTCTGTCACAAGAGCGGGCAAAACAATTGAGACAAGAACTCGGATTAAGAGACGATGATCAGATGGTCATAATGGTAGGAAGATTAATCTGGGCTAAGGGTGTTAAAGAATTTATTGAAGCTGCCAAATTGTTAAAGGATCGGTTGCCATTTGTGAAGTTTATTTTTGTCGGACCAAAGGAAGAAGGCTTGCAGGATATGGTCCCAGAGTCTTATTTAAGGGGAAATGAGAAATTTGGGAATTTCCATTGGACAGGCTTCCGGAAAGATGTAAAGGACCTCTACGCCTTAGCGGATCTGGCGGTTCTTCCCTCTTATTACAAAGAGGGGGGGTTTCCAAGGGGTTTGACCGAGCCGATGGCGATGGGCAAGCCAATTATAGCGGCTGACACTGTAGACTGTAGGGGCCCAGTTGAAGATGGTAGAAACGGTTATTTGGTTCCGGCTAAAGATCCAAAATCATTAGCAAAAGCTATCGAGATTCTCATGATAGACGACAAGAAAAGGAAAGAATTTGGTTTGTATTCCCGGTTGAAAGCAGTAAAGGAGTTGGATGAAACATCGATTGTCGGTAGAGTCCTTGAGGAGTTTTTTGGCGGACGATAGGGAGATTGATATTTCCATGGAGAAGAAAGTAATGACTGACTTTCTTAATGTAACCGAACTTGCAGGCGATGATGTAACGAGCGAACAGGTGGATAGGCTTTGCCACCGCTACTATTGGGCGGGTGGATACTGCCGAGGCAAGGACGTCCTTGAGGCGGCCTGTGGAACCGCCCAGGGGGCCGGCTATTTGGCGGGGCTAGCTCGAAGCTATCGGGCTGGAGAGTACTCCGAGGAAATCCTCAAAATTGCTCGTAGCCATTATGGCGAGCGCATTAGGATGGACCAGTTTGATGCCCAGCAGATGCCTTTCGAAAATAGCTCATTTGATGTGGTGGTCCTTTTCGAGGCAATTTATTATCTCCCTTCGGCCGGGCGGTTCGTTGCCGAATGCCATCGAATATTGCGGCCGGGCGGGAAGGTGCTGATTGCCACTGCGAACAAAGACCTTTATGATTTCAATCCCAGTCCGCATAGTTATGTCTATTACGGTGTCTCTGAGTTGGGAGATCTTTTCGCTCAGCATGGATTTGGAGCCGAGTTTTTCGGGAACACTCCTGTAGATAGCCTTTCCTTGCGTCAACAGGTTCTGAGGCCGATAAAAAAAATTGTTGTGAATTCAGGGCTTATGCCAAAAACCATGGCGGGAAAAAAATTTATGAAAAGACTTGCATTCGGTTCCCTCGTTCCCATGCCGGCAGAGATATTTGAGAACATGGTGACTTATGCAGAACCCGTTTCCCTTCCTGCAGGCTGCCCCGACAGGGCGCATAAAGTTATTTATTGTGTTGGAACGCTGTTGAATGGATGAATCGCAGTGTATTCCATGTGGATGTAGACTGTTAATGAATTGATAAAACGATTGTTTGATATAGTCGGATCTGCTGTAGGATTGTTTTTCCTTAGTCCTGCTTTTCTACTCCTTGCCTTGGTGATAAAGCTCGAATCTAACGGTCCGGTTTTTTATCGCGGAGTAAGGGTTGGGCGCCATGGCCGGCCATTCAAGATCTACAAGATTAGAAGCATGGTCGCGGATGCGGAGAGGCAGGGGGCTGCATCCACCAGTACAACCGATCTTCGGGTTACCCGCAGCGGCCACTTCATTCGCAAGTTCAAATTAGACGAGTTTTCTCAGCTCATCAACGTGTTCCTTGGAGATATGAGCATTGTCGGGCCTCGCCCGGAAGTCAAAAAATTTGTCGAAAAATATACGGAAGAGGAGAAACAGATATTATCCGTGCGTCCCGGAATCACCGACTGGTCGTCCATAAAATTCCACAATGAAGGCGAGATCATCGAAGCTTCCGGGATTCCGGATGCCGACGAGGCTTACGAAAAGTTGATTCGGCCGGAAAAACTGCGTCTCCAACTGAAATACATCATGGAACGCAATTTATGGGTCGACATCAAGATTGTCGTATCGACCGTGCTGACGTTGTTCTCAACCCGTTTGGGAGGCGGACCAATCGGGGTACCAGAGTCATGAAGAGTTGCACCGCATGAGATTCACCGTTAACCCTCGTGTCAAACGGGTCATCTTTCCCCCCATCGTCGAGATCAAGCGCCTGGTTGTGGGGAATAGAGCGCCATGTGGAAAATCGTACGTCGATCTCTGCCAGGCGGTGCCTGATTATCCGCCGGCGCCGGAACTGATTGAGCATATACGGAAGTGCCTTTTGGACCCGGAGACCGCTCTCTATACTTCGGATGAGGGGCGCTTGGATGTACGCCAAGCGGTTTGCAGACGTTATGGCAGAATCTACGATGCTTCTCTGGCGCCTGAAAATATTTGCCTCACGGTCGGTGCGAGCCAGGCGTTCTGGTTGGCAATGGTGACACTTTGTTCAGCGGGTGACGAAGTAATCGTGCAGGTTCCGTACTATTTTGACTACGACATGGCCTTGGAAATGATGGGGATTCAATGTGTCTACGCACCATTTCATGAAGCGACCGGTGGCTTGCCCGATGTTGAGGAAATCGAGCGATTAATTACCCCCCGCACACGGGCAATTCTACTCGTATCGCCGAGCAATCCAACAGGCATGGTTGCCCCGCCGGATATTTTAGATCGTCTATTCGATATTGCCGAACGTCATGGCATCGCGTTGGTTCTCGATGAAACCTATTCCGACTTCATTGCAGATGGTGCCCGGCCACATGGGTTGTTTGCGCGGAAAAGTTGGGGTAATCATTTCGTTCATATCATGTCCTTCGGGAAGACCTATGCGATCACCGGTTACCGGGCCGGGGCACTGGTTGCTTCCGAGGATTTTATGCACCAGGCTCTGAAAGCCCACGACACGATGGCGATCTGCCAGCCTGCACCGACGCAGGCGGCGCTCCTGTTTGGTCTTGACCGCCTCGATGCATGGGTTGTTGCCAACCGCCGGATGATGGAACGTCGGCACGATCGCTTCCGCGCGGAATTCGATCAACCGGGCAACCCCTTTGTGCTGGTGGCAAGCGGGGCGTTTTTCGCCTGGATCAAACATCCCTTCCCGGAGGCTACAGGCTGGACGGTGGCACGAGATCTGATAGAAAAGGCAGGTCTGGTGACACTTCCGGGGGAGATCTTCGGTCCGGATATGTCCCGATATTTACGGGTGGCTTTCGGCAACATCGTGGAGGATTTGATCCCGGCGGCGGTCTCCCGCTTCCGTGACTATGTGTGAGTTGTTCTCGAGAGTTTTCTTGAGAGAGGAAATATGATGCGAAAAGTGCGTTTCGTGGAACCTGCAAAATTGTATCGGATGGTAAAGGATGAGTTGGATGCCGCCTACTTTGATGTCATGTCGAAAGGGGAATTGATCGACCGCAGCCATCTTCGAAGTTTCGAGGAGAATCTCGCCAAGTATGTAGGGACAAAATATGCCGTCGGTCTGAACAGTGGTTATGACGCCCTGCATATGTCACTGCGGGCGGCGGGGATTGGCGCTGGTGACGAAGTGATTGTCCCGGCGCATACATTCGTGGCGACCTGTTCCGCAGTGGTAATCGTGAATGCAACGCCGGTTCTCGTCGATGTGGCCAAAGATTTCAATATCGATGTGGACAAGATCGAATCGGCCATTACCCCGAAAACCCGGGCGATCATTGCCGTGCATCTGAGCGGCTATATGGCCGATATGCCCCGCATCATGAGGATTGCTGAAAAACATAACCTGTTAGTGATTGAAGACGCATGTCAGTGCCTCGGCAGCAGCATTGACGGCAGGATGGCAGGTTCCTTTGGGCTTACTGGCTGCTGGAGCTTTTATCCATTTAAGATTCTCGGGGGGTACGGAGATGGAGGCGCAATAACAACAGATGACCCCGATGTAGCTCTATTTGCACGGCGCATGCGGTACAACGGGGAGGACCGCGAAACCGGGGAGTACCATGGCCACGGTTTCACCTGCCTTCTCGATAACCTTCAGGCGGCGTTTCTCGATGTGAAGCTACGACATCTCCCGGCCTGGATCGAACGAAGAAAGACCGTTGCAGAGATGTACAGGAGCGGACTGAGCGACCTTCCGGATCTTTTGCTGCCCCATTACGGTAAACCCGGATTCGATCACGTATATCAGAATTATACTGTCCGCGCGAAACAGGGAGACGAGTTTTCGGAATATCTGAAGAAGAACGGGATCGAGGTCCTTACACAATTCCGTAAGCCATATTACCGTCATGAACCACTAAAGCTCATTGACCGAGGATTTCCGGAAACAGAGGCAATTAGCCGCGAGGTCTGTTCCTTGCCGATGAACGTGGAACTCAGCGTTGAGGAGATCGATTACGTCATCCAGGCCGTTCGAGCATTTTACGGACGATGAGGCGGTTCAAGTGGAATTACATGTATCCTCGCATGTCCAAGGAGCGAGCATGAACTGCTCAAGAGAACAGTTGATCGGTCTCTATACCAAGATGGTACGCATTCGGTTGTGCGAAGAGAGCTTTATCGAACCGATCCTCAGCAAGGAGATTCGTTGCCCTGTACATCTGTGTACCGGGCAGGAAGCCGTGGCTGTAGGGATCTGTTCGGCCCTTGAACACGATGATTATATTTTTGGGAATCATCGCTCTCACGGGCATTACCTCGCCAAGGGTGGACGGATGCGTGACTTGGTTGCAGAGGTATATTGCAGGGAATCCGGATGTTCCCGCGGAAGGGGGGGGTCGATGCACCTCATCGACCCATCGGTTGGAATGATGGGGACCGCCCCCATCGTGGCAGGCACCATCCCCTTGGCGATGGGAGCCGCTCTCGCCGCGAAAATCAGAAATGACGGAAGAGTCGCCGTCAGCTTTTTCGGAGACGGCGCCACCGGAGAAGGGGTCCTTTGTGAATCGCTCAACTTCGCGGCCCTGAAAAAATTGCCGATCGTCTTCGTCTGCGAGAATAATTTTTATTCCACTCACCTTCCTATTGATGAAATCCGGGTCAGTCAAAAAATTTTCGAGTTAGGGATCCCGTTCGGAGAGTTGAGCCACCGAATCGACGGAAATGATGTCGTGGAGGTGCATCGCGCAGCCCGCAAAGCAGTGGATCTATGCCGCAAGGGGAAAGGCCCTGTCTTCCTCGAATGTCTTACCTACAGAATGCACGGTCATGTTGGTCCGGATGACAACATTCAAGGGGCTCACACAGATATCCGTCCACTGAAGGAAATCGAGAAGTGGCGAAAAAAAGACCCCATCAAAAAACTCGAAAAACATATTTTGAAAAACAAGGTTGCTTCCCGGAAGGAACTTATGGAGATCCATGCGCAAGCGGAACTGGAAGTTCTCGATGCGCACAGCTTTGCACTGAATAGCTCCTTCCCGCGAGAAGAGGAGTTGAGCCTGTATGTCTATAAAAACTAGAAAGTTGACCTACAGCCTCGCGATCAATGAGGCTTTTCACCAGATGATGAGTCTGGACGAGTCTGTCATCCTGATCGGGCAGGGTGTAAAAAGTCCATGGTACGTCGGGAACACAGCCCAAGGGTTGATTAAAAGATTCGGTGAACAAAGGGTCATCGATACGCCTGTTTCAGAAAATTCGATGACCGGAGCCGCCGTCGGGGCTGCATTGGCGGGAATGCGGGCTGTCGTGGTCCATCCGAGGATGGACTTCATGCTCTATGCGTTCGACCCAATCATCAACGAAGCGGCCAACTGGTTCTATATGAGTGGAGGCAAGGCACCGGTTCCCGTCGTCTTCTGGGGAGTGATCAATCGGGGAGGAGAGCAGGCTGCGCAGCACTCGCAGGCCCTTCATGCGATATTTTCGCATGCACCGGGGTTGAAAGTCGTCATGCCGGCCACGCCGTACGACGCAAAAGGCTTGATGGTGGCTGCCATAAAGGATGATAACCCGGTGGTATTCATTGATGATCGCTGGTTGTACGATACCGAGGGCGATGTTCCAGAGGAGTTGTATTCGGTCCCGATTGGGAAAGGCGCCATAAGGAAGGAAGGGAAGGATGTTTCCTTGATCGCCTCCTCCTTCATGGTGGGCGAATCCCTGAAAGCGGCATCGGAATTGGAAAAACATGGTATTGACGCCGAGGTTCTCGACCTGCGAACGGTCAAGCCCCTGGATGTTGAAATGATCCTGAAATCGGTCGAGAAAACGGGCCGTGCGGTGATTGTTGATTCGGGCTGGAAAACGTGCGGGTTGGCCGCTGAGGTTTCCGCCATCATTGCGGAGAATGACATCAGGATATTAAAATCTCCTATCCGCAGGATAACTCTTCCGGACATACCTGGACCGGCAGCCCGTTCCTTGGAAAATAAATATTATGTCAAGTGCCCCGTTATCGTGGATGCTGTAAGAAAGCTTGTTGTTGCGCATGTCTAACTCGAACCCCATCATCAATTGCCGCGAAAGAATCGCCCGGCTGTTGTCCCCGCTCCTCGATGTTGCGCTCCGGAGCCGGACGACGATGAAATTTTTCCTGCCCTTCGGGGATCTTCATTTCGGTATCCCTCCCTGGCCGGAGAACTGTTCATGAGTGTCTCTGAGACTCATGGCGGCATCAAGCGAGCCGTCGCCGCCCGCTTGGCGGAGCCCGGCGCCGGCAAGCGGAAGGCTGGCGCGATCGCCATCCGGAAAACGGCCCTTGAGGAATTCCTGATCCACGGCGTGAAATACGCATTCCCCCCGGATCGCGGTGAAATCACCCGCGGCATGCCGACGGGGTATGCGGCCCCGTTTTTCGTGAAGCGGATCGCTCCCTCCAACGACCCATCCCCCGTGTGGCCGACCCCGGAGGGGGCTTTCAAGGGATACGCCTTCTCTCCCCTCTACAAGTCGGTTCCGAAATCGGCCGGAGCCGACATCAGGCTTTACGAACTTCTGGCCCTGCTGGACGCCATCCGGGATGGCCGGGCGCGCGAACGCGACATTGCCGCGATGGACATCAGGAGCCGATTGTCGAAAGGATGGTGACAACGAAAATGGAGGCGTTTCGGAACAGAGGTGGCGGTGATCACGCCGCGAGCCACGACATGGAGGACCGGAGGTTCACAGAGTCGATTTCCGGCCACCTCCCGCCCGATGCGGCTAGCCAGGCACGGGTCCGGGTGGTTAGGAGCCGATTGGAGCAAATCGCTGATATCGACTGAGGGTCGAGGCGATAAAGGATGGCAATGTAATATGGCATCCCTGAAAGTGTATTACGACCTCGGCAGCGTGGGGAGCGTGATCCCGATCTTCCGCCGGCAGCTGATGACGACGGGGAAGCTGACCGTCACCCACAAGGATGCGTCGCACTGCTTCATGCTGATCCCCGAGGCGGCCGGGCTGATCCTGCAGGCGGGCGCGATGGGGGAGTAACCCCAGAACCGGGAAAGACGTGCCGGCGATTACAACGAGAAAGGCGTGCCCGTCCGCAGTACGTGGCTGACCCTGCCCTGCTGCACGGCGGAAACGGGATGGATCTCCACGACAGGATCCCATTCGACGCGATCGAAAGCCTCCGGTCGTACATTCCGCAGATCCGCCAACGAGAGTTGATTGAAGAAAGGCCCCACTTCAACGAGATCCGCACCGCGGAGCGCCGATACCACACGATCCTTGCCGTAGAACATGAACGGTGCGGACGCATCACCCAGCGCGATCGCCATCTTGGCGGCATGAAGAAACATCCCCGCCGAATCGACCGAGAGATGGAAGCGCCATCCGGCATCCGGAGCGGGCACAGGTGAAAGCAACACACCGTGTGGATGGCCAAATACGATCTCCCAGGGATGGGTTCCCGACCATGTTCTCGACATGTACCAGTCGCGGAATGCGCGCGCATCTTGATCCGGCAGGTCTAACAGGCCGCCGTGCCGATTGTCCGCCTTCAACGAATATTTTTCTCTTGCCGCAAGATTCCGCATGTCAGGATACACCGCGTCGTATGCCCGGCCGACGATCTCCAGATACTTGCCCGACGTGAGTGAGTTCCACGAGTTGGCCCGCTCGCCGCGCGCACACGCCGATTCGAGCCGGGAAAGTTCCATCTTCGATAGCGGCGTTCTTGTCCGCTTTGGCCACGTCCATTTCCGAACCACTCGCCCGGTTCGCGCTTCAAAGGGGATCAGGCGTCGCACCCTTCGGTTGAAAACGTCGGGGTTTTCGATCGCGGCCTTCAACCGGCGTGTCAATTGGGGAAGCGCCGATGTCCAGAGCGCTTGCGGCTCCCACGCCATCGAGAAACTCGAGGGGCGCTCGATTACGACCTCCCCGGAGGAAGTGTTCCAGGTCGACGGATATGTCGTCCATCCCGCCTCGATCGAACCGAACAAGCGGCCTCCGTATAGCAGGAACCGCGAGCGATGCCACTGCCTCGCCCGCGGAATGAAGTACGGTCCCCACCATGCGACATCGTACGTTTCCACGATCGGCTCCGTCTCCTTGAGCAGTCCGAAGAGAGCCGCATACTGGGCGGAAAGCGGATGGTTGTCATCCCTTTTCATGACCGAATGATAATCCGGGCGCCGATCGGCGGCAACTCCCGTGATCGACGACCCCGGAACCGGGACGTCCTTAGAACTACCCCAGAACTGGGACAGTCATGAACCGTTGAACCATTGGGCGGATAGTCCTTGCACAAAATACACGCATAGTGTATTTATACCTTCATGAAACGCACATCACCGATTTGCTACACCGCTGGAAAACGTCCGTAAACCGCAAGCCCCTGATTCTCAGGGGCGCCCGGCAGGTCGGCAAGACCTATAGCCTGAAGGAATTCGGCGGAGCGGTGTTTCCCCGTTATCATTATGTCAATTTTGAAAAGGA
>Ga0209212_1001805_pt1 | contig 32946 bp, 34 predicted proteins | sample RifGroC2_FD_183996 | JGI IMG/M metagenome (GOLD analysis project Ga0209212, IMG submission 183996) | Groundwater microbial communities from Rifle, Colorado, USA - Groundwater C2 (SPAdes) (version 2) | ecosystem: Environmental > Aquatic > Deep subsurface > Groundwater | place: Rifle, Colorado...
CGGCGTAGCCGTACCATGAGGTTTCGCCGGCGGCAACCAGATGATACAGCCCGGACAGTTCCGGCCGCTGCCGTGCGGCGCGGATGGCATGGGCGGTAACGTCGGCCAGCAGATCCGCTCCGGTGGGCGCGCCGATCTGGTCGTCGATGACGCTGAGGCTGTCGCGCTCCTGCGCCAGCCGCAGCATGGTTCTGGCAAAGTTGCCGCCGCGCGCGCCATACACCCAGCTGGTGCGGAAAATCAGATGCTTGCAGCCGGCTTGCCGGATGAGCTGCTCGCCTTCCAGTTTGGTTGCGCCATAGACATTGAGCGGTGCAGTGACGTCTGCTTCCCGCCAGGGTCTGTCGCCGCTGCCGTCGAACACATAGTCGGTGGAATAGTGAATCAGCCAGGCATTGCCAAGTTTGGCTTCGCATGCCAGCACAGCTGGCGCCAGCGCGTTGACGGCACGAACCAGCTCCGGCTCGCTCTCGGCCTTGTCCACCGCCGTATGGGCGGCGGCATTGACGATCACATCCGGCGCCACGGCGCGGATTGTTTGAATGAGACCGTCCGGATCGGTGAAATCGCCGCACAACTCCTGGCTATCGGAGCCCAGCGCGATCAGCTCGCCCAATGGCGCCAAGCTGCGCTGCAGCTCCCAGCCGACCTGGCCGTTTTTGCCAAACAGCAGGATTTTCATCAGGCGCGGTCCATGTAATTCTTCTCGACCCACTGCCGGTACGCGCCGGACTGGACATTGCTGACCCAGCCCGGGTTATCCAGATACCACTGCACGGTCTTGCGGATGCCGGTCTCGAAAGTCTCGGCAGGTTTCCAGCCCAGCTCGCGCTCGATCTTGCGCGCATCGATCGCATAGCGGCGGTCATGGCCGGGACGATCGGCCACGAAGGTGATTAAAGAACGGTAAGTGGCAAGTGGTGAGTCGTGAGTGGGGAGTGCGTGTCTCCCGCTTCCCACTTCCCACTTCCCACTCGCCTGCCTCAAGGGTCGCAGTTCATCCAGAAGGTCGCAGACGGTATGCACGATGTCGAGGTTGGCTTTCTCGTTCCAGCCGCCGATGTTATAGACCTCGCCGACTTTGCCTGCTTCGAGTACACGGCGAATGGCGCTGCAGTGATCCTTGACGTAAAGCCAGTCGCGGATTTGTTGCCCGTCGCCATACACCGGCAGCGGTTTGCCGGCGAGGGCGTTGACGATCATCAGCGGGATGAGCTTTTCCGGAAAGTGGTATGGGCCGTAATTGTTGGAACAATTGGTGGTGAGCACCGGCAGGCCGTAGGTGTGATGGTAGGCGCGCACCAGATGGTCGCTGGCGGCCTTGCTGGCCGAATAGGGACTGTTCGGCTCATAGCGGTGCGTCTCGCTGAAAGCCGGGTCATCCTTGGCGAGCGAACCGTACACTTCGTCGGTGGAGACATGCAGGAAGCGGAAGCCGGCCTTTTCCGCATCCGCCAAACCGGACCAGTAGGCGCGCGCCGCCTCCAGCAAATGAAAGGTGCCGACAATGTTGGTCTGGATGAAATCTTCGGGGCCGTGAATGGATCGATCCACATGGCTCTCCGCCGCGAAATTGAGTATGGCGCGCGGCCGGTATTGTTTCAGCAGCTTTGCCACCAATTCAGTGTCGCCAATATCGCCGCGCACAAAGATATGGCGCGGATCATCTTTGATGGATGCAAGGTTTTCCAGATTGCCCGCGTAGGTCAGCTTGTCGAGACTGACGACTGATTCGTCATGTTCGGCCAGCCAATCCAATATGAAATTTGCGCCGATAAATCCTGCGCTGCCGGTTACCAGAATCATGTGCTCTTGCGGCCTCGCATGAGGCGCGTATGTGAAAAAGTGGCGTAATTATATTCGATGTGTTTAACCATTCGCTAATTCATTGGTGACCACGTAATAACTGCTCTACCGCGCTTTCCAAAAACCTACTTGGCAAATAATTACAATTCAATATACGCTAACGCTGCGTACAACTCTGACGCATTTCGTGAAGCAGCCGGCGCGTGCATGCTGTTCTTCAGAATAATCGCCCCAGCAACGCCTGCCAGCGCCGGTAATTTCGCCATATCACCCGATTAAGTACGCCGCCTAAAGTTACCTCACAGGAGGTCTGCCAAGCCTGCATAAATGCGTCAGGCAAAAAACCCGGCCTCAACCTTGGGGCATCCAGAGACCTGCCTGCCTGCCCAAGAGCATCTCGAACAATCTCATCCCGATGGTATGTCTCATACCAGCGCCGAGCCAGTTTTCCTTGATGATCCAGTGATTGCCGATCAGCGCTCCGCAGAAAGGCATAGAGTTCTTCCGGGTCGCGCCAGATCAGCGCCCCTTCGTAAGCCATATCGAATCCACCGAACATCCGACTTGTGCAATGACTATGAATCGCCGCTGGCACGCCAGCTCCCATGACTTCAACCAGGGTGCGCCCTCCTCCATAAGGAAATGAGGCAACATACACGTCAACTCCGTACTCATGTAACGTGCGCCACACGCTTGGCACGTATGGGATATGCACAAACGAATCCGGAGTAATTCCCAGCTTGCGCAACCCGTTGCGAATACGCCACAAGGCCAACGGTGTCAATCGGCCAATGTGAATATGGCGGCCGCCGGTCACATGCAGAATTTCCGGTACGACATCTACGTAGCGAATGAAATAGTCGACCTCGACTTTGTTAAAGCCACCAGCCGTACATGTGATCAGCCCCGGTTGTTTGATATGCCCCAAATTTCTAGGTCTTTCACCCTGATCTGGGGAAACCAGCGGCAGATACCTGTTGCCCATGATACCTAAAACGTCACGGCAATTATGGAAGGCAAAAGGAAGAGGGTCGAAGTGCTCGGCATAGCTCAGATATACGCCCAGGCAAAGTCGATCATCGCCGTGATGATAAAAACTTACGCGATAGCCCATATCAGGTTGAACGGCGGCGATAGCTACACTATCTTGGTGATGGTTAAACAGCCAGACTGTATCAGGTGCCAATTCGATCAAGCGTTGTTGAAGCCAGGTCAGCTTTGAAAGGTGATCTCCACGCGGGACATACTCCACTTCAACATCAGGCAAAGCACGGAACCTCTGTTCCACGGCAGTTCGGTTGGTGCGGCCGCACGTGTTGGTTACGATCACGATGGAGCGTGACGGTGGCGAAAGGCGAATTACATCGATTAAAGCAGCTGTATGGCCACCTGATGCCTGAGGTTTGCTAGCAATGTAAACCGTTATATTTTCTCGCTTGAGGGAATGCTTCTCCTTTTTAAGCCTAAGAAGATTTAACCGTCCGACCTCTTGGCATAGGCTATCGAGCCTGCTAGAGCCAAAAACCTTGCCAACATTAATCGGCTCACAGAAAATGCGATCAACAAGGTGTTGAATTCGCCTCAGAGACGAATTTAAATTTCCTTTTTCTACTCGCAAATTAACCATGCAACTGTCATCCATTGAGTGCAACAGCAGCTTTTTTCCTTGTGATCTTTATTCCATTAAGGAAGATGGCACCAAGGTCGGCACTTAATAACATCTCAATAGCATCGTGTGGATCCTGAAGTATTGGTTGCCCCGGTCCGTTAAAGCTCGTGTTTAAAACAACGGGGGGCAATCCGATTTTCTTTACGTTCACCAAAATTTCATAAAGTGGATTGTCTTTACTCTCAACCGTTTGAACTCTACTTGTTTGGTCCACATGTGTTACTGCCGGCAGGCTACCAACCTTGTCGGCACGCACCCTGTGTGTAAATAGCATGAAAGGAGACACCGGTGGCCCACCTTCGAACCACTCCTCCAGATCTTCCACTAGTACAGCAGGCGCAAACGGCCTCCATTCTTCTCTCTTCTTAATGAGATTTACTCGTTTCCAGTTCGCTTTAATGGTTGGGTTGGCAAGAATAGAGCGATGCCCCAACGCTCTGGGACCCGTTTCATATTCATCATGAAATATCGCCACAATATGATCTTCGGCTATTGCTTGCGCAACCGCTTTCATCCAGTCTTCGGGCTCTTCCCATTGGATATCTTTGCTGTAGCCGTTTAGTATTGCCTGAATATCTCCTGTGAATTTAGGTCCCATCATTGCATAGCGGCTGGAAGGTTTAGTTGTTATTCGCCCGATAACGCCACCCATCAAATTGCGGTAAGCATAATGTGCTGCACCAATTGATAGGCCACCATCTTCGCAGTGTGGCTCTATATGAATAGATTGGAAGAGTCCAGAATTCCATAACTTGCTGTTTGCCGGGCAATTGAGTGCCACTCCTCCAGAAACGCAAAGGTTTTTGGTGTGTGTATCAAATCCGTGCTTTTTGAGAGAAGTAACTGTCTGACCGATTGAAGAGAAAATGCTCTTTTCCAGAACATCTTGAACAGCATGCGCGATTTCCGGAGGCGCGCCTGTGAGCACATAATCGGCTTGCCCAATTCGGCTCGAATCCAGTCCATCTTTTCCGGCGGCGGCCACAAGAGCATTAAAAAGTGCCTTGTAAGGCGACCGCAATAGGTCTGGCGCATGCTGGCTTGTCCAATGATCCCAATCAAGGCGAGTGCCCGCTGGAATAACATTATCCAATCGGCCATCGCCATACGGTGCAAGTCCCATAAGCTTACCCGCTCCTCCCATAGCACCAAGGCCCAGAGTGTGCGCAACATAATCATAGAACTGACCGCATTCGAGATAGTGCGGCCCTAAACCTGTAATGGCGTTCCCCGATCCGAGAAAGACAAATCCTGAGTCACTGCCTGTTCCACCATCATGAGTAAAAATCAAAGCCGTGTCTTCAGGGGCACTAAAAAAACCTGACGCCGCATGTGCCATATGATGGTTTATAAACCATCCTGGAATACTCCTTCCATCAAGCTGAATTTCAAGCGGGAAGTGAAAAGCCTGCCGAGTATGCTCATCTTGCGCAAGCGATAAAAACCGCTCCATTCTGTCGCCCGTTTCGTCCAGCTGATAAGGGGACAGCCATTCTTGTGGGCCATAAAGTGGCGAGAGTATTCCGAGTATTTCCCAATTCTTATGCGTCGCCATAGGGAGGTGGCGGCTCTGTTCGCACTGCAGAAGGTAGTTAAGTGCGTGGGAGGGCGGGTCGTTATCTTTTGACCATCTTTCGACAATCAGTTTGTCCGCTGCATCTTTCCAATAGGGGTTATCGATCAACCGAAAGTTTCGCAGGCTGTTTTCTGGATCAATTTTCTCTCGGAAATGCAAATAGTCTGGATCATTTACCAGACAGGGGATTTGTTGTGTTGCCGCAATCGAGATTGCTGAAATATCAGCAACGGCAATACCTGCTTGCCCAAGCGCGAGCTCGATAGTGGCACGATCAATTCCTAGGTGGTGGCGCACTCCAGAATGACGCTCCCGAAGAATGTGCGCCACAATTTTGCCTTCTCGCAAAACGGTAGCAGAGGCGTCATGCCCCAGGCTTAGTCCTAAAACGATCATTTTTGCCTACCCTCTTGCTTGCCGTTAGTGGCGACTTCATGGTTTTGCAGCGCATGAACAACATAAGCCACATCATCCTCGCCCATGGATGGGAACATAGGCAGACTCAACACCTCGCGGGCAAGCCTTTCACTGGTGGGTAGTGCACCCCAGGCACGATCGCCATAGCACTTCTGCCGGTGCGGGGGAATTGGATAATGGATCATGGTACTGACACCATGTGCTTCGAGCTGAGTCTGCAGAGTTGACCTCTGCGCTGACCTAACGACAAAAAGATGCCACACAGGCTCAGCCCAACCTGGAACAAAAGGTAGTACAACGTCACAACCCTTCAGCTGTTGCATATAAGCTTTCGCAATCTCTGCGCGGCAACGATTCCACTCATCCAATTTGCCAAGCTTCACCCGGAGCAGTGCGGCCTGTAACTCGTCCAAGCGCGAGTTGTATCCTATGACATCATGATGATACTTGACATCAGAGCCGTAATTGCGCAAACGCCGGACCTTGTCTGCAATGGCCTGGTCGTTAGTGAGAACCGCCCCGCCGTCACCAAGCGCGCCCAGGTTCTTGCCCGGATAAAAACTGGTACCTGCAGCATGTCCAAGCGAACCTGCCCGCCGCCCTTTGTAGCGCGCACCCTGCGCTTGTGCTGCATCCTCAATGACAACCAGGCCGTGCTTGGCGGCGATTTCATTAATCGGATCCATATCCGCAGGCTGGCCATACAAGTGTACGGGCATGATGGCTCGCGTGCGACTAGTGATCGCTGCGCCAATGAGTGCTGAATCAATATTGTATGTATCGATATTAGGCTCAACCGGTACTGGAGTTGCCCCGCATTGAGTCACGGCCAGCCAGGTAGCAATAAAGGTGTTCGATGGAACAATCACTTCATCCCCTGGACCGATGTCATAAGCTCTTAACAAGAGGTGGAGCGCATCCAGCCCATTGCCTACGCCAACGCAGTGTTTAACCTCACAGTATCGGGCGAACTCGTTTTCGAACGCTTCTAACTCGGGCCCCATGATGAACCACCCGGATGCACGTACACGATGAAAGGCTGCGTCCAATTCAACCTGCAATTCATGATGGGGAGTCTTCAGATCCAGAAAAGGCACCTTCATGGCTTACCCCCTCGTGCCGCCCGCAGGAATTCTTCATAGTCTCTAAAGTAATCCCTCTCATCGTAATATTCCGAAGCCAGTACCATGCATACCGCACCTGATGAAAAGTTATCGAGATCTCGCCACATCATCGGTGGAATGTAGAGACCAAAATAGGAACGGTTCAGGTGGAATATCTTCTTCTCACTACCGTCATCGAGCGTCACATCGAAGCTGCCCGACATGGCAATCATTAACTGATGCAAGCCTTTGTGCCCGTGCGCGGCACGCGTTGCACCACCAGGAACATCATAAAGATAGTATGCCCGCTTGATGTCGAACGGCATGTGTCGGCCGGACTCGATGAATGTCAAATTCCCGCGGTGATCCTGAATTTTCGGCAACTCAATGAGTCGGCAATCTCTAATTGGCATCCTGGCGTCCCCGCAAATCGAGCTCATAGAATTCATGTACGAACCCGCCACCGCCGAATTCGGATTTAAAGTGGTAAAGGCTGTCGTTTAACAACATCCCGGCATTTTCAGTGCTAATGCCAAAATCAAACCAGCGCTTTTCTTCTTTGGTCGCAGTCGCTATGCAATGCTCAAACACCGCATCGAGGGCAGAAGTCTCATAGCCGACCTCGCTGGAGGCGATATATTGAGCATGATCCACGAAGGAGGTTGAGAACAATAGTACGCCGGCCACAACGGCATCGTTCAGCATGCCACATACACAGCGGATATTGTCTGGAAAGCGCTCAATCAACAAACTCACTTCGGCCAGCGTGTGAACGGGAGAAGACCCGTGCTTGCGCGCAAGATTGCCCGTCACGACTTGCCAAAAGGCAGGCAGGGATTCGCACCCCTCACGAATCTCAATGCCCGCCTTCAGTGCTTTTTTCAGACTTCGCCGCCGTCGTTCGCTTACTGGCATACGGCGCCTGAGATCGATTGTGCTGCTCAAGTCGCAACGGGTGCGCAGCGCACTCAGCCTGAATAGGGCATACAAGTCGTCCTGAGCAGGTGTCTGATGGTAAAACGACGGCACAGCTTTATAAATGAGCTTTACGTAACCCAGCGCGGCATAGTGACGCGAAATCGCAGACATGGCCGAGATCATTTGCTCTCCTCGCAGCCCGCCAGTATGCAGAAGGCCACCGTAGGTGATGCCAGGATGGCTCACAACGCAAAGGTTGTCGCTCGGGTGCAATGCCGCAGGAAAGATGCCAACCCATCGGTCTTTTTCTTCGATGATCAAGGAACGATCCTGAAAACGGCTACCGTGATAGCTCAAAAACCGCCGTGTATGAAGAAAGGTCGCCTGATGAGCGGCTGCGCAAAACGCATCCCATTCCTCGGCATCGCATGGCTCAAAGGACCGAAGCGCAAGGTTCATTCTTCCTCCAGTACGGCACGAGTTAAATGAACGACCGATTCAAGCACCAGATCCGGGTGATATCTTCTGAGCGTTTCCTCGCTCAAGGCGCCGGACGTCACAGCTACGGTGCGCATACCGAGTGCCTTGCCAGCGAGGATGTCTTCCCCAGTATCCCCCACCAAGATGTCATCAGTATTCCATGCGGCACGCGACCGGATCAGCTCCGCCTTGGACTGTTTTTGGGCAGTGTTGATGATGTCTGAAAAATAGTCATATAAACCAAGCTTCCGCATTTGCGGCACCAGTCGATCAAAATGCTGTCTGCCAGTGACCAGGTATAGATCAAACTCACGGCTGGTATGCGCCAGGAATTTCCGGACATTCTCGAATGGCGCGTCGATACCCAGACGGGCTGGCTCCTCGACCTTCTCCATCCATGCATTCTTGAATGCAGCAACCTGTGCATCCGAGTATTGGAGGTAGCTCTGAAGCAACTCTTGCTGTCTCATATTGTTTCGTTTGATTCTCCAATACTCATCGAAAGAGAATGTACTTTCCGGTGCCAATTCGCAGAACAAATTGTAAAGGCGTTGCCGCGAGTCAATCAGAGTCCCATCGAAATCCAGAAAAAGACGCTTAGTCATCGATACGCTCGATATCGAAGCATTCTGCCTCGTCGTACCTGTTGGTCAATTGCGAATCGAGGGCTACGGAAATTTCGATGATGTAGGGCTTATCATCCGCAAGGACTGACTGGATTCCGGCCACGTCCTCCAGTGCTTTGATACGTCGATAGCCTATTCCGTAGGTGTCCGCGAGCTTCTCCAGATCAACACACCCGAATTCACTTGGATTTGCACCATGATACTGCCCGTCGTAGTAACGCACTTGTACTTCTCGTATCATGCCTAGCGTATTGTTATTGAAGACGACACACTTGATCCCCAACTGCTTTCGCCCAATTAACATGAATTCTTGGATGTTGATCTGCAAACCGCCGTCGCCCATAAAGGCGATCACCTGTTTTTCCGGGAATGCCGTTTTCGCGCCAATCGCTGCAGGAAGCGAGTACCCCATACTGCCCAAGCCACAGGAGTTCAAAAGGCGCTGCCCTGTTTTTACGCGAAAGGCCTGCGCAACCCACATCTGATTTTGCCCAACATCATTGGTAAGAATCGCCTCGCGTGTAAGAAACGGCAACATCTCTTCTACTGCTCTCACTGGATCGACGCATTCCTTATTTAAATAGACATTGGCGCGGTACTTGGTCACCCAGGAGCGAATCGTCTCATGCCACTTAAGGTGATCGGGCAGTTCGACGCCGCGAAGGGCCGCATTCAATACCCGCAGAAACCTCCTCAAGTCAGCATTGATGGCCGTTTGGTCATGGAAGATTCGCTGCAACTCGCTCTTGTCAATATCAACATGAATTATCCGAGCACTGGTGTACTTTTCCGGCACCTTGCCAACTTGGCGCTGGCCGAACTTACAGCCGAAAGCAAGCATGAGATCGGCATTGCTCACGGCAAGGTTTGCGGCAGTGTTTCCGTACAACCCCGCGAAACCGTAGTTGCCTTCGACCACGTCCAGACCGTTGAGTGTCGCAACCACTGGAATGTTCGTCAGTGATACGAACTCCCGAACCTCTCCATGAGCATTGCTGATGCGAACGCCGCCGCCGACCAGTATAACCGGGCGTTTTGCCCTCCTGATTTGCTCGATGACTTCGTCTATTTTGAAAGCATAATCCGGGCTGACATCCACAGAGAAACCCTCGATCAATTCCGGTTCGATGTTCGCAAACTGAACATCAATGGGAATATCAAGCAGAACAGCCCCGGGGCGCCCGGAGGTGGCAAACCAGTGTGCCTTTTCCAGTTCATATCTGATTTGGTTCGCATTCGTCACCAAGGCGGCGTACTTGGTAATGGGTTTGACGACACTGACGATGTCGAGGTCTTGAAAGCCGTTTTGCCGCGCGCCGTTATTCTTCGTGACGTTGGCTGTGTAGTCCTGCCCGGTGATGAAGAGTGCCGGAATGGAATCCAAATGAGCATTTGCGATTCCGGTAATGAGGTTGGTGGCACCAGGCCCGGAGGTAGCTAAAGCTACGCCCAAATTGCCCGTGACCCGAGAATAGGCATCAGCGCAAAAAGCCGATGCTTGCTCATGGTAATTTTGGACAAACTCAATTTGTCCAGTTGCTACCATTTCATGGACAAGCTTCAGGGTCGCTCCTCCTTGGTAGCCAAAGACATGGCGCACCTTCTTTTCGATCAGGAATTGAGCTACATATTGCGCTACATTCATTGCGTTTCCCTTGCCTTTTCGATCGTTGCAGCAACAGACGCCCGCTAAATCAAAACCTTTATCAGTGTCTTGTCTATTTGATCCTGTGTAGTAAGCAATGGGAGGCAATCCATTGCACGTAGCCACAGTAGACCATCGGGGAGCGGGTTGATCTTTTTTTCTAGCGTCGGCAACTTATTGTAAAGAACAATATCCTTAAGGATTTTTGGCATATTGAGCCCCGCCTCGGCAAAGAATTGAATGGTAGTGAAGAACCGGGAGATGTTGATTTCGGTCGGATTGGGAATCCCTTTGCTGTCGTAGGTCATGTCAACACCGAAAATGCCATTTGGAACAGGAATGATGGCCTTTATCGCCCGAATAGCGATTTCGTCCACGATCGGATCGCTAACCGTTTCACACACTTTGGTGATGCCGGTAACGCCAGAGGGGCTCATCGCGCTATAGGCCCAGGAATGTCGGCGCCGGCCTTGGGCCACGATCAATTCGCCATTGACCCAGATCGATAACCAAGTGATAGTGCGCTCGGTCAGCAATTCTGCCGCCACGAATTCGCCCCAGCCGTCGTTGCGATCAACCCATTTTTCCGCTTCATCGTAGTCGCTGACCGCAAGCGAGCCTTTGCCACCATTGCCGATCGATTTGACACGCAGCCACACTTTTCCGTTTTCATCACCCAATTCGCTCAAGGCACGGCGCAAGTCGTTGCGGTCATTGAGAACAATGTTCTCCGGCACGGTTAGACCGGCTTCCTTGAATTTAAGCCAAGACTTATATTTGTGGACGCAGGTATCAACCGTTTCGAAATCGGGCACCAGCATTTTGACGCCCAGATCTTCGATCTCCTCACGAAACTGCAGGGCTTTCCATACTTCTAAATCGTGCTGAAAGTGGATCATGTCGGGCTTTTCAATTTCCAGAAGCTTCAATAGCGCCTCCTTGTGGCTTGGCTGCCTGGCATGCGGCACCAAGTAGCGCTTATGCGCGCGGCAAAACATTAGGTCGATAGGGTCGGCGCCCGGGCCGATGATTTCCTCTCCGTCATTAGCCATCAGTAAGCAGTTGATGGTGGCATTTGACTGCGCGCTGCCAGCACCCGTAATCACGATTTTCTTTTTCATAACCACCTCGTTCTTCAGTCCTTGTTTATCAATTCCGCATACCCCATGCCGGCCATTCCATAATGGTTTCCACAATAGAACAGATACGTTCGTTCCCCATGCGTAAATCTCTCGGGAAAGGTGATCATCTCACTGTCCCAGCCGCTGTCAGAGACATCAATGCCGACTTGGTCATCCTTGCGTTTAAAGCGGATGCCATCAAATGATTCGGCATAACCCAGGCGATAACCTTTCGATAATGTGCGCACAGCGTAAATCGCCTTGTAGAGACCATCTTCTTTCCAGAATGTAGCTTTGGTAATTCCGTATTCGTCCTCATTTTGAAGCGGAATGCAGGTGATCCCTGGCATACGGGGCCAATCGATAGGTGAGGTGGTGGTGATTTGCTTCATGTCGTAACATGGGCGAGACTTGCCGCCCGCATTGACCCAGCCCTCGCCACTATCCGAGGAGTACCATACTCGAAAACCGTCGGGCTCTTTCAACACCGTCGGTGAGCTACGCACATAAATTTCGCCATTTACCCTGTCGAGGATGGGCGCACTGGACAAATTTGCAAAAGTATTACCCCCGTCTTCGCTTACCGCGACGCCGGAAAAAATCAGGTAAGGGACTTTCCTGCAGGCTTGATAAGCCGAGTAGTAAAGGTAAAGTTTGCCTTCGAGGTGTAACAGCGAGGAGGTCAGCACACCGCTATCCGAGAAACTTCCCGGCTCTCCGATGTCGAGAACCGGTTCCTTGCTGAAGCCGATGATAGCGGTTGGCTCTTGTGAATTAACGTCAACATAACCAATGCGCCCCACATTTTGTGCATCGCACATAGTTAAAAATATTCGTAAACGCCCTTCATCCATAAGATGCGGCAGTGGCACCATGGTATTTTTCTTGTACCATGGCAAATCCAATGTTTCACTGCTACAGATAAAGCCTTTTTTCTGCCACTTCATATTTGTACGCTCATGCAAAATTAATACTGGATATTCGAAGTATCTGGGGGGTCAAGGTTTACGAATCAGGATGTCCTCCCTACGGTTGGCCATAGGCAAATCAGCACCCTGCGGAATGACCCAGGCGTGATAACCCTCCGCCCGAGCCCTTGTCAGGATCGAAAGAACCACCGAGTCGTCAATTCGTCCAAGCTCAAGCTGGTTAAATTGGACACTGGGCAATTCATCCCTTCTGGTATATTCTCGGTGGCTTCTGATGCCATCAGCACTCGAAAAAAAACGCTTACGCATGGTGATGTTGGGAATATCCCCAAACAATATTTCACCACCATCGGCCAATAGCGAAAGAGAAAGATCCAGAAATTTCCAGAGATTGCTTTCCGCGAAGACGTACTGAATCACACTGTAGGCAATGATGACATCCACCTTGCCAGTCAATTGCTCAAACAGTTCGGTAACATCAGGGTAACGCCCTGGCCATTTCTGGATGTGCTCTCCTTCCGGCAAAAGTTGCAACATTTCCTGACTATCGACAAAGTGCACGCGGTGACATTTCTCTGCACATAGCTCTGCAAGCATGACTGGTAATTGACTACAACCCGGACCTATCTCCAACACTGTTTTGTTATTTCCATCCAGAGCCCCAAGCTTCATCCGCATATCGGCAAAGATAGTTGCCTCTTTACCTTCCCGATACTCATTCGGGAATCCCACTTTTTCGTGGTGGCTCAACTGAGCCGATGTTGCAAGCTCTCGGAACCTGTCAAACGTCAAATCATCGAAGTTTACTTTTTTAGTCATAGTCCTATTGCCTTCTTCAAATTATGAATATCTACATTCAAACCCTTGTGGGCGCGATGAAGTTCCTCTACCGGGTCACACAAAACAAAACTACAGCGCTGCCCCAGCACGGAAGCCAAGTTGGAAAAATAATAGTAAATGGTGTACGGCGACCAAGTGGTCAGAATGACAATATGGCAGCCTTTAGGTGCAAAGATGATGTTGCCGAAAGCTGCCCCCCCTTGTCCTACGATGATTTCCGCACGACTGAACAATCTGATCTGTTCCGTGAAGGAAAGAGTTTCCGGCTCGACAATCTGAAAACCTTGCTCTTGAAGCAGGGCCTCCACCTCGACGGCATTGCTCATTTGACGAGACTTCGCGGTACGACGCAGGTACAGTCGCGACGAGTGTTCGGCGCCTTGATCGCCGAAACGGGAAACCAATTTCTGGCGCATTAAATTCAGACCATCCGAGACGTACATGGCCAAACCTGGATTAATTTCAGGGACACCCCGCTTACCCCCCCCTCTAAAGTCAAAAGGTGTATAGGCAACTGGCGTTACCGCCACCAGCTTATCGACCCGAAATATCTGTCCGGGCTTGATAAAAATCAGTTCTCTTTTCCGCAAATTCAGGCAATGAATAGATTCCAAAATGTTCGTGTGCAACCCGACATCAATGACCAGCGGAAAATCTGCGTAGTTTTCAATCTCATCGATCAAGGCCAACTTTGGTGCGGTTTCTGTAAGCCAGTGGACGTAATTTGGCGATGCGCTGCCTATCATGGAGATCGCAGCAGGCAACACTTCCGATTGCTCATCCATGTCTCTATGACGAACGAGCAGACTTTTTTTATCATTGATGCTGACCATGCCGTGCATTTCCTCCGCCGGAAGATCATGCTCGAACCGATAGAATCCATGATGCAGACACTGAAGACCCGAGAAGATAAAGTCGCACTTTCCCATGATCTCAGCATTGGAGATTTCAATAGCGTGAACCGAAGGGACATCAAGTGGCCACATTTCTGAATACAGATTCTGCCGATATTCCTCCGGATACACTGTCGGCATCGCGAGAGGAAACGTTTCCGCTTTGGTCAGCTGATTGACCGTGGGCTTGCGCGTATTACAGTATTCATCGAGCGTTACCATCGAAAAAAAGGTGGGGTTCATCGTCAAGAGCGACCGCTCCCGAGATGCCATGCGCGACCCAAGTATTTCAAGGCCGCCAATCATTCTCGATGCCAAGGAATTACCAGTCTCAGCAAACCGGTATTTCTTGCGCGCCATAGCCAGACTAAACGCTTGAACGCGTTGGTTCATCTCACAATCAATTTGATGCAATCTATAGTGAAAGCGCCAAACAACGATGTGTCTAATTTGCAAGTAGGCAAACCATACGTTTACCACAACTGGCTTCAATCTTCTCGCCCAGGCATACTTGGACAGACGCCTCCTGTAAAGGAGGCGAATAGGATGCAAGTCGTCCATAATCAGGCCGCCCCGTATTGATCCAAGACGGTCGCGCCGCCATCTGCCACCACTTTTCCGTGATCCAGCCAAATAAAACGATCGCACAGTGAACGCAGAAGGCTTTGGTCATGGGATACAAGAACCATCACACTGGAGCGATCGATCATTTTGTTCATGCGTTCCTTGCCACGCTTGACGAAGGAAGCATCCCCTCCAACAAACAATTCATCAAGAACCAGAATGTCTGGATGAACCGTGGTAGCAAGCGAGAACGCTAACCTCATATACATTCCAGTCGAGTAGTATTTGACCGGAGTATCGATAAACTCCTGTAACTCCGCAAACTCAATGACTTCCTGCTCAATATCACGTAATTGATCTTTGCTGTAACCGAGGATCGCGCCATTAAAATAGATATTCTCACGCCCCGTGAACTCCGGGTGGAAACCTGCGCCAATTTCTAGAAGAGGAGCGATGCGACCACTCACACTCACTTTGCCGGCTGTGGGCTCGTATATTCGGCAGATCGTTTTTAGCAGGGTGCTTTTACCCGCGCCGTTCCGACCAACGATGCCAACGCGTTCACCGTCTTTGACAGAAAATGTTACGCCCTGCAGGGCCCAGAAATCAGAATATGCGTTGTGCTTGGCGCCACGAAAGAGGTTGGCGAAATACTCTTTCGCCGATGATGCGCCATCGTGATAGATACGAAATTTCAAAGATAGGTTATCAACAACGATCTTGGTCATGGCTTACATCCTGAACGCAACTTGATGTTCGTGTTTCCGGAAAAACCAGAGGCCTACCATCAACGATAAACAAGCGTATAGCGTGGCCTGCATCACAACTGCTGTTGCCGGAAGAACACCTTGGTAAATAGGTGCCCTGAACAACTCGATAAATTGCGTCAGCGGATTGAGTTTAATTATCCACGCGACCTTACCTGATAATGACTCAGGTTTGTAATAGACTGGACTCAGAAAAATCAAAGCCTGCATCACAATACCAATAACGTGCTGCAAGTCTCTGAAATATACCGCGCTAATCGAGAAGACCAGAGCCAGCCCGAAACTAAAGGCAAACAGCAAGAGGTATGCAGGAAGAATGAATAAGAGGGAAAACGTAAGCTTACCACCGATAGCGAGGATGATAATGAACAGGGACGAGGCCATGAGCAGACTATCAATCAATAAGGCGGATGAAACGGCAAGAGGGAACAGAAGTTTCGGGATATAAATCTTTTTTATAAGCTGCTCATTCCCTATCAATGATTGCCCACTCTGTGTGACAGTTGTACCGAAAAGATTGAAAGCAATCACACCTGAAAACAGGAAGATCGCATAGGTTTTCAAGTCCATATTGAATATGGTTGAAAACACAACTGCCGTTACTGACATCATCAACAGTGGATTGAGCAATGTCCACAGGTAACCAAAAATCGTACGTCTATATCGAAGAATAATCTGTTGCCGAACCAACTGGTGAAGAATGTGCCGATTCTCATAGATTTCCGAGAAATATTTCAAGATGCTTTTATCTGGCATGGAATGGCTTTATCTGATCTGAATAGAGGAAATGCGAGCACATTCTAAACAAGACGCGCAATAAGTCATATATGCCATTAGACATATTGACTCACTGGCAAATATGTGCGCCCTAAAATAAATGGCGAATCCATTTTTTCGGCTTGGGAAGCTCTGTGAAAAAACCAAAACCATTAAAAGCATCTGCACAGACATGATGCACTCCAGCGATATTCCTCCGGCGTTGTAATTCACGAACACGGCAGAGACATTGCAATCCGTATAGTCATCTGTTGACCGCTTACTCAGAGGGCATGCCCGAGGAGCGGTGCTGCGCCTTGTACCAGAGTGCCGTTGCCTTCAGCCCTTGCTGCAAAGTAAATCTCTGCTTCCAATCCAGTTCCTTGCGAATGAGATCGTCATTGATGCGCAGCGAATCAACCATGCGCCCAATCGTTTCGAGCCTGCCCAGCAATCTGCCCAATCCACGCAATAATCCTGCAGGCAGGGGAAACAATCGAGCAGGCCTTCCCAAGCTCAAAGCCATTTGTCGCACCAGCTCTGCAATTGAAATGTCTTCGCCGTCGCGCACCAAATAGGTTTTTTCGGCGGCAGCCGGATGGCTCGCGCAGATGATCAAGGCATCCACCAGATTGCCCAGGTAAATCAGGCTGCGTTTGTTGCGCACACTCGACAACGGCAGAGGAATCCCTCTGTCCACCGCCGCCAGCAGTTTGATGAAATTCCCCTTCACCCCGGGGCCGTAGATCAGCGGGGGGCGCACGATAACTATTTCAAGCCCGGTTTCCTGGGCAATGCGCTGTAAGGCCTGTTCGGCCCGCCATTTCGAGACGGCATATGGCCCCTGCGGATTGGGTGCGTCGGATTCGGAAAACGGCTGCTCCTTCGTGGATTCGCCGTTGACCTTGATGCTGCTGACATATACCAGGCGTTTCACCCCTGCCCGCGCCGCCTGTCGCGCCAGATTTTCCGTGCCATGCAGGTTCACTTCCAGAAATTCGGCCAGCGGATCGCCCGCTGTTTCGCGCATGACGTGTACGCGCGCGGCAAGGTGGATCACTACATCCACACCGCGCAGCGCATCTGTCCAATCTGTCTTGGCGCCTATCGGGCCGACTATCGCCTGCTCGGCATGATCAATCCGGGCATTGCCGGAACGCACTGCCGCGCGTATCGCATATCCCTGCCGCAACAATTCCGCGCAGAGCGATCTGCCCACAAAACCGTTGGCTCCGGTGACCAGGAATCTCATATCTGTAATCTCATATCTGTCCCGCCAACTTTTGCACATCATTCGCACAGCTAGCGCAAATCTGCCGAGACTCGTCGCTGATCCGGCGTCTCCTTGCCAACCTGAAACTATATGAGAATTATTGCGTCGCTGTAACGTGCGACAGCCGTATCATGAGTCAACAGACGTAATGGCTCTGCCAGGGATTGGGCCACCAGCAGGCGGTCAAACGGATCCTGGTGATGCGCCGGCAATGTTTCTACTGCCGCTGCATGTTCTGGTGAAACCGGCAACATGCGGTAACCTGATTGCCTGAAATATTCCAACGCCTCCGCGCCTGAAATCGGCATATCGCCACGCCCCAAACTATGCTTGATAGCAATTTCCCAGATACTGGCAGCACTCACCCAGATGAGATTGCGCGGTGCGGCAATCAATTCGCGCGCCTTGGGCGACAGCCTCGGATCGTCACTCACTGCCAACAATGCGATGTGCGTGTCCAGCAACAGTTTCATGGCTATACTTGCCCTGCAAATAGGGCGGCAATTTCTGCGTTTGAGCCATCAATGTTCTCCGGTGATACGAAACGGCCCTTGGCAACGCCAATGCGTTGGCCGGGCACTACGTCATCCATCGGAACAAGCTTGGCGGCAGGGCGACCATTGCGCGCGATGATGACCACTTCCTCGTTGCCGCTTTGGATGGCTTCCACAAGCTTGGAAAGAGTGGATTTTGCTTCCAACATGTTGACTGTATGCATGCCATTCTCCTAATTAGCTAAGTCTAGTCTGCTTGATTCTACCTCAAATTATGGATCATGTTCGCATTTAGCTCGCGAACTTGCAGCAACCTGGCAACTCTCAATGCTGGTTCAATAGTTTGCCGTAAAGCGCAAGCATTTCCTCGGTAACCTTCTGGCCAGGAAACAGTTCCAGCGCGCGCACTCGTGCCGCCTTATCCCTGCGCGCGCTGCCTGCCGCGCGTATCGCATATCCCTGCCGCAACAATTCTGCACAGAGCGATCTGCCCACAAAACCGCTGGCTCCGGTTACCAGGAATCTCATATCAGGCTATCCATGACTGACCGCCACATAGTGGGACGATTTGCGCAGGAAGGGTTTCTCTATGAAGTGCCACAGCAGGAACGCCACCGCGATCACCAATGCACCGGCCAGGAGGAGCATCGCCCAGGGGGATTCCTTGAACCAGCCATAGGCAACCAGTGTCTGCAATATCGGAAAGTGAACGATGTATATCCCATAGGAAAAATCTCCGTATTTGCCGAAATTCCCGAGACAGGGTACGACGCATGCGAAAAACACCACCAGCACTCCCAGCGCGGCCGGCTGGATAGCCGCCCAAGGCAGCCATGCCTGCAAGGCAAATGCCGCAACGGCCAAGACCACCAGCCATGCCGCGTATTTGGCCAGATATTGGAAGTAGTAATAACCCGCCGCGCCGGCAATAAAATAGGCTAGCTGTCCGGGAAGTTGCCGCTGCAATTCAAGATAAAAACCCGATCCGGTTTTACCGGCCAGGCCCTCCATGACCACAGAGTAAATCACCGAGCAGATATACAGGGTTAGCAGCACCGGCATCCGCCCGAGCTTGCGGAAGGCCATGACCACCAGCGGTACCGACAGGTAGAACATGACCTCGATCTTCAATGTCCATAGCGCGCCATTGACCGCCTGCAGTGAATTGCTTTCAAACAGCCCGGGCAGGTTCGGCTGCAGGAAATTGAGGAATAACAGATTGGCTGAGACATACTTCAAAAGCTGCGGGGAAAAATAATCACCCCAAGTGTGCACACTGAAAACGCTCCCCAGGACGGCGCAAATCATGATGACGGAAAAATAGGCGGGATAGATGCGTCTGGCCCTTTTCGCGAAATAGCTCCTGATGTCGCGCGAGTTCTCATAACTCATGAAAATCAGGAAGCCGCTGACCACAAAGAAAGATTTGACGGCGATCTCGGAGGAAAGGAGTCCGCTCAATACCGCAAGCGGCTCCGCTCCGGACAGCACATGGGCATGCACCAGGAACACTGTGAAGGCAAACAGGAATCGCAGCAGGTCGAAGTTGTTCTGCCGCAACCTCAGATCAGGGGCTGCAACTGCTGCGGGTATATCACGCAGGTTAGCGGACACGATCAGGCGGCTTTCCGGATCCAGAAAGACCTTGGCTCGGCCTGTTCCACCTGCCCCCGCAACATCGGAAATTTCTCCGCCAGCCTGTCCGGATGTTTGTGGCTCAAAAAATTCAAGGCAAGGATGATTTCGAACTGCGGGTTGCATGACAGAAATGCTTCCAGCAAGTACTGTTCATTCCAGAGTTTAACTTCATCAATCAGCCAATGGTCAAGGTAATCATATGGCGTAAAAATATCGTGAATATGAACCAGCACGCCCGGACTGAGAATCGGCAATATCTCCAGATATTCCGTCAGCACATCGCTCTGCGGGCGTATCACGTGCGAGGAATCGATGAACAGAATATCGTTCGCCTCAAGCTGCCGGAACAACGATGTGTCCGTCTCCTCGACTTTCCTGCGCATCACCTCGATACCATTCACGGCATCCAGCCATTGCATTTCATAGGGCTCGATGCAGATGTGCCGGCAACTGTAGGCGGCATCTTCACGCCGGTTCTGCTCCACGGCTTCGCGCGCCATCATGGTGGAAAATCCGCTGCCGATCTCGATGATGCGCCCGGGTTTCTTCAGGCGGATCAGGCTGTACAGGCACTCCGCATCGCCTTCCGCAAAATTCGGGTTTCTGTAATGAAACAATCTGCCGGCAGACGGATCAAGCGGGATGCGCGCAAGTTCGGCGGCATAATCGAACTGCTCAAGCCAACCCAGTTGCCCGTCTTCATTGAGGTCGATGCCCGGCAAACTGCGCTCATCGCGCAGCGAATGCCGCAAATACTTCCTGTAGTTGTACATCGGCTCGTAATAATGATCGCGAATCGGGTAAATTCCCACGCGATTGAAAATGGCTTTGCTGAGCGGCATGCGCCAGATACCGAAGCGCCGCACGATTTTCATCAATACCGCCGCAACAAGCACCAATGGCGCCAGGATCAAATCCGCAATCGGCACTGCCCAATCAGCCGTAAACCGCTTCAACATAAATTCGCCTCGTTATATTTAGTCTCTTACTCAGTTAAATGATGTCAAAAAATGACAAAAATGTAACCTGCGGCGGTCATTGCGAGCGAAGCGCGGCAATCCAGATGATTTCATTAAAGGCATTTTTAATGGCTGGATTGCCGCGCTTCGCTCGCAATGACGAAAACAAACTTTTTCAGTGTTTCCCTGGTTTGCAACACTTCAATCGCCAGTATACGGGCGAAAGAAAAAACCGCGTCATGCTCCTCAAATGCCAGCGCAAATACCTGAAATTGCGATGGCTGCTGCGCTGCGCGTGATGGATTACCCTGGCCTGCGGGCATACGGCCGCTTTATAACCCATTAATCTCAGCCTGGCGCATAGGTCCACGTCTTCGTAGTAAAGAAAATAGCGCTGATCGAACCCACCCAGCCGCTCAAAGATGTTGCGCGGGAACAGCATGAACATCCCGCCCACCCAGTCAGGATGGATCGGCGCATCCTTCACCGCATAGTCGCTGCCCCTGCATCCGCCGAATGCCTTGCAAAATATCCTGAATGGAGTCGGAAAACGGCGGGCGCTGTCTTCCATCTCGCCGCTTTCGCCCAGCACAAGCGGAGCCGCCACACCGACAGAAGAATCCTGCAGGCACGCAAGCAACGCCGGAAAGGGGTTGTCACCAAGCCGAATATCCGGATTCATCACACAAAAGTATTGGCCGGATGCGTGAACAAATGCCTGATTGTGGTTGGCGGCGAATCCCCGAGGCGCCGGGTTGCGGATAACTTTTAACGGAAATGAAAAGTCGTCCGCAGCAAACGGCAGCGTTTCCCCGGTGTTAAGCGTGAGAATAAACTCGATCGATGTTGCCCGGCAATGCTCGTCGATGTCATGCAACAGGTTTTCAATCAAATGAATCTGCGCATGGCTGACAACGGAAACGGAAACCATCGTTGTGCGCTCTGCGGCTATTTTTTCCATCGCAGGTAACCCCAGTAGATCAGCAGTCTGCGCAGGTATTTGAGCGCGGAATAAAGGCCGAGCAGACCCAACTGAAACCCGTTGATGCAACCGGCGCGATACAGCCGCCGGTAATTGCCCAGATCTCCGCGCTCCATGGACCAGACCTGGGCGCTCAACCCCATCACACCAAACGGCCTTTTGTAGATCGCCGCCAGTTCAGCGGAAAGTTTCACGACGGCGCCCCCGCTGCACACCAGCAGCAACCACAGCATATGGTCTTCCATGTAGCGTTGCCTTTCGACAAAGCGATGCCCGACATCGCGTCGCACCATGACCGAAGGGGTAACGAACCTGTTTGACAGCAGCAGCACCCACTTGTGAATGCGTTCTTCTTTCCACTCGCCTACCTTCCAATCCGGGAGCGCGCCTGTTTGCCTGATTAATCTGTGCCGATGACCGCACAGTATGACCTCCGGGTGTGCGCACATATAGGCGTACTGGATTTCGATTTTCTGCGGATGCCATGCATCGTCCGCATCCAGAAAAGCAATATAAGGCTGGCTCGCCGCTGCCCATCCCGCATTGCGGGCACTCGCCGCACCCCGGTTTTCATCCGATTGCAATACTTTCAGCCATCCCGGATAGGACTGCGCAAGCTGCTGCAAGACCGCCAATGTGCCATCACCGCTGGCATCATCAACCAGAATCACTTCGGCGGGCTTCCGGGTCTGTTGCGCAATCGACGCAACAGCGCGGCCTATGGTCGCGGCACAACGGAAACAGGGAATCACCACGCTAACCGGCGCGGAACCGCTTTCCTTGATCACGTCTTCGTCCAAAATGCAGGCAACCCCATTATCCGCCGGCCAAAATCGAGCATTCTCCTCGCCGCATGTTCGCCCAGCAAATTCCACAGCAGCAGCCGGATATATGCGTTTGCCATAGCTGTCAGCCAAATCCGCCCCGGCCAACGCTGTCCATTCTTCCGCTGTGCCGCTCTGAGTTCGCGTATGCCTACCAGAGAGTTTGCCGGATCGCTGCTGACACCGCCCTGCCGCATTGCGGCCAGAATGATGTCAGGAATAAAAAAGGCATCTGCCGTCTTCAACTCGCGCAGCAACAATTCGTAATCTCCGGCGATGCTGAATGACTCGTCAAAATTTCCGTGCTGCTCAAACAAGCTGCGCCGGTGCATTAAAGCCGGGTGCGGAACACACATGATTTGCTTGAAGCGCTCCTTTACTTTTTTCCACGGCCCGCCGATCGGATACAGGTTTTCCCCCTTATTGTTGAGCAGCATGATCCGGCCGTAAGCCACACGAATGCCGGAAGGAACCATCACCAATTGTGCGGCCATCCGTTCCAACACCAGCGCGTCCCAGAAATAATCATCCGCGCCAAGAAAACAGATCCACTCGCCATGAGCCCGCGCCAAACCCTTGTTCCAGGCGTTGTATATGCCGTGATCCGGCTCCGATATCCAATAGGCGATTTTATTGTTGTTACTCTTTATCACTTCAGCGGTGCCATCATTGGAGCCGCCATCAATAATGATCAACTCTTTATTCGGGTAGGTTTGTTGTGCAACACTGTCGATGCATTGCTGTAATGTCCGAACATGGTTATAGACGGCGACAATCACCGTAATCAATGGGCTGGGCGACGCGGGTTCAGCAATGGAAGGCATCAATATCTTCGGAAGAGGCTGCGCGTGGCTTCTTGAATCTCAAGACCAGCTTATAACCAAAAAACATCGTAATCTTGAAAACGACGAACCCCAAGGCATCGTCAAGTTGCGTCCACAGGCCTGCCACAGGGCGAGCGCGCAACCGAGCCTCCACTTCCTCTGCGGAATATCCCGATACAATCCATGCTTCAGAGTTGATGTTGCGAAGCCAGCGCATATACAAATGCCGGCGGATTATCGAAAGAGGTTTATGACGGTCATTCATGGCCACCCGCTGAACTTGGTTCCGTTTCGGGTCACCGAATTTCCCCGCAAAAGTCACCCCCGAGAAATCCTGAAGCATTCCGGAATTAAATGTAATATCCAAAAAGGCGCAAACTCTCCGCATTGCTGTTTCGCTATCCGCACAAAACCCCTCATAAGTTAACGCATGTATGTTGGGCTTGCCGCCAACTACGGGAAGGCAAAGCAAATTCAATCCATGCATCAGGTCGGTATGGCAATACGCCAGTTTGTACAATCGATCCGAACAGAATGTCTCAATCGTCGAGTCAAACACGTCGAGCGGGTTGCGGAAAAGGTAGATAAACCTGCTCTCGGGGAAGACACGATGCAAATCTTCGGCAATCAGGTAATAGCGCGGCGTCTTGTCGAGGAAATATCTTTTATTCCCCGCCAAGTTCCCATATATCCTGGAAACGAATTGCCTTACATGCTCGTCGTAATCTGACTTGAATTCCGGGCACTCAAGCTGAAAGTCAGCCAAGGCCTGTTTCAGGAAAGATTGGCCATAGACCGATGAAGTCATGCGCTCATCGAAGCAGGTAAGCAAAGGCAACAACACCCATGGTTCCGCAACCGAGGCAACTTCAGGGTGCACCGACATTACCCTTTGCAGAAGTGTGGTACCCGATCGAGGCAGCCCCATCAAGAAAACGATTTCTTTCAAGATTAACCTTCGTCCCTGGTGCAGACACCATATAGGATTATTTCGCACCCAACGGTGGTGTAGTAATCCAGATAAAACTTATAGTCACCCCGAATCTCCTTGATTAGTGCAGGTATCCTGAACAAGTCGTCGGGCTTGTGATAAACGGAAATGGCAAGTTTAGGGCCAAATTCTGCAATTGTTTTTCTTGCTCCTTCCAAAGCTGGCACTTCAGCTCCCTCGATGTCCATTTTAATAAAACTCACAGGACCTTTGATTATTCGATCCACCAGGTCGTCAATGGATAGTGTGCTCGTTTTGCCTTCGTATTGATGGCTATCACCCACTCGGCTTGAAGGACCGGAATCACGATAACTCAGTTGCACATCCGAACTGGACCAGACGGCATTCTCGACTATGGAGATTACCCCTTTGTATTTCGGATTCATGTCGATATTCTTGCGGAATATCGCAAGGTTGGAAGGAATAAACTCGTATGAATAAACCTTGCGATATTCCTTTGATGCAAAGTACAAGGGCGAATCACCCCAACAGCCGCCACAGTCAATAACAACATCCCCAGCCTGCGCTTCAACTTTACCTGCACACCGATATTGCTCAAACAAGAATTCGATCGCGATCCCCGCTCCGGGGCTGTACAACTCGATGTCATATCCAAATGACCGCAAGTCGTGTTTGCTGATATATTCAAGCTGCCCAACAGCTTGCTCCACAATTGCTCGTAATAGCTCATCTAATATCCTGTCAAATAAATAGCCGCTTGGGATTGATGCTGCGCAGAATATCCAGGTTCATTTGGCGCATTGAAGCGAAAAACAGCGGGATTATCCATGTACTTATCCCCATTGAAAGCAAGCTCGCAACGGCAGCTCCCAACATTCCATATTCAGGGATGAGGATCAGGTTCAGCGCAATATTCATAGCCACAGCGATCAGGTTGATAATCAGGCGATATTTTTGCGTATTTTCCCCAACCATCCATATAGATGCGGCAACACCTTGCGACTTGAAAACACCCGCCCAGATAATCCACGCCAGTGGAATGAATGCCGACCGATATTCTTCGCCAAACAACAGCACTATCAGGTGCTCGCCGTACAGTGTCGCCAGTACAGCAACGAAAATTCCTGACCAGAACATGATGCTATACAACTGAATCATTCGTGCATGATACCTTGCCTCATTGCCCTCCCTGATCCTCAATAGGTGAGGAGTAACGCTCTGCACCAGAAGCATGGGAACAAACAGCCATATTTCCGATAAGCGCACTGCCACACTGAATAGCCCCACCGCAGCTGCATCCAGCATGTTGCCTATCATTATCTGGTCAACTCTGGTGTGCAGCATAACCAACGCTGAGGTAAGAATCAGCGGCCAACCGTCTTTCAGCAGCGACAGGCAAACTGTTTTGTCAAAACGCCAGGGCATCTTGTCTACGCCCCTGTCGCAATAATAGTTCCACGCCACTAGCAGCCCTCCAAAAGCAAGCTCCAGTCCATAAGCGGCCGCAATATACTCTATGGGAAATTCACCTATGATCAATGCACACTTATAGGCCGTGAAAATCAAGAAAGCTATGCTTCGCGGCACAACCACACGCTTGGACTTTAAATGGACCTGATAGTAAATATCATAGGAATCTGCCGCATTAAACAGCATTCCAACAGCAATTACGGCAACGAGAAAGACAAACTGCGTATCGCCGCTCTTTGTATACCACGCGATAGCAATGCTGAATGAAAAGGCAACAATACCGGCTGCCAATTTGAGCCAGAAAATAGTGCCCAGTATTTCGCCCGCCTTGTCAGGCTGGCGAACCAGATCGCGAACCACAACCCGATCAAATCCCAGTTTGGCCACAGCGCCAAACAGCGAGACGAATGCCAGGACATAACTGAGCAAGCCATACTGCTCGACACCCAGATAACGCGCGATCCAGATGCCAACCAGCACCCCGCCCACCAAGCGGAAGATATTGTCCAGCAACAGCCAATTCAGATTGGCAATAAGGCGGGTTCTCATTGGCTACAGCAAGGCATTCTGGTCATGCCGCCTGTAAACAGACAGAGAGGTGAAAGATAACTTTAGCCACGCTGTTTGCCTTGGAACCAACCACGTACCCCCAACCTGTCCAACAATGCGTATATCCTGGACATTGTTCGCACCTTATCCCGGAATTTACGGTTGGCGCGCACGATTCTGGCGTCAGAAAAAACCTGATCCGGCAAATTGAACGAGAGCTTACCGCTCAAAGCAACATCAAACTGACTACTACTTCCACAATGCACACCAGAACCATCGAATCCGATGTTCTGCACCAAAGATTGGGTTGGATATACCGTGTACTGGTCATTCAGAAACTGGTAGTACATCGCGCTGATGTCACCAGCATCCAGGCGTCCATGCGCCACTTCACGCAACATCCTCAGCATGTCCTTGCCGCCCCCGTTGACGAAAGCGCGAACCTGTTCTTTATTTGCAGAGAATCGATCAAATTCATCCACCGAGATTGGGCGATAGACGCTCTCCAGTCTGTCCAGCCAAATGCCACACCCCCATCCATTGAAGCGCCTCAGAAAAAAAACATCGGGGCAGTAGTCTTCTGGAATGCGTATGGGGGGACAGTATGCCGAAACACTGAACACCCTTTTGTTGTTCCGGTACTTTTCCAGCGCAGCATTCATATATGTTAAAAATCCAGGTGCGGAAACAATATCGTCCTCCATACGAATTAACGCACCAAATTTTTGAAGAATCTCATAATTGGCCAGCTTGGCATTCTCATGCGCTCCCAAGTTCTGCCGGCGCTCAATTACGTTAAAGGCCAAAAATCCATCCACTGTCGCCAGGTAACTTTTGACCGCATCCACTTTATTCTCATCGCCGGGACGAGGGCCGTCGACATAAACGAAAACTGTTGTCTGATCAGCCAGAACATTCCGGCGCAAGGCCTCGATTGTCTGCCGTAAATGATCCAGACGTGAATAGGTCGTAATCATTACCGGGGCATACATATCAACCCTTTTCACACATCAGGAAAATGCTGGAACACAGATCCGGGTAGTGCTGCCCCAGTTTGTAGCAGCCCTCCAGATACTCTTTCGAGATGATGTCCGTCTGCAGCAACCGATCCCACTGGAAATTCGCCAACGCCTTGAAGAAAATCCCGGAGCGGTGCACCACCTTGAGCCCGGCTGCCACGGCATCGCGCTCAAGGGTATCCAGCGTGTAGGTGCAGCGATGGCCATGTTCCGCTTCGGCCGGGGTCACTGCAGCATTGTGCGAGATCAACCCCATCTTGACGGCGATCTGCCGGGAAGGCGCATTGGCATTGGGACACACCAGGAAGAGCCGGCCGTTCTCCGCCAGCCACTCGTCGTTGATGCGTTTCAGCACCAGCACAGGTTCATCCAGGTGCTCCAGCACATGGGTCAGCACGATGTTGTCATAGCGCTTGGGCAGGGTCGCTTTCTCGAACAGCGAATTGACGAACTTCACCTTGTCGCCCAGCTTGGCCTTGGCCTCCCCGGCAGCGACATCCGAGGCTTCAACACAAGTGATGTCATCGAAGTACGGCAGGAATCTTCTGGTGAAGTCGCCCTTGTAGCTCCCCAGTTCGAGCAAGCTCCCCTTGTTGAAGAAGGGCTCGAACGACTTGATCATGTACGGGTGCATTACATCGAGGTCAAAACTATAAACATACTTCTCGCTGGCGGCGTTGTCCGTATCATCAAGTTCGTTGTTGTAGTCCCGATTAGAACTCATAGTTGCAATTATCCCCAATAATTAGTTTTTTCAATCAACTCAAGGTAGTCTTGCTTCGTAACTCCGACCAGGATTTGATCCCAATACCGGCCTTTCCTGAAATAGTAGTTCCTTCTCCGGCCCTCTTCTTTCCAGCCCAGCCTCTTCCCGCAGTAAGTGGAAATCGATAGTTTGTTGTACTCGATCATCGAGCCGTCCAGTCTTTCCAGGTTCAATTCCTCGAATGCATAGCGCATCGTTGCCATGATTGCGTCGATGCCATACCCCTTGCCGCGATGACCACCTTCGCCCAGCACAAGCCCATGCCATGCGTGGCTGTTGCGCCAATCGATGTTCATGATGCTGGAAATGCCGATGATTCCGATATCCGGTACATCGACAACAAAGCGCTGATTGAGCCTGTCGCTCTTCAGGTTCTGGAACCATGCCTTGTGAAAATCCATGGAGCTTGGAAAGTGCAACTCGCCTATTCCGTCTTGGGTGACGGGGTCGTTTGCCCACTTATGCAGAAGCTCGAGATCTTTCTCTTCAATGGCCCGCAGTGTCAGGATTTTCCCTTTAATATGCATTTACAGCCTCCCAGTGAGCGTAATCATTCATTTTCCAGCTTAGCCAAACCGAAACCATAACGACCAAATTCGTTACCGTTATACATCAAGTAAACTTCGCCATCCATTTCGAAAACATGCGGGTAGCATTGCATATCGGAATCCCAGCCCTCGTCAGATACATCGATTCCGACATTTGCATCGTCTCTGGTCCAATTAACCAAATCATCAGAAAAGGCATAGCCAATTCTGTAGGCTCTGCTCCTGTTTTTCCTGAAATCGGATGACTGCCTATAGCAGAAGAACATGTGGTATCGATTTCCGATTTGTACCACCGTAGGTAGCGCCTGACACTCTTCAGCATTCAACCTGTCACTGATTATCTGGCGCCCTTCCTTTTGCCAAGAGATGCCATCGGTGGAGATTGCGTGTGCAATTTTGTATATACGATCAGGTTGCTCTCCTTCGGTATGCGTCACCCATCGTGTGCCATGGATATACCACATGTGGTATATCCCGCCGAAAACCCTGACGAACGCGTCACCAACCAGGAACGGTTCGTGCAACGATGCAGACAACACCGGCCCCGCCCCGACCTTCTGGAAGGTCCAACCATCATCTTCGCTAATTGCCAAGCCGATCGAAGCATCAGTCGATACCGACACCCGTCTATTCCAGCCTGTTGTGTACGCAAGTATTCTCTCTCCACTACGGACCACATTAAACGGAAATATCCCGTGCTCATCAAAACATCCCAACCCCCCCAATGGAATAACCGTATGTTTTGAAACAGCAAGAATCCTTTGGAATTTCTTATCGAAATCGGCGAAGGCAACGTAGCTTAAATACTTCCCGTTATCATCCCTTGCCCTTGTCGAAAAATACACTCGAACAAAGTCATCAAAGACCAGCGTCTGCGGGGATTGAGCAAATCCGAAACAGTCATTCGGCAGGGTATGTTCCGTAGGGTCAAATATCTGACCGAGTTTTATCCATTTCATATCGTCTGTTTTGTAGAAATTCAAATCCCGGAAACCAAATGCTTGTAACAAGACCAACCCAGCCTAATCACTGAGCACCAATGGCACATGTTCATTCAATTAGCCGGTATAGCTCTCCAGTCGCGCCAAACCAAAACCATACCTGCCGAACTCATTGCCCAGATAAAGCATATAGACCTGACCGTCAACTTCAAAAACATGCGGATATGCCAACGATTGATCATCCCAACCTTCGTCCGAGATATCAATGCCCGCCTTCGAGTCGTCACGCACCCAATTCTCCAGGTCATCCGATACCGCGTAGCCGATGCGGTAGCCCCGATCATTTTTTCGGAAATTCAGGCTGTGCTTGTAGCAAAAGAACATGTGGTATCGATTCTTGTAGAAGAGAACATCGGGGCTTGCCTGACATTCATCTATTTCAATCTTGTCTTTGACAATGTCCTTACCGCTTCTTGCCCAGTTAAGGCCATCGGACGAGGTCGCCATCCGGATCTTGTATACGGCCTCCGACCTGCCCTCGTATTTTTGCCATTTTGTGCCTGCCACATACCACAGATACCATTTGCCACCGAAGTTTCTGATCTTGGGTCCGCTCAGCACGAATGGGTCATTGATATCACAGGTCAGCAACGGGCCTTCGCCGAGTTTCGCGAACGTTACCCCCTCATCGTGGCTTACTGCTGCACCGATTGATACCGTAAAGGGTATAGATTCGCACCTGGTCCACCCTCCGTAGTAGGCCATGACATCCGCGCCTCTTCTGATTACCGAGACTGGATAGGTCCCGAATTCATCAAACGTTCCGACCCCGCCGAGTTCCAGAATCGGCGCTTTCGCAACATTCACTATCTTTGTCAGGTCACGCCTGTCGAAATCCACAAATGATGAGTAGCTTACATACTGCCCGTTTTCATCGGGCAGCGGCCTGCAGGAAAAATACACCCTGACAAAATCATCAAACACCAACGAAGCCGGTGCCTGAGCGTATTCCTTCAGCCAATCCCTGCCCGGCACACTCTGCGGAATAAATATCCTTCCCAGTTTTTCCCATTTGAACATCGTTCTCAAACCCGAAGCACAGCGTGTATTAATCAATAATATTTCTTGGTTGCAATCGCAAGCAGGCTAGCGCACAACTGGGGAACATCTTCACCCAGCGCATAGAATGCCCGTACAACCTCGTCACCCAGCTTAATCATCTGCGACTCAGAAAGTGGCTTCAGATACATTCCCTTCATTTCCAGCACTTTCAAGCCCGCTTGGTTGCAGTGATCAGTCAGCATGTCCACGGTATATAAGCGCCTGTGCCCAACCTCGTAGTCCTTGGGCGCCATTTGATCGTAACTGCTCAAAAGCCCCATTTTGTATCCCGCACGGCGGTTTAAAGACATGCAGTTCGGACCGGAGATGAAAATCAGGCCCTCGTCTTTCACGAGGAGAGACAGCGCCTTTAACGAAGCGACCGGATCTTCAACATGTTCAATCACATTCAGGAAGAAGACGAAGTCGTACTTGCGTTGCGCCTTGAAGTCATCCAGCAGGACGTTGTGGCATACCACATCCGGCATCCGGCGCCGAAGCAATTCGATGTTCTTTACGGATGGCTCGATAACCTCGATATCGCGGAACAACTCACACAGCTTCTCAGTTGAAAGTCCGCTTCCGCACCCGACCTCCAAGGCGCTCTTCCCCGCGCAATCGTATCTTCTGATGATCTCCATCTCTCGATCAATCATCAACTCATCCATGTGGTCCCCCTTCTCATAGAAAGGATTGATTGATTCGAGATGCGCTATTTCCTTTTCACTCATATATGCTCCTGAAAAACTAAAGCCGCTCTAAACACGGCCAACTCAATTTTTTTTGTAGTTGTAAAACCCGCAGCCTGTCTTCTTTCCCAATTTTCCGGCGCGCACGAATTTTTTGAGCAATGGAGCAGGTCTGTATTTACCATCACCCGTTTCCTCCACCAAGGTCTCCAAAATGCTCAGACAAACATCCAGCCCAATCAGGTCTGCCAATTCAAGCGGACCCATTGGGTGATTCGCCCCCATGCGCATACAGCTATCGATTGTTTTTGCATCGGCCACCCCCTCAGATAACAGGAATACCGCTTCATTTATCATCGGGAAGAGCAACCGGTTCACAACAAAACCCGGTGTTTCCGGGAGGACGACCGGGTGCTTCCCCAATACCTCAATTATTCTCAATGTCGCTTGCAAAGTATCGTCAGAAGTCAACTCGCCCTTTATGACTTCAACCAATTTCATGGTCATGGGAGGATTGAAGAAATGAAGGCCGATAAACTGTCCGGGCCGATTTGTGCACGCCGCCAACTCTGTGATGCTCAACGTCGAAGTATTCGTAGCAATGATTCCCAGATTCGATGCAAGCAGAACAAGTTGTTTTAACGTATTTACCTTGACATCTTTATCTTCCGTTACGGCCTCCAGCACCAAGTCACATCCCGACATTTCGGCCAACTCATTGGTGTAACCGATCCTCCCAACGATCTCGGCTATTTTGTTTTTTTCAAGCAATCCCAGCTTCGATTGAATCAAGGCCAACCGACCAAATTCGGTCTGGAAATTTGGTTGGAGCCTGTGATTCCATAAGCTGACGGGAATATTGTTTGAGGCAAACAGCAACGCGAGTTGCCTTCCCATCGTTCCTGCGCCCAAGATACCTACTTTTGTAGTTCCCATTGCACCCTCAGATCAGATCGCATTGAAATAATTGCCCCTGGATTACGGGAAGTGGATTGAACATCATCACGTCGACGATAGACAACCAGGGCACGAACTCCGCACCGAACTGCGCATATTCGAATGGCTTCGACTTGATAAATTTCAATTCGACGCCTCTCGCCAGAAATGCCTCTTTCGAATACAGCTCCATGCCGCCGATGGCGTTGATATAGGTGGTCGCGCCGACCGCTTCGCACATGGCGAGTACTTTGTCCTGGCTCTTCAGGCTGTGGTCAATGGCGATGCCGGAAGATATCCTGATCTCCGTGGCAAGACCCAAGTGCCCGCAGGTCTTGACGATGGCGTGGTGCAGGAAACGGAATAGGTTCACATCCTCATAACGCACGATCTGCTCGACCAGCGGGAACGTCTGCTCGAAGCACGGCGCTTGCCGGTACGCTCCCTTGAACTGGTTGAGCAATTTGTCGCGGCTGAAATCCCCCGCCAATTCGCGCTCGCACACCTCCAGCGAATCCGAACCGCTCTTCAGCGGCAGCGAAAACATCACATCCTTGCCATTCTGCAGCATGCGGTTGCGGTTGATCCAGCCCTTCTTGGTGTATTTGATGTTGTCGTAAACGATGAACATATCCACCGCCGCGATCAGCTGGAAGTAGCCGATGTAGGGCAGGAAATACGGCTGCATGATGGCCAGCCTCATGTTCACTGAGCCGCGATGAGACTGGTGATTCCATCAACTATCGACATATCCAGGTCGGGATAGATCGGCAGACAGAGAACCTGCTGTGCTACTGCTGTTGCCACCGGGAGGTTTTCTCTATGTGCGGAAGGCAGGCCACGATACATAGGAAAATCCGAAATTAAAGGA